>SDBT01005128.1_pt1 | contig 22086 bp, 22 predicted proteins | sample 2277101 | NCBI WGS metagenome assembly SDBT01 (sample SAMN10404973, study PRJNA504765) | marine sediment metagenome | isolation source: marine sediment core GS10_PC15, 103 cmbsf | place: Arctic Ocean: Southern Knipovich Ridge | collected 2010 | reverse complement strand
TCCTACTCCATCCATAAGAATATCTCCCAGGTAGGCAGTGCGAGTAGGAACAAACATCTGATGCACTTCATCACTCACTCCATATAAAATAGCTCCCATTAAAGCCCAAAACCAGGTATATTTCGAGAAAAAACCCTTTTCTTTATTATACAAGGCTCTGAATATGAAGAATGCAAGTATTGCATATTCTCCTATATGAGCAAAATTTTTCACCAGATTATCCTTACTCGGGCTCTCACTCAATACCACATTGGAATGAGACGAGCCTATAAATATTATCACCATCCATATCACCACAGGCCCCCAATGCCAGAGCATTCTTCTGTAAGAGCGAGTCTCGTTTTGTTCTTTCATCCTTCCTATACTCCCCCTCCTCTCCAGACAACCTTAAACGTCTTCAAAAGGATAATAAAATCGACCCAGAGAGACCAGTTACGCACATAATACTCATCAAGCTTCAATCTATCCTCAAAAGTAAGCTCATTCTTCCCGCTTACCTGCCAGAGACCAGCCATTCCGGGAAGTGCCTTTAGGATGGTCCTTCTATATCCTCCCATCTTTTCAAATTCGCGAGGAAGATAGGGACGAGGACCCACTAAACTCATCTTTCCTCTCAGAACGCTTACCAACTGCGGAAGCTCGTCCAGGCAGTATTTTCGAAGCCATCTTCCAGCCTCTGTTACCCTGGGATCACCCGATTTTATCTTGGCAAAGTTTTCCCATTCTTCCCGGGCCTCACAATTCTCTCTCAACAGTCTCTTCAGTTTTTTATCCCCATCGACATGCATACTCCTGAACTTCAAAAAACCAAAAGTAGTTTCCTCTTTCCACAGTCTTTTCTGTCTGAAAATTACCGGGCCTTCAGAATCCCGTCTTATCTTAATGATAATAAAGAGCACCAAGGGAGAAGAAATAGCTACAGCCAAAGAAGAAAGTATTATATCAGCAACTCTTTTGATGAAGATATTGTGAGGCTTAGCCAGATTCCATTCCATGTCAAACAAAAGAATCCCATCCAAATCCTCTGCTTTGACTCCTGTCGTAGCTAAACCGAACATATCGGGAATGACCCTTATCGCATCTACCACACCCTCACAAAGACTCATTGCTTCCAGAAGTTCTTCGCGAGAAGCACCGGGCATAGCAATCATCACATCTCTCACTTTCTTTTCTCTCGTCCAACGCTTAATCTCAGAAAGATTTCCCAGTACCTTAACCCCTGCTATTGTCCTACCCACCTTGGCCTCATCATCATCAAGGAAACCAATCACCTCATATCCCATGTTCTTATTCTTCTTGATCTTTTCTAGAACCGTCTCTCCTGTTCTTCCCGCTCCTAGAATAAGTACACTTCTCTGCCAAATTCCTGCTCCATCCAATATTTTCTTTGCCACTATTCTTAAGACCGGCAAGAAAAAAAGACTCATGCCCCAACTGAGAATCAGTACTGTGCGGGAAACATCCATGGAGAGGTGAGCAGCAAAGGTCAAAACCACGATGATAAGAAAAGAAACACTCGATGCCTTCCAGAGACGCTTTACTTCCTCCCCAAAAACAAATCTCTTGGTATAGAGCCCCTCATAGGCAAGAGCCGCAATCCAGAGTCCAGTAAAGTAGAGATAATCTACCATGTAGTCACTGAGGGGAAAGGTCGGCACTCTGAAGGCAGGGTGAAGATAGAGAAGAATGTATTTTCTCATCAGGTAAGCGAAAAAGAGAGCCGAGAATAGGGCAGCAATATCAAAAGCAATCAAGGAAAATAGACATAGCGTCTTTCTAAACATTGCTCGGCCTCCGTAGGTTCTGATAAGTCGAAAAACATTCTAGCTTATCATTTTCAAGAATAAATCCTCATATTTATCGGTAACTGCATCCCAGGAATAATTAGCCTTGATCCTTTCTTTAGCTTTTTCGCCATATACTCTAACAACTTCTGGATTTTTTATAACATATTCAATCTTTTCCCTCAAATCCTCAACATCATTCTTCTTATAAATTATTCCAGCATCGTTAATTACCTCCTGATTCCCCTCAGTTCCATTAACTAAAACACAGTTTCCAAATCCCATAGCGCCAATTAAAGCTGGTGGAGTGCCACCAACATCACTTGTATGAATATAAGCAAAAGTGAAACTATGAAGTTCCTTGTAACCTAAACCAAAAATATAACCAGTAAATATTATTCTTTCATCATCTTCGGCCAATTTCTTTATATATTTTTTATACTCATTGGAATATGGTGCATCACCAACGATTATCAATTTTTTTTGTGTTTGAACTTTTTTAAAGGCCTTAATAACAATATGAGCATTGTTTTCGGGTTCTAATCTACTAACATAGAGAATGTATTCATTTGGATTAAGATTGTATGTTTTTAAAACTCCTTGGGTATTGACTCTTTGGATGTGTGCACCATATGGTATAAATACAGATTTCTTATTGTAATTATTTAAATAATAATCTTGAATAAATTTTGCATCAGTCACTATTTCGTTTGGAAATAATGTGGAGAATATTTCACCCAAAAAATACCACGTCTTTCCTAGCCAATTCCATTTTTTTCTTTTTCTCTCAAGACCATCAACATTTACTACAACCTTTTTACCCCCCAAACGCGGAATAAAGGATAAAATGCTGTTCGCAGCATTGCAAATAAGAACGATATCATATTTTATAAAAGAAGAATGCAAAATTGAAAAAAATGTGTGAACAATAGTATCCAAGTATTTGTGTGAAATAGTCGGTAAGATAACAAGGTTAACTCCTTTATATTTTCCCCCTTGGTATTTTATTACATTAGACCTTCCATAAACTGTCACATCATGATTTTTCTTAACAAGTCTAGGCGCTAATTCTTCAACGAAAGTTTCAAAACCTCCATAATTAGCGGGAATGCCTCTTATTCCCATAATAGCGATTCGCATCTATATCATCCTAAATTTTAAAAAATTGAAAGAAATGATGTTTATAAGTATCCCTGATAATAATCCTCTAAGTATTCTTTAAGTGCAGCCTTCCAATCTCGCATAATATTAAGACCTCGTAAGTCTAGTTTTCTATTTAACAACCGTTCTGACGCGGGCCGTTCGGCAAAATATTCCTTTTTGAAAAACTCAGATGATACTTTTTTGATGCTAATCTTTTTCTCCAAATTGAGAAGCACAAGTAATTCTCGTGCTACTTTCAATCGGCTTGTTAAACCATTACATACCATATTATAAAGACCCCAGAATTCGGTTTCTAAAAGAAGTTTAACATTTCTTGCCAAATCCTGGGTATAGGTTGGTGTGCCAAGTTTATCATCGACAATAAATAACTCATTTTTCCCTATTTTAATCTGTTTCATCAATTTTTGAATGAATTTCTTGTCCTTTTTAGGTCCCCCGCCCATCATCCATCCAGCTCTACAAATCAGATATCTTTTTGCATTTTGCTTTACAAACATTTCGCCAGCGTATTTCGATCGAGCATAATGCCCTAAAGGATTAGGAAGATCCCAATCATCATAAACTTCTTTTTTCCCATCAAAGATTCCCGCTGTGCTAATATATAGAAGTGGAACATCAAGCTCATTCGCAATATAAACAGCATTTTCAACTGAAAGTGTATTCGTCTTATACGTTTCATCAGAATGTAGCTCACAATATTCTAAATCTGTAAAGGCTCCTAAATGAAAAAGATAATCAGGATTGAATTCCTGTACATCTTTTTTATATTTATCAAACAATCGAAAATCAAGAAAAGACAGCCATTTTTTATTGACATCAATATCAGTACATTTTAATCTATATTCCTTTTTAAACTGTTTATAGAAAGCTTCGCCTAGCATTCCACCGCAACCAGCTATATATATTGACTTCATACTAACCTCTTCTCTTCTTTATTTACCAATTAAATTTGATATAATTCTCAATAATTTTGCGACTGCACTTCTCTAGATTACTTCGTCAGACTTCAGTTCATATATAAGAGAAAGACCGAGTCAATTCCAAAACTTTTTAAGATATGAAATAATTTCTCTCATGCCTTCCCATAGCTAACCGATAAATTTTCATCAATCTCTCATAATGTTTCTCTGGATTAAAATTTTCCTCCACAAATTTTCTTGTATTTCTTCCCATAAGAAAAGCTCCCCGCCTGTAATATTCGTAAACTTCATCCTTGGAAGCTTCTCTAAATCTTCCGCTTTTACTTCTACCTCTTTTTTAGTGGGAAACTTCCAAGTATTGCACATCTGACATTTTGCGTTACATCTATAAGTTATCCCCAGAAGTCCTTCCATAGGGTATTATCCTCCTTCGTTTCCAGTATAAATTATTCAACCTTAGTTGCTAATAAGTGAAATGATTTTACTCCTAACTCTTTATCAGAGTAACTTCTGAATGTTTTATATAAAGACGACTTCACTTTTTTCACATATCTATCAGACAAAACTATTAGAGAACGAGTTTCGACTCTTTTAAATCCTAATTGATTAAGTATCTGCTGATAATCACACATTCGAAGCCGATTAGGGGAACCACTAAATCTCAGTAATTCGTAAATAGTATCTGAATATCTCAAAAGATTTAATGGGTCTAATGCCCTAACCCAGCGGGTATGAGTCCCAATATCTACCTCATGCACCATTATTGCATTCGCACTCAATGTAGGTCGTAAGGTATCAAATGCCTTCCTAACATCATCAAGATGTTCCAAAACTGCTTGACTAACCAATACATCAAACTTTCGAAGAGGAAGATTATTTAGAGAGAAAGGAGACTCACATGTGTAAGAAAAATAATCACTGAAACCTCGTTTCTGGAATTGACCCAATGCTGTTTTGGCCTTTCTGTAGGCTGGATAACCTTTTAACTGTTCAAATAAAACTTTATAAAAATTGTCAGGTGTCTTAGAAACAAGTTCATATTTATCAATTGCTGTATAACTTTGAGCGCCAAGAGCCAAAACGACAAAACCGGTACCAAGATCCGGACCAGGACCTAATTCAAGCACATGCTTATTATCGAAAGAATGCTTACTTCCAATGTAATTTATTAGAACCTTCTCCCAATTTGCAACTACATTAAGAGTGTACTCTACACTTCGTTCGATATTCCTAGAAGAAAAAGGGCGGGGTGAGGTATAGCCCATTATTGAATGTCGAATTTTATTAATAATTCGTAGAATGAGCCCTGTGATGAAGAGAAAAAATTGGGTATGTTTTTCTGAAGGTTGAATAACTTTAGTCATAAACATTTTCCTTTGCGATCATTGCTTTCCGATGCCTCTTTCTAAAAAATTTTCTTGCTTCCATTAGCTGTGTTTATCCATTGCCATCTGATATATCTTCATCAATTGCTTGTAATGTTTTTCAGGATTCAATTCTTTCTCCACAAATTTTCTTGCATTTCTCCCCATTTCACTAATTTTGTCAGGACTGTTTATCAGATAATCGATCTTATCTCTTAAGTCTTCTATATTTCCGGGTTCAAAAGTCAAACCCGTTTCCCCTTCTTGAACTAATTCCGGAATGCCGCCAATTCTTGAGCCAATAACTGGTTTGCCTGCAGCAAAAGCTTCAAGGATTGCATAAGGAAAATTTTCATAACATTCGGAAGGCATAACTATAAATATTGCACCATCAATTATTTCTTGTAATCTTTCTCTATTTAGGTATCCAAGAAACTTTATCTTTTTAGGTGTAATCTTGTTGACCACGGCTTCTAATTCGATTTTTAATGGACCATCTCCTGCAATCAATAACTTAACCGAATCGCATAGCGAGATTGCTTTGATGAGGGTTTTCAGTCCTTTTTCATAAGAAAGACGTCCTAAATACAAAATATAGCCATTATTATTTAATGAAGATTTAATATTTTCAGTATCGATAAAATTAGGAATGTGGATAACTCTATCTGAAGCAAAACCATATTCAATCATTTTATTTCTTAAAAATTGACTTGGGGCAATAAAAAAATCGACAAACTTTAGGAGCCCCAACAATCTGTGGATATACTCTTCTAGCATCACTACAATACTGGCTACATAAGAATCTTTTCTGCACTTTTTAAATACAGCATTATAGAATCTTCCTCCCTTGCAGGCCTCACATACTTTGTCTTTTGAAAAGAAGATGCTATTAGGACAAAGGAGAAAAGAATCATGAAGTGTCCATACGATTGGTATGTTTCTTGCTCTGAGTACATGAAAAATTGAGGGTGTAATATGCCTATGAATATTCTGAATATGGGCAATATCTACAGGATATTTATCAAGTAATTGGCTCAATTTGTGTTTTGATTTATTTGAATAAATTACTCTTCTGAAGACACGAATTCCAGACCGCAATCCCCCCCTTGCAAGCTCTTTAGGTAAATCAATCTCTGGCACAAAAAATTCAGAATATTCACTTGGGACATTCCCAGGGTAATGCATAGCAAAATCTATAACCTTATGACCACCTATTTGCTGGAGTGTGTTCGAAAGCTCAAAAGTATAAACACAATCCCCGCCCCTGTAATAATGAAAACTATTTACTATCAGAATTCTCATTGCAAATTTGCTTTTTAAGGCAATAATCTAAAAAGCCTCCTAGTATAGGCCCTGAAATAACGAAGTTTTCTTATACAAAATATATATAGATCTATCAAATTTCTCGAAAAATAGGTTGAGGAGAATAATGTTCGTATAAAAGTGCCAAAAGCGTGAAAATAGTCAAGAAAAAGAGGAGTGACAAATTTCTGATAATAGCTGGGAATCTTGTAACCGAATGTTCTCAATAGCTTAATACGAGCCATCTGCTGTCTTTTAACAGCCTTTAGTGATTGACAGGCGACAACTTTCTCCGAACCCACTCTTCTTATTTTAATTTTGCCTTTTGTAGCGGCTTTATCCAAGATTTCTTCGGATATTTTGTTTCTCGAAATAACTAGCGAAGTCCCAAGAGTATCATTTTCCATCAACTGAGGTATCCAAGCATCTGCAAATGACATATCTGATAGTTCACATACTTTATCGGTACACAATAAACAACGTATTGGAAAGAAAAAAACATTGAACATCAGCCCCCAGTAATAAAGAGAGAAATGAGGGACAAAAATCTTGTTGCCTCTTTTTGTATAAACAGTCATGCCACCAGGCCAGCCCTCACCTCGATAATCCAATTTCTTTACATCCTTCTTTCTTACACGCAACTTTGTTAATAAGAACTCAGTTGCTAAGAAGCTAGGGGTATGATTACAAGTAATTCCTATGTGTAACACTATTTTTCTTTTTAATTCTTTGTTTATCCCTTCAGCTTTCCTAAGAGCATGAATATGACAGGGCAATCCAACAACTGCAAATTTCTTACCACTCTCTGATTCCAATATTTCTCTTAATGCAATATTTGCTGGTATGGGACAATATTTAGATTTTGAGGCCTGGATTATCTCTGTTTTTGTTTTTGCAATGAATGGTTCAGGCACTAAGGGGCTGTTTTGTTTCATTTTTGTTACCAATACCCCATCTATCATTCCTTCTTCCATTGCAAAAATAAGCAGTTCGCTGATCAAGCCACCAGAGGTTGAATTATAACGAATATCATAGTTTGTAGAATATCCTGTGTAGCAATTTAGATAATTGCCAATCAAAATATCCTCCGATTTCCTTCCAAATACTTCCAGATTTAATGCTTCAAAATCGACTCCATGGCCAGAGCAGACATTATAGCAAATACCACATTTGTTACATTTTTCCCAATCTATTGTCGGGTTGAAAATACCCTTTCTCTTGTTTATTATAAGCGTTATTGCGTCGTGAGGACACATAGCAGCACAAGTTCCGCAACCTGTACAGAGATTATCATTTACTACATCTACAATTGTTTTATTAAATTTGCGTTTCATACCCGTATATTCTTTTGGTGAGCATTTATGTTGACTTATCCATTAAGGGTATCTTATGTAGGCATAGAGTCATGTAGAAATTTGGCGAATATCAATTTTGCATTCTTTGGAGTGTTTTCTTCGGGGATATTTTTTGTAGCGAATCTAATAAATCCCTCACCAATTGACCACTTGACCATGCCAGTTGTTTTTGAGTTTTTATCTTGATACTCAACACTTTCTTAACTTTAGTTCTGTTGTCCCATATTTCGTCGATTTTTACCTTTAGATCTTCGACAATCATTGACTTAAAGTCGCAGACATATCTTTCTTGCCCTAACGCTTGCATTATTCCGTGGTATTTATGGCTCCAGGCTGTCGCTATCACCGGTATGCAGCTTGAGAGTGCTGCAATGTTTGCATGCATTCTTCCTCCAATAAATACATCGCACAGCCCAATGAGACCTTTTAATTCTTCGGGTGTATAATCTCCTTTAATTAAGTTCACTTTTTGTTTATTCCTTACCAGTCGACAAATCTTCTCGGACACGAATCTATCATCGTCTATTTCACCTTCATTTGGTGAAAGACTATGCGGAACGAAAATAACATGAGCTCTTTTTCTCTGTATTAAGTAATCAGTTATTTGTGCCATTATATTTACATATTTGCTATCTTTGTCATCGAGCATAGCATTTACAGATATGCCTACTAGATATCTTCCAATTTCATAGATATTCTCCTCTAGTAAGATTTCCTCAACGTGCTCACGCGTACATGGTTCGAGAACAAAGGCACAATCCGAAGTAACATGGATTCCTTTTTTAATCCCGATGGATTCTAAGTAGTGTTTGGTTATCTCCTCCCTTGCAATTATTAAGTCTACGTGATTTAGTACAAATTTGGGCAAAGGGAGTATCCATTTCTTAAAAGGGCCTATGGATTGAGAGAACAACACAATTGGCTTCTTAAAAAGCAAAGCAATTAGCAAAATAGTGCTATTTATTATAGACTTGCCACCCTTAGAATCACTGAAAGAATCTCCACTTAAGTCGACGACTATATCTGTATTACAATAATCCTTAAGATATCTCTCTTCTATTATTGCAGGGATTTTAATACCCACATTAAGCAGTATTTTGTATAGCAAACATCGAAAGAAGGCAATAGTTGAATGATAAAAAAATTGTGCTGCCTTATGGGATTTCCTAGTCGGGTATCCAACAATTCTTAGATTGGACTTCCCCGCATATTTTATATCAAGCTCGCGGCAGTAAGACAAGAGTGTAAATTTTGGATTTGGAATAAACTTTTCAAGTATTTTCATTGTACTGATCATTTGGGCCGCGGAACCTTTATTCCATGAACAATTTGTATTTATAAAAAGAATCCGCGTCATTTAGTTCCTCCTCATGATTTTTCATACTCCTTCATAAAACTTTTGACATTACCCTTTTGGATAGGAATTTCTATCGGTATTCTGTAAAACTCAAGCATTAACTTATCACTTCCTCAAAAATCTTTTCATATTTCGCTACTATTTTCTCTACTCTGAAATCCTCGGCCCGCTTTTTACCTGCTTCAGCTAATCGCCTTCTAAAAGATTTATCTCTGAACAACCGTAATATAGCATTAGTTAAGGCATTTACATTTCCTACGGGAACTAATAAGCCATTTACTCCATCGGTGATAATCTCCTCTGGACCTGTAAGGACACCGAGTGGAAATCACCGGTGCGCCACAAGTCAGAGCTTCAATAGTCACATTACCGAAGCTCTCCCATATAAATACTCGTATCAATACCTGCATATCGAGGGAGCAAGGGAAAAATAAAGATACTCAGATATACAGCTAAATTGAAATTTACCAAAGCTAAAAAAATAAAACCACACGGAAGCACTAACATTAAAATTTTATAGGAATCAACAAACATATATAAATAGTGCCCCTTCAAACGCTAAAACTAAGATTAATCTAATTACTGCAATTTATCATGAGGACATATGTCTTCATGGTCAGGCTTATTAATAATTCTATACTTAAAAAAACTCATATCCTAAAGCCCTTTATTAGCCCCTTGCTCAAGTTTATTGCCACGTTATCTGGATTTCCAAAATAAGAATCCGCACAAAATAAGGGTTACACAGGAATTCAAACGGCTAAAAATAGTGTTTTGCTGTTAAACTTGGGTTTCAAGAGATTCGTTAGTCTTTTGGACATATAAACCTCTTAATTCACCTTCTGAATACCGCTCTTTTCCATCGATAAATAAAAGGCATATATCTCCCTACCAGATATAATAGAAATAAAATTATATATGACTTAACACAAAATGGATATATTCTTAATGCGGTCAATATTTCCTTTTTAGCCTTTTGGAGTTCTAATTTTCTGCTATAAGCCAGAGAAGAGTTTAAATAAATGTAAGCGATTGCTCTACCTTTCACTCTTTTAGGAAACTTGTGCCTTTCAAATGTTTTCTCTAGGACTTTAAGACTTTCCGCTTTGGCCAGTTCAATATTTCTCTCAAAGTAACTCCATTCACCAACCCTATACTTTATTAATGGGATATTAATATATTTTATTGGGAAATATTCCGAAATTCTTAACCACATATCCCGATCTGCTGGATGGAATATCGTTTCATCGAATAATCCTACTTTTTTAAAACATTCTTTCCTCACCACAGGGGAAGAGCTTCTGATAAAATTACGGAAAATCAATTTTTCAAGAGCGTTTTCCCCTGAATAACATCGCTCCTTTGAGAACCATAAATTGTCGCCCTTCTTGTCAATAATTATAGCGCGACTATAGACAAATCCTATCTCCGGATGGCTATCTAAGAGATCTATACTAATCTCCAATTTTTTGGGTAGCCATAAATCATCGCAATCAAGAAAAGCTATGTATTCGCCTCGAGAAACCCGAATTCCTACATTACGAGCACTACAAGCTCCTCCATTTTCTTTATAAATATAAGTTATCTGATGACTTTCAATATACGGCTGCAACAATTCTTTAGTATTATCTGTGGAACCATCATCAACAACAACGATTTCGTAATCTTTAAATGTCTGATTTAAAACACTTTTAATAGCTTCAACTGTATAGCGAGCCATATTATACGCTGGGATAATCACACTTACTTTTGGCATACAAACTCTCCTGAACTTATTTATCTTTATTAGTTTTTATATACTCTTTTAAAGATTCTTCCCAATGGGCATATTATTGAGTTCAAGTAAATCTAATTTGTAATTCTGCATCATTTCTGAGCGAGCCCGGCGAGCAGGCAAAGGGAACTCAGCAGAGTTCACTGGATTTATTTTAACTGCTCCTTGAAGTTTCATAAACTCTCCAATTTTTACCGCAATTCCATATCTTGAGCAAGTGCCCTTGTTAGTCATATGATATAATCCATATCTTTTTGTATTAATCACGTCCATCAAATTATTTGCAAAATCTTTCGTGAAAGTCACGCTGCCAAATTTATCAATAACTACTTTTAATTTCCTTTTTCCTTCCTTTAATTGCCTAACAATTTTATACACAAACTTTTTATCAATCTCTCACCCACCGACCATCCACCCCGCTCTAATTATAAAATATCTGGTAAGTAGGTTCTTAACTATCAATTCGTCCTGTAGTTTACTCTCGCCATAAATATTGGCCGGTTTCGGAATATCAAATTCAGTATAGGGTTCCTGTTTATTACCAAAAAAGACACCAGCCGTGCTCATATATAGCATTGGTATTCCATAAATGCATAATACATTATGCATTTTCCCCAAATTTCAGGATATTTCCCCTGGTAAAATTTTGTCCACTCGTTTAATCCCTTTACCTTTCAATTGATTCACTCCGAGTCGCATACTTATACCAACCAAAACCCAAAATAACCAAAATACCTCATGTAATGTTACTGACCCTAACACTACAAGAAGACCTATCAATGAAGCCAATAGTGCTGTAGCCAACATTCTGTCTTCTTCCTCCTCGGCTTTTCTGCAACAACACCAAAGAACTCTAAATACCTTGAACAGTATTAAACCAAATACTAGTAAAGCAAAGATGCCGGATTCAAGAAGGAGCCGCATATAATAACTTATATCCGCCCTAACGCCTATTATTTCAGAAGGAGTGAGTTTCAATCCATACCCCCGAATTGGTCTCTTGGAAAATGCAATTATAGTTGCCTTCAGAGCTATTACTCGGCCAATAATCGACGATGTCGCCTCAGAGCGTTCACTATCCAGGTAAGCCGAAGGAGCTAAAGATACTAGAGCCATGGTTTTTAATTTATGAATCTCCCCTTGGAAAAGAAATGGCTGCACCAGAAATACACAGACGAGAAGCCCTGTCATCAGAATCCTCTTGCGATATTTTGGAACTCGACTACCTATTAGTAATACCCCCATCATAGCACCTATTAAACCCACCCATGGTCCCCGTGACCGAGTCAGGAATAAAACAATTAACAACATCAAAGAAAGGACCCACCACAGTGCTTTCATAAATCCTGATTTAGCACAAGACAAGAAATAGAAACCTATCGGAATCACCAGAACCAAATACATCCCGCACGATATCGCATGACCGAAAGAAATTTCAACACGTTTTACCCCTACTCTTTCCTGTATGCTGACAGCAGAACCCATAAGCTCCCTTACCGGCTTAATCACAGAATAGAGATTGTGTCCCGAAATATATTCCGTTATTCCAATTATGCCAATTATTCCAGCGGAAACAATTATTACTACCATAATTTTTTTAATCTGTTCCCTGGTTCTAATCACATCGAAAATCATATAGAACACTAGGTAATATTCAATAAGATAGGAGAAAAGACGAAGCAGGGCAACACTTTTGTCTACAGCTATAAAAACCGAGAAAGCCTGCACTAAAAACAAAATCAAAATCAGCTTGCTCAATGGTGTCTTTGAAAATCTATCTCTACTCATCACTTTTCTAAGTACCCAACCTAAAATAAGTATTCCCAAAAGTATTCTTTGTATATTTATTATCGGCAATCCGTATCCTAACGAAGTATTCAAATCAATCCCAAAATATCGGGGAATCAAAGGAAACATAAATAAAGTAACAAATAAAGCTATCCTAAACCTATACATCGCCAGAAAAGCAAAAAGACAAATAAAAATTAAGACTGGTATTATGTAAATATATTCAAAGGAATATACACTGCCGTATCCTATGGAGACTGAGACTGCTATGAAAATCATAGCAACCTTGATGTGTTCGATTCTTTCAGGTTTAATCCTCATAAAGCTCATTCTCAATTTTCCATCATTTTTTCTAAAATTACTGCAAATTTCTTTGCAACATTATAGTATGAAAACTGTTTCTGTGTTCTGTCCCTACCTGCTCTACCCATTCTCTTGCCAACTTCTGGATAATGTAACAGAAATAGTACTTTTTTTGCAATCTCTTCTTTTTTCGTTCCATCAATCAAAAATCCAGTCAACTCGTGTTCTATTGCTTCTTGGGCTCCTCCCGAGCGCCCACCAATTACTGGAACGCCACAACAGTTTGCTTCCAAAAACACAATACCAAATCCTTCCTGTTCTTTAGAAATTTCGCCTAATCTATTTGGCATAAGAAATATATCAGCTGCATTATATATCCGGGGCAGCTCTTCGTAAGACACATCGTTCAGAAATATAACTTTATCATTTAAGTGGCACTCTCTAACTAAACACTCAAATTCCTTTTTATATGGCCCTTCTCCTTTTATCAAATAAACAATGTCAGAAAATTCTTTTATTATCAAAGGCAATGCTTCAATCACTCTATCAAAACCTTTTCTCTCAATTAATCTTCCCACTGAAAGCAGTATTTTTTTACCAATCAAATCATATTTTTTTTTGAACTCAATAACATCAATATTTGGTTTAAATAATCCAGAATCAACACCTGGATAGATAATAATAATACGATTTTCCGAAATACCAAGTGAAAGCACTCTTTTTGTTGTTGCCTTACTATTGGCAATTATCTTATCAGCAGATTGCAACCCTTTCTTTAACATATACATAGCTGGTTTATATTTTATGTGTGTTTGAAGCGTTAAGGAGGTTATTCCTTCACCATATACAAAAATAGCATACGGTTTCTTACTAACAAATTTTATTATGTGCGCCAGCCAGCCATACGGCGCAACAGATTGCCCCCAAACCAGAACATTGTATTTTCCCTTTATTAGTTCTTTTAATACAACATAAAAGACAAAAATAGGGTAAATAACATATTTTAAAATTTTCGGTCTTTCAGCTCGACTTAATAAACTGAACATTTTACTGCGTTTTATTAAATAATTTTGTTTATTATCAAACTGTGCTGCAGACGGATGTGTAGCAGTTAATAGTGTAATTGACATATTGTTTTGTCTCTTAATCAATTCGTGTAATACATAATATGAGCCGCCAACAACTGGTAAATAATCTATTGTTATCACTAAGATTTTCAACTTAATTTTTTCCTCTTTCAAAAATTCTTTTGTGGTCTATTCATCTATTTTTTGATTGCAGGATAAACTCAATTTCTCGATAAGATTATATACCCGTTCTGTAGAGTTTCCATCTACCTCTCCCATGTATCTATCTATGTGATAAAGAGGTGCATTTCTCTCCTTCTTTTCGTTTTTTATCTCATTCCATAAATGGGATAACCCTTCAGCGAGAGATGTACTATCCGTAACTGACAATATTTCTGTTGAGCCATCAACCGGAGGAACAAAGGGTCGTTTTGAAAGATTTAGCGAAATTATGTGACATCCCATTATATTAGATTCAAAAACCACTGTTGAATCCGGAAGAATCACAATATCACTCCACCAGAGCATCTCGGGCAAATCTCCTCCTTTAAGTATCACTATATTTTCATTGCTAATATCTCCAATTACTTCATTGTAATATTTTAGAAATTCTGCAGGATGAAGCTTCACTTTTACTTCGGTTTTAAAATTAAGGTTACGGATAGCATCTAATACTGTTGTTATATAATTTTCTGGAAAACACTTTTCTCTAAAGGCAGACTTCCTATTCTCCGGATAGGTTATCACCAATATTTTACAATTTTCTTGCCTGTGTTTCCTCTCGGATTTTTTGGGAACAATTTTATCTTTCAAATCATCAAAATACGGGTTGCCAGTAACAAATATTCTCTCTGGAGGCACTCCTTCTTTGATAGAGGTTTCCCGGTCATAAGACGCCCAAAGGGCAAGAAACCTTGCTCTCAATTTATCGGGAATATTCGGGTCTGCATCAAGACCGTGTTGAATAAGCAAAGTTTTTATCTCATTCTCATTAGCTGTATCCACCAATGTCCTTTGTCTTTGGACCTCATCATCATAGACCACGACAAGTTTTACATTATACTTTCGGAGATAATCTATAAGAGTGTCTATTTGGATAGCACTTTTTGAAAAATCCGAGGAGACAATTTCATCTAAGTAGGACAAAATTTCATTAAATATAGAAATGCCTTTAATTCTAAACATTGCCTTGTAATCTTCTTCTCCTTTTTCTTGACCCCATAATTGTTTTATGTTGCTTAATTCTTCTGCCTTCCAAGGAAAACTACTTTCTCTTTTTGGTAGGATTAATGCTCCTAATAAAACAAGACGGACCAAGAGGGAAGCATGCGGAGGAGCGTACGGGTCAATACATATTCCAAATTTTCTTTTCTTCTCCTTCAGCCATTTCTGCAAGATGAGTTTTTCGTTCCTGTAGCAAGAAAACAAAACTGTCGGGACCCGTCTTTCCTGGACAAATAAATTCCACAATTCTACAAAGTTTCTACAGCCCCATAAAAAAATATCTTTCAGTTTGCTGGATAGAACTTCTCTATAAAACCTGCGACTGATATCAACGGACGAGTTATGAATACTTGGTGAAATCCTATGGCCTTGTCCCGTTTGGGATCCAACATGTTCAATTCCCAAAGACATTTCATCAGAAATCCTTGCTAACAAACTACTCTGAGAGAAATGTTTAGGATAAGCATCAACAATCATAGCTGGATTAAACTTCTCTATCAGGTTCAAGGAAGCAACAACAAATTTTATTTCTCTCACAAAATAGTCTAAGCTTCTGTATTCGCACAAACTGCCCAGAGAAATCCCTCGATAAATTGAGAAATCTTTTCCTCTAAAAGTGAACCATCTTTTAGCAAATTCTCCAGCCATTTTATCAATATACTTGCAATCTTCTGAGGAAAGCACTACGTCGATTAGCGTATACTTAACCTTATACTGTTCCAAAAACTTGGCAATATCCCAGTGCCAACATACGAACATATCGCCAGGCCGGGTAGTTTTGCCATTTATATATCGCCTGACAACATCAATGTCATCAGTAAATATCAATTTCATTCCAATGTCTTCTGAAATTGTCAATTCTCCTTATACATAGACTCTCTCCGCATGAATTTCAAAACGAGTTTCTCTTCTTGGTAGTACCACCCTTCGGATTAACAGCTTCTTAAGGGGTGAACATCGTTTCCACCCCAAGTTTGTCCAAAGTCTTAGCCGTTTAGTTTCAAAGTCAGCCTGTTCTAACAAGTCTACAATAGCCCTAGGATCTAACCAGTCGTTCATGCTTACTTTGAGCCACAGGCTCATGGGTCTGACGCTCGTATTCGGCCTGAGCATTGTTGAAGGCAATTGCTTCGTCGGTACCTTCAGGGAAATAGGTTAAATTTGGAATGCTATGAGTGATTGGAAATGGACGCTTACACGATTGACAGCTCAGGACGTCTCGGTAGGTCTGTTGGAACATGCCTTCCCCACATGCCGGGCAGCGTAACTTTTTCAGAAGTCTATGGTCAATTTGAGTAATGTCCGATACGTTAGTTTTCATGATATCCCCCTTAAATTCGTTGTAGTTATCGCAAATTGTCTAAAACGTTGCCGTAAATTTAAGTAAGCTTTGCTCGTTCTTAATCAATTATAGCAGTCGTTTTTAATAATTCTTTGATTCTAGATGCTCTTTTTTGAATAATATCTCTTTGTTTTTCTAAATCTTCCCTGACACTTTCCCCGTTTTCAAGAATCTTATTAAATGAACTTATGAGATTATCTTTATTTGCATCCTTAATATCAATTACATAATCTTCTTGATTTACATTCTTCATATACCCTCTCAATTTTAACTGGGTAGCAATGCATATAGTGGGAGTAAGGGCCATCGTTGCAAATATCGTTAAATGCATGCGTGTTGAGATAAAAACAGTAAGAAGGGAAAGTATTCCTTTATATTCGCATGGGTTATATTGCCTGGATAAACAATATAGATAGTGATTTTTCATCTCTTCAAATATTTTATTACAAATTATTGAATCAATCTGCGGACCGGTTTGCCCCTTATAAGAAGGAAAGTTTGCTGGAAACAATATAACCCGATAATCATCCTCAGTTAAATACCCAATGAACTTTTTTATTTCTTCTATATAATTAAACCTGAATCTGTTTTCTTCCTCTCTTTTATCTATCCACCGGGAAACTGCTATTCCTACTACTTTACTATTTTCATCTATGCTTATATTATTCTCTTTTAAAAGAGTGAGTGCTTCCTTGCGATTTATATAATCCTGAGTAACCGCCACGTCAGAGATAATCTGAATCTTTTTAGCGGAGACGACTCCAAGTTCTTTTAAAAAATCATAAGAAGGCTCATCACGGGGAATAACCAACGCGCAATTATCCAATATCCAGCGAAGGCTGCTCCTTAATTTTGGAGAATATACAGGTCCTATGCTCTGCGGGAAAAAAATTAATTTTTTCTTCAGACGTAATGCAAAATAATAGAAGAATAAATATTCATCTAAAAAACCATTATTCTCATTTATACTCTCTCCAGAGATATTAATAATAATATCGGCCTTCATAAATGCTTTAACAACCTCTCTTCTCCTTGGCGAAAATGTAAAAACAAGAGGATTATATTTGACACCCATAATAAGTGATAGTTTATAAGATAACTTCATTATACTTCTCCATAATTTTTCTGTATACCTAAGAGAAAAATTTATTGCTTTTCGTAATAATTTATTAGAAATTTCCTCCGGAGTATACCTATATAAAAGGTAAGGGACAGTTTTTAAGCCTGTATATTTCTGGACCGAATTTGCAAAACAAGCCGAAATTAATATTTCTGCTTCCGGTAGACTTTCTTTTATAAATTTCAAACTGTTATCTATTAAAGCAGCCATGCCTATGTGCGATGGGCTCCAAACATCAATTAAAAGTATCTTCATTAGTTATTCCTTTTTTATATCAACGTCACGCTACATGCCTTTCCGTATATTACTATATTCCTGGAAGTCATCCATTTTATAAAAATTGAAGGTCTTACTTATCGTTCCTTAATGCTGAAAAGAAAGATTCGTAAAATATTATCTTTCTATATTATGCGTTACTTTTTCAATATTAACTGATGACTAAAATAAACCACAATCAATGCAAATATGGGAATCATAATTAACCTTGATACGTGAGGTGTAAGAGAAGATAAAAAACTTTCAATTTAGTTGAGTATACGTACTACTGCAGATATACCATGGCTGCCTCTATCAACGATATAGACATTGTCGATTGAATCTACTACTATATCGGGAGAATTGTCAAACTGCCCATCTGCCGAGCCTTCGCTACCCCCATCCCGCAATGTGTGTTCCACCTGAGGAAACTTTTTCAATGCGACTATGAAAGGTAAATATCTTCAACTTTTGCATTTAGTACATAAATAATATACATTAATTTTCTTAACATTTTATTTAGGAGCCAGTTTTGCGATAAGATCAATAATGAATTTTTTGTTACCTTGCGAGATAACAAATTGGAAATTCCCATAAAAATTCTGGCTTGAAATCTTGCTTTGAAATTAATTTCCCCATAATCAATTTGTAATCCTGATAGATGAGCCTTGCGGTTGAGAATATATGCATATGTATTAATATTAGTCTTCTTAACGATTATCCTTTCAATCATTTGAGAACGGGCAACTTCATAAGGAGCAATTTTTTCAACTGAGACTAGTTTCTTAATTATCATATCCTGAATTATATCATCAGATTCTTCTGTTCTTGTCAAAAAAACAGAATATCCCATGTTTTTATCTAAGTCTCTATATTTTTCCAACCATGCATCTCCAATCGAAATATCTGCATTTTCCGCGGTACAATCGCCACATACATAACATCCTTTACAACTATCTATATTAAAAACCCAAGGATAAAATCCATATCTCCAATCAGAAAGTTTCACTCTATGAATATCATTTACAGCGAATTCTCCGCTCCATCCTGAACCACGATATTGTATTTTCTTTATTTTAACTTTTTCGGATCCAGTGAGCTTCAACAAGTAATCTGTGAACTTCGGGGTTTTATTCTGCTTACAAAACAGCCCAACATAGAATATCTTTTTGTCTCCTAAATTATGAATTTTTTCATAATTATTCTTTATTGCTGTTATCTGACATCCAGTCCCTACAATAGCAATCTTATTAAATTCTTTGTGCCTTGATACTTCTTCAATGACACCACTTAAAGAAACCTGCATATAGTTCGAACCTCTACATGAAAGAATTTCATCCTCAGTAGTCGCAATTTTAGGAGCTATCAAGCCATTATTAAATTCTGCCTTGGGATTTTTGTCCACCAATACAGCACAATCGATCATTCCTGCACGTTTTAAATACAAAATGATTGCAGTAACTATTCCCCCAGAAGTAGCTCTATATCTTAAATCATTATTATTACAATACCCTACATAGGACCTTTTATAATTTCCCAATAAATCTTCAGAATTATATTCCTCCAAAGGTTTCTTTTCTAACTGAGCCCCTTTAATACCATTTATAATTGGACAACTGTCAAAACACTCTCCACAATTATTACATTTATCCTTATCTATGAAAGGATAAAAGCCATTTTTATCTCTAATAATGGTTATTGCTCTCAGGGGACACACCAGTTCACAGATGCCACACCCAGAACAGAACAATTCATCCAGATAAATTGGTCTCTTTCTTTTCTTGTGCATTGGACTTATTCCGTACTATCTATATTTGATCAATTTGATCCCTTTATCTCCAAAGAATCTGATTTCATCTTTAGGGAAGTCAATAATACCTAGCAATGCAATAACACAAATTATTATCAAAAACAAACAGCCCAAGCCTTGCAATGAGATACTAACAATGAAAGATTGAAATTTAAGATACCGGTGAATTTGGTTTCCCTGCGCTTTCTTTCTAAGATTTAATACACCTCTTGTTTATACGGATAAGACTGGTTTATCCTGATTCTACAGATATGGTCCGTGAATTCTATACTGCCACCGTGATTAATCAGTTTAACCCAGATTCGGTAAATTAAGCTATTTTATGGTAAAAACTCTTTTTTGAACTTTCAAAAGCTATAATTTCATTCTAAGATACAAGCCGAGGTGGCAATTTTTACTACTTGTTCTTTAAAATTGTGCTTTTTGCCTAAATTTAGACAATTTTTAGCGTACCATACCTCTCTGATATTAAATTTTCTTGAATTGCCATTTTTATCTCGCTCTAGAAAATCTTCGCTATATATTTTCCTCATCTATAAATCAGTTCTTCCTCCATCAGTAATTAAAGTTGAACCAGTCATATAAGAAGAAGTATCAGAGACTAAAAATAATATTGCGGCCTTGTATTCATTATCCTTAGCAATCCTACCTATAGATATCAAATCTCTAATCTCCTATCTCAAATCAATATCCAGTGGGTACTCCCCAGAATTCACAGTAACTGCACAGAGGAACTTTATGTCTCTTGCCTTCTATATGATATTTTAACCATTCTTTTCTCTTAGGGCTATTCCAAATATCTATCAATGGAGTCGTCGTGCAATCTCCTATTATACCGAGTTCGCCAGGATCTAATCTTACACATATAGATACTTTACCATCTCTTCTAATAACCATGTGATTGAGTAAATCAAGACAAATACCTATTTCAGGGACGGTTGGATTTCCTCTATATTTGAAACTACCCATTGGAGAATGCAATATTCTTGTTGCAATTATACACCCTAATTTCTTATATCTATCCAAATCTTTATTCCCTAGACATCTTATGATGACATTTGGTTTTCTATCTCCCTTAATTCTTAAAAATTCTTTGGTCAGTTTATATTGTTCCTCCCATTCTTCATCATTTTCAAAGGTAGATATTGTTAATGTATCCAGATTATCCATAATCTCATCAGCCTTCTCTATTATCAGCTTACCATTAGTATCTATACATCTGATTTGGCGACTAAATAATCTAGCAGCTTCTTTGAATCGTGGGTAAAGAAGTGATTCACCATTATTGTGAAGTTGAACTACTATTCCTTCTGGTAACTGCCTAGCTATTGATTTTACCAATTCGAAATCCATATTTCCATACTTCATTGCTATCTCTGGATATTCTCTGTCTATTTTTCTTCTTCCACACATCCAGCAAGCTTTATTACATCTGTTAGTTAATTCTACATTTACTGTAGTTAATCCGCTAAAATGCTTGTTCATTTTTTCTTCTCAATTCCAGAAGCGCTCTTAAATTCCTCTTCCCATAGGAGTCTTTGTATTAATCACACTGTTTTAAATTTTCTAAATTGACAAGGGATGGGTGTTGGAGCACTTTTTGACCCCTCGAGTTCCCTATTGAATGGCTTTATCTATGATATAGTATGAACTCCCACACTTTCACTACACTTATCAAGATACATCACAGACTAGAACTAATATAGGTACCTTCTATTCGTCTATCCTTCCATTCTATCTAGGGGTAAAGGGATGCATTTATATTCCGCTTGCTAACCACCCACCATCTACATATAAGTCTTGGCCAGTAATATATTTAGATGCATCCGAAGCAAGAAATATTGCTGGACCAACAAGATCTTCGGCTTCACCCCATCTTCCAAGAATTGTTCTTTTAGTTATTTCTTCTCTTAGCTTTTGATCTTCCCAACTTCTCTTGGTCATCTCAGTCTTAAAGTATCCCAATCCCAGATTATTTACTCTTATATTATGTTCACCCCAATCTTTGGCCAGAGCCTTCGTTAGTTGTTTTAACCCGCCTTTGAAGGCCACATATGCCGGGTTACCAGGGAATCCTAATTCTGAGCATATACTTGTTATATTGATAATTACCCCACCACCCTGTTTTCTCATATATTTAGCTACCATCTGTGAGAG
>SDBT01005127.1_pt1 | contig 22089 bp, 24 predicted proteins | sample 2277101 | NCBI WGS metagenome assembly SDBT01 (sample SAMN10404973, study PRJNA504765) | marine sediment metagenome | isolation source: marine sediment core GS10_PC15, 103 cmbsf | place: Arctic Ocean: Southern Knipovich Ridge | collected 2010 | reverse complement strand
TTTCTTAAGCGACCTTTGAAGTTCGTTTTTTACTTGATCAATAGTAAGGTACAAATCTGAACCTTTAGCTTCAGCCCTTACTCCTTGTCCCGGCAGTCGAATTTGAGCTTCAACGTAAAAAACATTGCCTTTCTTGTGATGAAGAGAGGGCTTTCCTATCTCTACCCAAGCCTTTACACAACCATTAATGTGCCGGATAAACTCATCAAGTTCGCCAATTTTTCTTTCAATATACTGACGCAGCCCAGGCGTTAGTTCAATATTAGTTGCCTTAATATCGATGTTAAAATCGATATAAAATTCTTTAGTCATAATTTTTTAAAATCCGACATATTGGACTTCTTCTTGAAGCTGTATGCCGAATTTATTCCTTACCTTTGCTTTTATAAGACTGATAAGAATAATTACATCTTCGGCTTTTGCCTTACCAGTATTGATAATAAAGTTAGCATGCTTTTTAGAGATTATTGCTCCCCCAATAGCCTTATTCTTAAGCCCTGCCTCTTCTATTAATTCCGCCGCGGATTTATTAAGCTTATTACGAACATTTTTGAACACACAACCGGTCGACAAAGCTTTAATTGGCTGATTTTCTCTTCGATGCTGAAGATTTTTTTTGATTTGCTTTTTGATTTCAGCTTGACTTCCCTTTTTAAGCTGAAGCTCTGTGGAAAGAATTATGTCTTTATTATGTTTAAAGATAGAATCACGATAGGTAAATTTTAAATCTTTACTGACTAATTGTTTAATGTTTCTACCCCTTAATACTTTAACAAGTTTAACTATTTCCGACATTGAACCACCAAATGCTCCAGCGTTGCCTCGAACTGCCCCACCGATGGTTCCTGGAATCCCGGCAGCCCACTCAAGTCCAGTAAGGGAATTCTTTACGGCCAAATCAACTAATTTTGATAATTTCACTCCAGCGTCAATAAAAATTCGACAACTTTGAACTTTGAACCTTGAACTTTGAACTTTAATTACCAGTCCTTCAAATCCTTTATCTGAAACCAAGAGATTACTACCCCCGCCCAAAATAAAATAAGGAATATTTAGCTGGCAAGCCATCTTTACTGCTTTAATAATATCTTCAGCATCTTTTGCCTCATAAAAATATTTAGCCGGCCCGCCAATCTTGAATGTAGTATAAGAAGCCAGTAGAATATTTCTTTGAAAATTTTGAATTTTTAATTGTAATTTTGAACTTTGCATTTTGCATTCAAACTAGCCAATTCATTGGCTAGTTTATATATATTCCCTGCCCCCATTATGAGCACTATATCGTCTTTTCTAATGTTTTCTAAAATCAAATCCCTAGTCTTTTTAAGGTTTTTGGCATAGAAAACAGTTTTTCCTCTTTTTCTTATAACTTTGGCTAAATCTTTTGAACTAATGTCCTGGTCAAAATTTTCTCTACCAGCTACATCAAAAATCTCACTTAAGATTACCAAATCTGCTTTATCAAAAGCGGCAATGAAATTTTTAAAGAGTTTTTTAGTTCGACTGTGCTGATGGGGTTGAAAAACAGCTATAATCTTTTTCTTCGGAAAAAATTGACGGGTTGCTTCAATAGTATTTCTAATGGCTGTTGGGTGATGAGCGTAGTCGGAAATAATCATGGCTTCTTTATACTTCCCCACTTGTTCGAAGCGTCGCCAGAGACCAGAAAATTCAGAAAGACCTTTTTTTATTTTCGCAATTGGAACTCCGAGCTGAAGAGTTGCGCCAATAGCCCCAAGAGCATTATAAACATTAAAAGTGCCTGGTAGACGAAGACTAAACCTTCCCAGGGGATTTCCTTTAAAAATTACTTTAAAATTTGTTGCAGCCTTTGAAATAGCAACATTAGTCACTCTTAGGTCAACGCCAACTTTCTGTCCAAAAGTTAAGATTTCCTTTCCTTTCAGACTCCCTACTATTTTTAAGATATTTTTATCATCTCCATTTACTATTAGGGTTTCTTTTGTCTGATTGGTGAATTTTTTAAAAGCACTAATAATATCTTCTAGGTCTTGATAGTAATCAAGATGATCCTCTTCAATATTAGTAATAACCGCTATTTGAGGAAAAAGTTTCAGGAAACCTCGTCCATATTCATCCGCTTCAACAACAAAGTACTTGCTTTTACCCAGTCGGACATTACCCTTAAAGGCTTTTAACTTAGAGCCGATAATCACCGTTGGATCAAGGCCAGCCTGCTCTAAAATAAAACCAATTATAGCAGTGGTTGTGCTTTTGCCGTGTGTTCCAGCTACAGCAATACCAAGATTGCCTTTCATCAGCTCTCCCAGGAGTTCAGGATAAGTAAGGATTGGAATTTTAAGTTTCTTTGCTTTTAAAAGTTCTGGGTTTTCTAAAGGAATAGCCAACGAATGAACTAATAAATCAGTATCAGAGAAAAGATTTTTTTTATTATGTCTAATAAAAACCTTTATCCCCATACCCTCAAGATCTTTTGTTATTTCTGATGCTTGGTAGTCAGAGCCGGAAACAGTCTTTCCTTTTAAAGCCATCAATTTAGCGGTGGCGCTTATTCCAATACCACCAATACCGACAAAGTGTATCTTTTTAAGAATGTTTATGCTCATGAACTTACAAGCTTGAGTGTCTCTTCAGCGATTCTTTCTGCTGCATCAGGTTTTGCTAATTTTCTAGCATTTTCTCCTATTACTTGGAGGCGTTCAGGCTCATCTAATAGGTCAAAGATTTGTCCCTGGAAAAGATTGGGCTGGAGATTTTCCTCTTCTATTACTATAGCTGCTTCTGTCTCTCTAAAATAGTTAGCGTTTTCTTTTTGATGGTTATAAGCGGCAGAAGAGAGAGGCACAAGAATTGAAGGCTTTCCTAAGGCAGCAATTTCAGCAAGCGTGTTTGCTCCGCATCGGCTAATAATTAAGTCTGCCGCAGCATATGCTTGGCTCATTTCTTCTTTCAAAAAAGGATAAAGATGATAGCCTTGCTGCTGCTCTTTGTTCAATCTAATCTCTGATTCTCTTTTAATCCAATCGTAGTTATCACTGCCGCACTGATGAATAATCTGACATTTTTTTAAAAGCTTCGGTAGAATTTCTAAAATCATTCCATTGAGTCGCTGAGCGCCCTGGGAACCCCCGGTAACGAAGAGAATGGGTAGGCCCGGCTTAAGACTGAAAGTCTGGTAAGCCTTTTCCTTTGAGGCTTCTAAAACTTCATTTCTAATTGGATTTCCGATTAAAATGGTTTTTTTTGAAGAGAAATATTCTTGGGCTTTAGGAAAAGAAGTAATAATTCGGTTAGCAAATGCCCCTAAGATTCTATTTGCTAATCCTGGCACTGCATCTGATTCGTGAAGAATTATAGGAATTCGGTAAATCCAACTTACTAATACCGACGTCACAGAACCATATCCCCCCTTACCAAATGTAACATCCGGCATCCAAACAAAAATACGCCAGAGGGCCTGGAAAAAACCAATAGGAGCTTTGAAAAAATCTAAGAAATTTTTAATTGACCAATACCTTCTTATCTTAAAGGCTAAGATAAAGCGACAAGGAATATTTAAGTTTTTAAAAGATTCCTGAGCGTCTCTAGTTTTGGGGCCAATAAATAAAAACTTAGGTTCTTTTAATCCTTTTGCTTGGGTTTTCTTTTTAATTTGAGAGACGATAGCTAAAAGAGGATAAATGTGTCCTCCGGTACCGCCGCCAGTTAATAAAATTCTCATATTTATTGTTTTTATTTCCTAATGTCTTGCTTTTTCCACTGTATATCTTGAAATATTCAAAAGTATCCCCACTCCTGCCAACGACACCACCAGCGCGGTCCCACCATAACTAATAAAAGGGAGGGTGATGCCGGTCAAGGGGATGAGTGAAGAAACACCGCCAATATGGATAAAAGCCTGCATTATTATCCAAAAAGTGATGCCGCAGGCCAAAAGTTTACTGAAAAGATCTGGAGCATTTTTAGCAATATTGAAACCCTTTAAAGCAAATATTACAAATAGGCTTATCAAAATTAGGACTCCAATAAAACCTAATTCTTCTCCAATGATAGCGAAAATTGAGTCAGTGGCTGGCTCTGGAAGAAATAAATATTTTTGCCGACCCTGCACCAATCCCAGCCCTAGAATACCACCAGAGCCGATGGCTAAAAGAGCTTGATTTATTTGATAGCCGATACCCCTTGGGTCAATTTCTGGATGGAGATAGACAATAAAACGGTTAAGACGGTAAGGGGCAAGCTTAATAAGAGCACCCAGTGTTCCCAGGCCGCATATACCTAAAAAAAGTATATGAAGTATCTTTGCTCCAGCGATGAAAAAAAGGACTGTCCCACAAACAAGAATTAAGCTCATTGTTCCAATGTCCGGCTGTAAGGCTATTAATCCCCCCACCAGCGCGCTAATTATCAAAAAAGGTATTGCTCCTTCACTAAAGCTTCTTATCTTGGCTCCCTTTTTCTCCAGCCAGGCAGCTAAATATACAATGAATGAGATCTTAGCAAGCTCTGCTGGTTGGAACGAGAATGACCCAATTCTTATCCAACGCTTTGCTCCTCCCAAACCCAGCCCTATTTGAGGAATAAAGACCAATATAAGAAGTGCCAGGCTGGCAATAAATAATATAGAGCTCAATTTTTTTAAATTACCATAATGGAACTTACTTAAAATAAACATCAAAGGAAGCCCCAAGAGTAATCCGTAGAATAATTGGCGTCTAAAATAATAGCCAGTTTCACCAAACCTTTCCCAGGAGAGAACTAAGCTAGCAGAAGAAATCATTATTAAGCCAAAGATAAATAAGGCAAGAGTAACAAATAAAAGAGTGTAGTCGGGTTTATGGGGAGACATATATAGGTATTGAATATTAGCTAGTTAGTTATTGGATTTGAGATTTTTTACTGCTTCTACAAATTGAGCTCCTCTATCAAATTCATGATTGAATATCCCAAAGCTGGCGCAAGCAGGCGTTAGAAGTACCACATCGCCAATGGTTGCTTTAAGATCTGCTTGCCTTACCGCCTCCTGCATACTACTTACCTTAGTAATTGAAAATTGATGCTTGTTGTTTACCACTTGTTCTCTTACTGCTTCTTCTATCTTTTTGGTACCCTCTCCTTCAAAAAGTATTACAGCCTTTATTTTTCCTGCCAACATCTTCTTTACTAAAGGATAAAAATCTAAATTTTTATCCGCCCCACCAGCAATAAGAACTATTCGTTTCTTATATGAATTTAAAGGAAAAGAGTTTAGGGCGGCGATAGCAGCTTCTGGAGTAGTGGCTGTAGTATCATTATAAAACTTAACTCCGTTTATTTCTTTTATAAATTCTAATCTACCCTTAAGTCCTTCGAAGCCTTTAATAGCTTTTTTGATGTTTTTTACCGACACCCCGCAGACTTGTCCTACGGTCGCCGCAGCTAGAATATTACTAACGTTATGCCAACCAGGAAGTTTAATGTCGGTTAGTTTACAAACTTCTTCTTTTTTTATTATAATCCCTCCGTTTTTCAGATAAGCGCCGTTTTCACAATATCCCTCTATTATTCCCGAACTATGGGTGAAAAAGAAGCACTTCCCTTTGGCTTGGCTAGCGAAACTTTTGGTGACATTATTGTCGTAGTTCAGGACGAGAATATCGGTTGGTTTTTGAAAGACAAATATAAACTTTTTTGCCTCAATATAATCAGTAATACTTTTGTGTCGATCTAAATGGTCGGGCATCACATTCAAGACTACGCTGACATGAGGACTCATTTTGTGTTGTCTTAACCCTTCAAGCTGCCAACTAGAGAGTTCCATTACCACTAGAGTGTTTTTTTTAATTTGTGGAAGTTTTTCTAAGACAGAGATTCCGATATTGCCTACTAGAGTTACATCTCGATATTCCCTCTTTAAAATCTCATAAATAAGTGAAGATGTGGTTGATTTACCCTTAGTGCCGGTAATACCAATTAAATTCTGGCGGCTTGGAGCTAGTTTAAAAAACAATCCAATATCTGTTTCAATAGGGATATTGTTTTTTCGCGCTTCTTCTAGATGTTTGGACGTAGCGGGTATCGCCGGTGATTTAATCACTAAATCGCAATCTTTAAAGTCTTCCGTCCGATGCTGACCAAGCACATACTTTATTGGCAGTCCCTTAAGGGTTTTTAAGGAGCTGATTAGCTCTTCCTTCTTTTTTATGTCTGTTACTAAGACCTTAGCTCCGGCTTTTACTAAAAATTTAGCTGTGCCAACTCCTCCCCCATGAAGTCCTAATCCCAATACAGTTATCTGTTTGCCCTTTAAATCTTTCAAATTCATATAATTGCTTCTTAATGAGATTTAAGGACCCTCCCGACCAATTTCCCCGTGTGCTGTCCCTTATTAATAACAACTTGGCCGTTAATGATTACATACTCAACACCTTCTGAATATTGAAACGGATTTTTAAAGGTTGCCTTATCAATAATAGAATTTGGATCAAAAATAGTTATGTCAGCAGAATATCCTTTTTTAATTTTGCCCCTATCTTTGAATCCTAACTTATCAGCCGGTCCTCCAGTTATTTTGTAAATTGCTTCTTCCCAAGAGAGGAGTTTCTGTCTTTGAACATATTCCCCCAAGAATCGTGGAAAGGCACCAAAGCACCGAGGATGAACCAGGTTTCCTTTCTTAAGATAGTCTATATCTGAAGCAAAGCCATCAGAACAAACAAAAGAAAGGTGATGTTTTAATCCCTCTCGGACATTATCTTCACTAAGAGAATCTATGAAAGCAGTAATATGACTACCTGAAGCAATAAGAATATCTATTATTGCTTCTTCAATGGTTTTTGTTCCTCGATTTGCAATCTCGGTAATTGTTTTACCAACCATAGTTTTGTCTCCCGAAGACATAGCTATGGTAATTTTGTCGTAATCAAACCTATCTTCTTGCATCTCTTTAATTACTTTTGCTCGAATAACCGGGTCTTTTAATCTTTTTACAAGTTCATTTTTTCCACCTTCAGCCACCCAATCTGGAAGGAGAATATAAAGTACCGAACCAGTGGTGGTATAAGGATAGATATCAAAATTAATATTAAGTTTTGCCTCTTTTGCTTCTTCGATAAGCTTAATAGATTTTTTCATGTTTGGCCAAAAATTTTTGCCCATTGCCTTTAGGTGAGAAATCTCTATTGAAACCTTCGATTCTTGACCAATTTTTATAGTTTCCTTTACCGCCGGTAAAAGCTCTTCGCTTTCTCCTCGAATGTGGCTGCTGTAGATTCCTCCACACTCTTTTATTATTTTTGCCAGCCTGATAAGTTCGTCGGTTGAGGCCGGTTGGGCATGGGAATAAACAAGGCCGCTAGACATACCAAAAGCACCTGCCTTAAGAGAATCCGCGAGCATATTTTCGATAATTTTAAGCTCCTCGTCGGTAACAGGCCGTACTTCGTCTTTAAGCAATCCCCTTCTTAAAGTAGCGTGTCCAACGAGAGTGGCGAAATTGATTCCTATTTTTCTTTTTTCTAACTCCCTGAATAGTTCAGTAATTGTTAGCCAGTTCACATTAACCTCATTAATATTTACCCATTTTTGAATAGACTTAATAGATTCGGTGCTGAGGAGTGGAGCAAGAGAAGAACCACAGTTACCTCCAAGAATAGTGGTAATCCCCTGGCTTACCAAAGAAGAAGCTTTTGGAATAGTAAATAAGGTCCAATATCCATCAGAATGGTTGTTGATATCAATAAAACCCGGCGAGACATAGAAACCCTTAGCATCAAGAATTTTTTTGGCAGGCACTTTCTTTAGTTTGCCAATTTTTCTAATTTTGTCTTTTTTAATACCTAAGTCCGCTTTAAATTTCTTGTCTTTTGTGCCGTCAATGATGGTACCATTTTTAATGATTAAATCATACATAATTTCATGTAACACATAACACACAACATGTAACAATGCTTACTTGATGTTGTGTGGGTCGATTATTTAATCTCTATTTTATGGAATTTAACTCTTCTTCCTAACCATCTTTGGGCTATATGTTTAAGGTTAGGGGTGATATCTGAAGCGAAAAATTGATTAGGACCACTTTTTGATAATTTCTTTTCAATCTCTGGGTGAATTTTCAAGAAATCTTTAAGTTTCAATACTACCTCATGACCCGGATCTATAAAAAAAACATCATTTCCAATTATTTTTCTTATTTGTTTTTTGAGGTATGGGTAGTGAGTACAGGCTAAGATTAAAGTATCTATCCCTTTTGTTTTTAAGGGCTTCAAGTAATCCTTAATAACTTCTTTGGTCACTTGGTGATTAATCCACCCCTCTTCAACTAGAGGAACAAGGAGGGGGCAAGTTTCTTGATAAATCTTTATTTTTGAGAATTTTTTAATAAGTTTTGGAAAAATCCCACTTTCTATTGTGCCGCGAGTACCAATTATTCCAATTTTTCTTGCCGAAGCAACCTTAAGAACTTTTTGGATAGCTGGCTCAACCACTCCTAAAATAGGAAGTTTAAATCTTTGCTTTAAATAATTGAGAGCTAAAGCAGAAGAAGTATTACAGGCAACGACTATAACTTTTGCTCCCCTCTGGATTAAAAATCGAGTATTCTCCAAAGAATATCTTTGTATAGTTTCTTTACTTCTATTACCATAAGGAAGCCGGGCTGTATCACCAAAATAGACAATCTTATATTCTGGTAGATGTTTAAAAATTTCTCTAACTACGGTTAATCCGCCCAAACCCGAATCAAATATACCAATCATAAAAATTTAAAATTGATTATCCTATTAATCTTATAATTAGTCCTAATGTTGCCATTACTCCAGCAATAATCCAGAATCTCATAGTAACTCTTGATTCTGGCCAACCCCGTGCTTCAAAATGGTGATGTAGTGGCGCTGAGAGAAAAATCTTAACGCCCCGCAGTTTCCTGGAGGCAATCTGGATTATTACTGATCCTGACTCTAAAACTAGAATAAAACCAATCAGGGGAAGAAGTAAAGCCGAATTAGTAAGCATGGCAATAATTCCTAAAGTTACTCCCAATGACATTGCTCCCGTATCACCCATAAAGAAGCGGGCTGGATAAACATTAAACCATAAAAAAGCAACTAACGCTCCTGAGATAGCCGCGCAGAGCATGGCCAGTTCCACTTTTCCTTGGGAAAAAGCAATAGCTCCAAAGGCGCCAAAAGCAATTAGAAGCACTCCCCCAGCCAAGCCGTCCAATCCGTCGGTTTCGTTAACCGAGAAAGCAGTAGCAACGATTATAAAAATAAAAAGCGGGATATAAGCCCAGCCAATAAAGAAATTGCCCAAAAAGGGAATATTGATTACATCCCAGTCCAGCTTGAAATAGAACCACCAAGCGCCACCAACTGCTACGGCCGTATAAAGGAGCAGTCTATGCCACATTCTTAATCCTCTGAATGGACCGATTTCTTTTATATTTATAATATCATCAAAAAGCCCAATAATAGCACCACAAATCATTGCTCCTAAAGGAAGAAGAGTTTGAGGTCGGGTAAGAAAATTGAGGTTCTTAAAAAAAGAACCGTTAAACCACCGAAAGACAAACCAGAAAAGCGCAGCCAATCCGGCAACAGTTAGCCAAACCAAGAGCCCTCCCATGGTAGGAGTACCTTCTTTTTTTTTGTGGAGCTTACTAAAGACGGGAGCTGCTTTGCGACTAACTTTTTTACCCAACTTATATTTATGAAGAAATCTATCCAGTCTTGGGGTCCAAGCCATCGCCACTAAGAAAGAAATTGTGGTGATTAAGAGGACTCGAACTATACTTAGAGTGTTATCCATAATTTTATTCTACCATATTTCCCCCTTGCCTACCATTCATAAACTTTTAATATCCATTCAATAAGCCTTTTAGTTTCTTCAAATTTGTCTTCGCTGCCCAAAACTACACTTATAATCTGGTGGTTTTTGGTCGATTCTTTAACAACCAAAACCATTGTTTCCTTTGCCTCTTCAGTAAAGCCAGTCTTGCCCCCAACAATAGCCGGTAGTTCCCCCAAAAGCTTGTTTGTATTAAAAAGTAAATGATTTATACTTTCATCAGCTGAATAAATTCTCATACGAGGGATTTTCGAGATTTCAAAAATTAAAGGTCTGTCTAATAGAAAACTGGTTAACCGGGCTAAATCATAAGCGGTTGAAAAATTTCCCGGCTCATCAAACCCAGCCGGGTTGGTAAAGTGAGTATTTTTAAGGCCTAAATTTTTTGCTCTCTCGTTCATTAGTTCAACGAAACCTTCGAGATGTTCAGCTAAAGCTACGGCAGCATCATTACTGGAAGGGATAAGAAGCGCGTAAAGAAGACTTTTTGCACTAATGGTTTCTTGAGGCCAAAGGTCTACTCTATTGCCTTCGGTCTCCACTGCCTCTTTACTTATTGTTACAACTTCCATTAGGTTTATGTTTTCTGTTACCACCAAGGCGGTCATTAATTTAGTTAAACTGGCGATAGAAAGGCGTTCGTTTATATTCTTTTTATAAAGTATTTTGCCAGTTTCACGGTCAAGCGCAATAGCAGCTTTTGCTTCTAATTTTAAGCTTTCCACGTTTTCTTTTAAGCGTGGGGGTTCGAGTTCGTAACTTTCTATGTTAATGGGAGCCCCTATTGGCACAAGGGAAGCGGTGATTTTGTCTGCCTTTAATAAAGAAGGGTTAGTGAAGGCAATCACCAAAAAAATTATGATGGCAGCCAGGAGAGTAAACATTAGATTTATTTATTAATTATAATTAACTACTTTCTTTTTTATACTTTAATGCTTCATAATCAGGCAAATTCTCAATTTTTTCTATTCCCAATCTCTTTAAAAAATCAAAAGAAATTCTATAGAGATAACTTCTTTTTGATTTTGGATTGATAATTCTTTCAATAAGCCCTCTAATTAGAAGCTTTCTTAGAATGAAACTTGAGTTTACTCCTCGAACATCTTCAATTTGGGCTCTTGAAATCGGTCCTCGATAAGCAATTACAGCCAATGTTTCCAGGGAGGCGCGGCTTAAATCTTCTTGCAATTCCTTTTTTATCAGTTTTTGAGTATACTGAGCCACCTCTGGGGCAGTAATCATTTGGACCCTCGACTCTTTTTTAAGAATCCTCAATCCTCTACTCCTATATTCGTTTTGGAGTTCCATTAGAGCATTTTCTACTTCACCAACAGCCACCTTACAAAGTTTTGCCAACCTTTTAATCTTAATCGGTTCACCGGAAACAAAAAGCAAGCTTTCTATAATGGATTTTAAGTTCATATGTTTTTGGTGTTCTTGAGATATATTTCCTTAAAGAGCCCTTCTTGTCTGGTTGCCACCAGCCTTTGCTTTACCAGCTCTAACAAAGCCAGGAAACTAACAATTATATCTATTTTAGAAGATTTGTTTTTAATCATTTCTTTAAAACCCAGCTCAATCCTTTCTTTTAAAGAAATCTGGATTTCTTTAATTTTATCTTCTAGGCGTAAAGCTCCGGCTAATTTTTCTTGCGGTAAAATCTGAAATTCGGGAATTTCACTTAATATTTTTTTAAAGGCAGCTTCCAGGTTGCTCAGATTGATATTTTTAGGTGGATAAAAAAAAGTGCTTACTCCCCAGAAACTTTCTCGAGAAAAAGAGACTCTGCCTTGCTTGACTATTTTTCCTAGTCTAATGGCGGCAATTCTGAATTTTCTGTATTCTTCTAGTTTTCTCTGAAGCTCATCAATATCTTCTTCCTCCTCGTCGGTAAACTCCAGAACAGGAAGTAATGCTCGAGATTTAAGTAAAATTAGTCTAGTCGCTACTGCCAAGAAAGAAACTAGACTCTCTGGTTTAATATACTCAATATTTTTAATATATTCAAGGTATTGGTCGGCTACGTTCGCCAAAGAAATCTTAGTGATTTCTAGTTTTTCTTTTTCAATCAATTCCAAAAGAAGGCCTAAGGGACCCTCAAATTGTTCAAGTTTGACAGTGTAGCCATTGACAGACATAATTTATTATGTTAAGCTTGTAGAAAGTTCTTTGACACTTCAACTTAGTTCAGTGTCACCTTGAGTAAAGCTGAAAGGTGAAAGGAGAAATAAAGAAATGAAAAAGGCAATAAGTGTTGTTATGATAATGTTTTTTGTTGTTTTGGCTATAAGTTCAACTCACATTTTGGCAGACGACAATAAGATTTTATCGCCAGATTTTGAGCTAGTTAGTATTGATAGCGGTAAAGTAAAACTTTCGGACTTTAGAGGAAAATTAGTTTTGCTTAATTTCTGGGCCTTAGGGTGTGGATATTGTGAGAAAGAAGCGCCTATCTTGGAAAAACTTCACCAAGAATATAGAGAAAAAGGATTAGAGGTAGTAGCTGTTATTATTGGCACCTGGTGGACAAAAAGAGAAGAATGGTCGGAAGTAAGTTTTACTCTCCTTGTAGATCCCAAAAGAAAGGCGGCAAGGAAATATTTTGTCTTGGGTGTCCCGGTGGCAGTTTTGATTTCTTCTCAAGGAGAAATCATTCAGAAGTTCATTGGTTATCAGGACTGGTTGGATCCGAAAATGATAGAAATTATTGAAGAAAATTTACCTAAAGAAAATCTAGAAAAAAATAACGGAGGTGAAGGATGAGCAAAGTAACAAAGAAGAAAGGTGGAACGATGAAAAAGGTAACTTTGTGGGGCATGTTGGCAATTAGTTTGGGAGTGATTGTTATAAATGCAGCCTTGGGGACAAGCTCAAGAATGTTTGTAGTAACACTACTGGCAGCGAATGGTTTTTTCTTGGGATTTATTTGGCTGCAAAAGGCAACAATTATGGTCCTGCTGATTACTTACCTATATCAAGCTGGAGTTGTTTTTGCCGGTGGGGTTGGTTCTAAAGTGGTCGGAATTGTCCTTATCTTCCCTCTCGTGCTAGCACTTTTTCTAGACATAAACGGCCTGGGAGAAAAAGGTAAAGATTTAAAAGAATCATTGAAAGACAAGGAACTTTGGAAAGTGGCAGTATATTTCAGCTTTTTCGCGATGCTTTTTACCTCATTGGCCATCACCGTCTTGTTGTAGTGAATCTTTAAAGAATTAAAAAAAGATTACTCGCTTTGCTTTACGGCAAAGCGAGTTTTTATTTTTTCTTACTAAAACTTCCCTTTATCAAGTCTTTTCCCAACACTTTTTCAAAAGCAGATTTTGTTAGTTTGATTGACTGATTATATTCTCCGGCGTTGATAATTAGTTTTGGCTGCTTTAAAAGAACTCCGTCTATAAAAGTAGGCATCTTAAAAAGTACTCCAAACGGCGGAGTGGCTCCCAGCTTTCCTTTAATGTTTTTCTTCATCCAGGCTTCTTTTACAAAGTCAATTTTTTTAACCGCTTTTAATTCCTGCTTTTTTCTCCAAACGTTGACCAGTTTCTTGAATTTTGCTTTATCTAAATTTTTATTAGCCGGAATAAGGGTTATGGCATAATCTTTAGTGTCTAGTTTTAACACCGCAGTTTTTACCACACATTTTGGGTCCAGATGAAGGGTTCCTGCTTTATCTAGGGCAGTATAAACTGTTTTATGGTTAATTACTTCGTATTTGACCTTAACTTGGTCTAATAAGTCTATTAAACTTTTTAATATAGCCATAATTTTACCCCTTTCTAATTTAATTTTTACTTTTTAACTTGTATTCCCAGCTCCCTAAGTTGTCTTGGTTCCACATCGGATGGTGCTTCCATAAGTAAATCTCGAGCCGTGCCGTCCTTAGGAAAAGCAATTACTTCTCTAATACTTTTCTCTCCCAGCATGATCATTAAAAGCCTATCCAGGCCTATAGCAATTCCTCCGTGCGGCGGCGCGCCATATTCAAAGGCTCGAAGTAGGTGTCCAAATTTTTCCTGAATCTCTTCTTTTTTTAGGCCGATTAATTTAAAGACTTTTTCTTGAATCTGTCGCTGATAAATCCTAATGCTTCCTCCGGCTATTTCGTGGCCATTCAAAACTAAATCATGCTGCCAGGAATGAGCTTTTAACGGTTCTTTATCTAATAAGGGAATATCTTTTTCTTGTGGAGCAGTGAAAATATGATGCATTGGATCTAGGCGTTTTTCTTCTTGGTTCCATTCAAACAACGGCCAGTCAGTAATCCAGCAAAAAGCAAGTTCGTTTGGGTCTTTTTTATTTTTTCTTAAGTCCGGCTTGTCAGTTTTATACTTCTTAATTGCTTCTTTGTAAGATAGGCGAGGAAAAGGTATTTTTGTAATTTTTAGTTCTTTTTTTGTTTCACCCACCATTTCAATAAGCATTTTCTCAATTAGATCTAACACATTATTCTGATCAACAAAGGACATTTCCAAATCAAGCTGGGTAAATTCTGGCTGGCGGTCACCGCGAAGGTCCTCATCTCTAAAACAGCGAGCAATCTGGAAATATCTCTCAAATCCGGCCACCATTAAGAGCTGTTTCAGTTGTTGAGGAGCCTGGGGAAGAGCATAGAATTTTCCCGGATGAAGCCGCGAGGGCACCAGAAAGTCTCTGGCTCCTTCTGGAGTAGATTTGGTTAAAATTGGAGTTTCTACTTCCAAAAATCCGTTTTTATCTAAGAACTCTCTAATAAAGAGTATAGCTTTATGTCGAAGGATAAGGTTATTTTTTAATTTTTCTCTGCGTAAATCTAAGTATCGGTATTTTAGCCGTATTTCCTCTCCGACCTCTATTTTACCAGCCACCTCAATTGGTGGTGTTTTTGATTGATTTAATATCTCTAGAGTTTCTCCAGTAATCTCAATCGTTCCACTGGGGATATTTGGATTTTCTTGGCCCTTTGGTCGTTTATTAACAATACCGGTAAGACTAATTACCCATTCTGGTCGAAGAGTGTTAGCTAACTTGTAGAGTTCTTTCTTGTCTGGGGTAAAGACAACTTGAACCAATCCCTCTTTATCCCTTAAATCAATAAAGATAATCTTTCCGTGGTCTCTGCGAGCATGAACCCAGCCGGAAAGTTTGACTATCTTACCAACTTGATTTTGTGTTTGGCTAGATAAAATTCGTTTTTCTTGCATATTAATTGTGAGTTAAAGTTTCTTTTACTGTCTAATGTCTAGTTTAGCACCTTTTTTAAGCCGAAGCAAGCAAAAAAACTCTCACAAACTGGAGAGTCTTTGATAATTACCATACCTGCTAGCAGATAGGAAAATTGAAAATTAATCAAAAATATTGTCCTAAAATCTCATCTTTTTTAAACTTTTTAATGAATTTATTTACCTGCCTATAAAATGCCGGGTAATGCATCCTATTTATCAGATGGCCTTTATATATAGTTCGATAAGGCAGTTTTTTATGATGAGCAAGCTCGTGGGCGATAATTCGCAAGATTGAGTTGTAGCTTTTTGGTGCTCTTTTTTTGGGCGTGTAAAAGTCAAGAATAACCTTGCGAGTAACCAGGTTTGTGCTGGCCAGTCTTAATCCCCCAGTAGTTTTAACGGGGCCTCTTCTTTGCATCGATCTAAGAGTAAAATCTTTTAGCCTTAACAGCCCACAAACTATCTCAAATAATTCAAAGACTCTTTGTTCGTGAGAAGAATTCATATTTCATTTATTTTCTTTGATAAATCCCTCAAAAGAACGGTCATAAGTTTTTTCTTGCTCTGGTGAAAAACAACAAGCGGGTAATTCTTTGCTCTTCAAATGATACCTTAAACACTCGCAGCATATCCCCTTTCTTGGACAGCCCGGATAAGTACAAGAACAGTCTTTTAAATTTTCTTCTTGTTTACATTGTGCCATTTTTTTTATCTTCTTCTTCTTCCTCGAACTCTACAGGAAGATATGCTTCGATATCCTCCTTCGAAAAGTGGTCTAAAATCTTTGACTCGGCTAATTCTTTTTCCTCGTCGGTATACTCTTCAGGTAGCTTTCCTATAAGTCTCGTTAACTTTTCGACCTCGTCAGTATCAAAATGATCCCATAATTCTGCAAATAAAAGATCTTTAGCATCTTGTCCAGCTCCATCTACTCTACCACAAAAATCAGCAAAGGTAGTGTCTGAACTTAGCTTTATGGTTCTTTCTCTCTCCTTCTCTTCCAATTTATCTTCCTCTTTCTCAATCTCTGCCGACTCTTTGGGAGGCACGGGCTCCATCTTTCCGCTTTTTGGATCTATTTCGAAAGCTCTTGGTTTAAATTCTTCTCCCATAGTTTTGTTACCCTTAAGCTTAAGTTAATATAAGTTAATAATAACTCATTTTAGATGTTTTTACAAACAAGATTTTCTGATAAGTAAGATAAAACCCCAAGGAGAAACAAGTGCTCCTTGGGGTTTGTTTATAAGATGGTGTTGATTACTTCGGTTCAGGAAGCCATTTGTCGAGCCATTGACGCATAATCTCCCAGCGTGCAGGGTCAATACCAATATAACCGTAGCCATTTCCCTGTCTGCTGCCAATATTCCAGTTTACATAAACTGGGCAGGTTTTAAACCTTTCTTTACTTCCTCCTTTTGACTCCAAAAAGCGAAGAGAGGCTTGGAAGCTTGGAGGAGAAAATGGTCTTATTTCGAAGAGTTGCCCGTGGGATGGTTTTGTCCTAGATAGCAATCCGGACAGAGGAAACAAAAGCTCATCTTTGCCCGTGTTTAGCATCACAATTCCGGGAGCAATGGCAATTAGAAATCCAATCATACTTTCGTGCATTTTATTGTCTTTTGTTCTGCCATAGAGGACGAGACGCTCCCAACTATATGTTTTTTTAATCCCAAACTTCTTTTCTAAATACTCAAGGATTGAGTAAACTCGAAACTTGTCTTCTAACCAAATTCTGCGAAGTTCTTTTAGGTTGGTATCGCTAACATGTACCATCTTTTACCCTCCTTTAATTTTCTACTTATATTATATACCTACACCAATGATTTGTCAATAGCAGCTTGGTGCGGCAAATTCTTTTATAAATTTTAAAAAGAGATTTATGGGTTGATTTTTATTTAAATAAGGGATATAATAAGAACAAATTTGCGCCCATAGCTCAGCCTGGTAGAGCAACTCCCTTTTAAGGAGATGGTCGGGGGTTCAAATCCCTCTGGGCGTACCACAATATAAAAACAGAAGCTTTATAAAAACTTCTGTTTTTTAAATAATTTATAGCTTATAGTTCTCCTGCCCCTCTTCTTCTCCTTTTTCCCCTCAACAGGCACATAGCCACAATTGGCAGGAGCAGCCAGAGAAATTGAGCTAAATCGGTAGTAAAAACTTTACGAGTAAATGGCGCTAAGTTTTCAACAAATTCTTTTGGAACAAAAGAAAGCACCAAACTAATTAAAAGCCCAACGTGAAGAAAGCTAAAAACAATAAGCTGAAGCCATGACCCCTCTTTTCTTCGTGACTTTAATGCAGAACTTAATGCAGAGTGTGAAAGTAGGAAGAATAAAATCAGAATTATACTGGCAAAAAGAGTAATTTTTAAAACAAAAGAGTCCCCCATCTTAAATTGGGCTATTACTTTTTCCGAAAAAGGAAAAGCGTTAACCAAGGCCAGAGAGATATAAATACTGATCAGGATTACTAAAATTCGGTTGCGCCCTAAGCTTAGTCCGTAAAGGAACACAGCCACTACGAAGAAAATAATAATAAACAGATCCCAACTAGGAGCAGTCCAATTAATGTTGTTGAGTAGATTTGTGATAATAGACATATCTCTATATTTATTTTACCTTATATTCCTTCTTTTTTCAATTCTTCCATTAATTTTTTCTGTTTCCTGGAGATTCTCTTGGGGGTTTTAACAACCACTTCCACCAACTGGTCTCCCTTGCCCGAGCCGTGAAGATAAGGAATACCCTTCCCTTTAAGTTTTATAATTCTTCCGGATTCAATTCCTGCCGGCACTTTTAGATTAATCGAACCATAAAGAGTCGGTATCTCTATTTTATCACCTAGAGCTGCCTGAGTAAAATTAATCGGCAGCTGATAGTGGATATCACTACCTTCCCGTCTAAATTGGGGGTGTTTTTTAACATGAATTCTAATAAAGAGATCTCCAGGGTCAGCTCCTTTTATGCCGGCTTCCCCCTGCTTGGAAAGTTGGATTACTTCTCCTTCATCAATTCCAGCAGGAATATTTATCTTAATTTTTGCTTTTGCCTTTAATATTCCTCTGCCCTGACAACCGCTGCATTTTTGTGAAGCCACCTTACCTTCTCCTTGACAACTGGAACAAGTTTTTACCTGACTAAAAATACCGAAAGGTGTTTGTCTGGTGACTCTTTTCTGGCCTGTTCCTTGGCAGTCTAAACAATCTTTTATTGGAGTCCCCGGCTCTGCGCCATTGCCAGAACATTTAGGACAAGTTATATTTTTCAAGATTTCAATTTCCTTTTGAACGCCGGTAGCTGTTTCGGAAAATTCTATCTCTGCGTCAATAGAGATATCGTTCCCCTTAGCCTTACCCCGTTCGCCAAAGCCAAATAAATCTCCAAAAACATCACCTAGGTTCCCAAAATCAAATGTAAAACCACGGTCACCATTTCTATAAGCCTCAGCGAAATTGGAAAAATCTCTAAACCCTTCAGATCCAGAAAATCCACCCTGGGAACGCATATCTTTAAAAGTGGAACCATACTGATCGTATTGAGAACGTTTTTGGGAGTCACCTAAAACCTGATAAGCTTCATTTATTTCTTTGAATTTCTCATCACTTCCCCCATTCATATCAGGATGATGCTTATGGGCAAGTTTTCGATAGATTCGTTTTATTTCATCTTGAGAGGCATTTTTAGCCAGACCCAAGACATTATAATAATCTTTTGCCATATTTTATACCTCTATAATTTCTGCTTCCTTCTCTACTTTCTCAATCTTTACCACCTTAAAAGTCACTAGAAGTTTAAATACTATCAGACTTAAAAGAATAATTAGCCAGCCAACTGGAATTGCTACTAATCTTAGAAGGAGAAGAAGGCTAATGGCTAGTGCTAAAGGAATATACTTTTGATAAGGTCGGGAAAACTCCTCTATTTTAACATCAATAATTTCTTTAACCGTTTCAGAAACTTCTTCAACGGGCAAATCTTTCAATCCTTGCTTGGGAAATTCAAAAGAGAGCATCTCTTCAATAGGTTTCTGAATTACTTGGAATAGTTTCGGTGGAATTTTTACTTCTACTTTTTGAGCGGTAGGCGTGAAAGCGTAGCTTACAGCTATTACTATGATTAACCCACCAAGCATTAGAGGAACTCCTTTTTGAAGAATCTTATCAACTTTTACCTTTAGACGAAGCTTTACTTCGCTTGTTATCCGTTTAACACTAAGAATTAATAACCCCAAAAAGAGAAGCAGGCTCAAAAAGACATAGCTGTTAAAAGGAAAAACCAGGAAATATGAAAAAACCGTTGGCAGAAAAATTAAGCTCAAAAGCTTTCTAGATTTTACCAGAAGAGCAGTTAGGGCTAGTACTACTCCTAGGATTAAGAAAACAATCAATGGTTTTATCCAGACTCCAAACCAACCTTTTTCTAGGCCGTACAATGAATTAAATAGAAAGTTCCATGAGGTAATAGCAAGGACAACGGTGATGATAAAGATGACGATAGGTGTAATAAGCTTTTTCATAGGTTTATTTGTTGTTTTTATTCTCTTTTACCTCTTCATATTCACCTTCTACTGTTTTCTTATTCTCCTTTGGTTCTTCTTTTTTTGCCTCCCCACTAGTTCCGGCTTGCTGTTGAGCTTGAGTTTGCTGTTGAGCTTTATATATCTCCTGACCAATTTTTTGGGCAGCTTGGCTTAACTCTTGGGTAGCTTTTTTAATAGCTTCCAAATCTTGACCATCTTTTACTTTCTTTAGTGCTTCAACCTTTTCTTCAATTAATTTCTTATCGTTTCCTTTTATCTTATCCCCAGCTTCCTTTAGAGCTTTTTCGGTAGTATGAACTAAGGTGTCAGCAATATTTTTAGCTTCAATTTTCTCCCGTTTCTTTTTATCCTCTTCGGCATGCGCCTCTGCGTCTTTTTTCATTTTCTCAACCTCCTCATCAGAAAGCCCGGAAGAACCCTCAATTCTAATTGACTGTTCTTTTCCAGTTCCCTTATCCTTGGCCTTTACATTTAGAATTCCATTTGCGTCAATGTCAAAAGTAACTTCAATCTGAGGCATACCTCTGGGAGCCGGTGGAATACCACCTAAAATAAATCTGCCCAAGCTCTTATTGTCAACCGCCATTCCTCTTTCACCCTGAAGTACGTTAATCTCTACTTGCGGTTGGTTGTCTGAAGCAGTGGAAAAAATTTGAGCTTTGGCTGCGGGAATGGTAGTGTTTCGTTCAATTAGAGGAGTTTTTACCCCGCCCAATGTTTCAATTCCTAAAGTAAGCGGAGTAACATCCAAGAGTAAAATACTACCCTCTTTATTAATATCACCCCCTAAAATTCCACCTTCAATAGCCGCACCTAAGGCGACTACCTCGTCGGGATTGACACTGATGTTTGGTTTCTTTTTAAATATTTTTTCTACCTGCTGAATAACTAAGGGCATTCTTGTTTGCCCACCAACAAGGATTACTTCATCAATATCGCTTGTTTTAAGCTTTGCGTCAGCCAGAGCATTCTCGCATGGTTTCACTGTTTTTTCTACTAAATCACCGACCAGCTCTTCTAGCTTAGCGCGAGTAATTTTTAGATTAAGATGTTTTGGACCAGAGGCATCGGTAGTAATAAAAGGTTGGTTGATTTCTGTTTCTAGGGTGGTAGAAAGTTCTACCTTTGCTTTTTCGGCTGCTTCCTTAAGCCGTTGTAGAGCCATTTGGTCTTGAGACAAATCAATGCCCTGGTCTTTCTTAAACTCATCAACTATCCAACCTATAACTCGTTGGTCAAAATCATCCCCACCTAAATGAGTATCTCCATTAGTAGCTTTTACTTCTACGGTATTTTCTCCTTCATCAAAATTGATCTCAAGTATAGAGATATCAAATGTGCCACCACCTAAATCATATACTGCAATTTTTTGATCTTTTTTTGTCTTGTTGAACCCATAAGCAAACGCTGCTGCTGTTGGTTCGTTGATAATTCTTTTTACTTCAAGTCCGGCAATTTTACCAGCATCTTTAGTTGCTTTTCTTTGAGAATCATCAAAATAAGCCGGCACAGTAATCACCGCTTCTTTTATCTCTTCACCCAGCTTTTCTTCGGCATCGGTTTTCATTTTTTGCAGAATCATAGCAGAAATCTCGGCCGGAGAATACTCTTTGTCGCCCATTTTCACCTTTACCCCAACACCCGACTTTACAATTTTATAAGGCATCAGTTTCAAGTCTTGCTGAATTTCTTCATCTTCGTATTTTCGACCAATCAGCCTTTTGATAGAAAAGATGGTATTTTCTGGATTAGTTACGGCCTGACGTTTAGCAATTTGTCCAGCCAATCTTTCTCCCGAGCTAGATATTGCTACTATTGATGGCGTAGTCCTTGCTCCCTCCTTATTTTCTATAATCTTGGGTTCACCAGCTTCAATTACCGCCATGGCTGAATTGGTTGTTCCAAGATCAATTCCTAGTATTTTAGACATAATTTGTATTATTAAACTGTTACATTATTACATTGTTATCAACCAACAATGTAATAATGTAACAGTTTAGCTATTTAACAATTTAATTTTCTACTTCAACTTTAGTAGGTCTTAATAATTTATCATTAAATATATATCCTTTTTGCAATACCTTTGTAATAGCATCTTTCTTCTTGCCTTTAACTACTCTAACTGCTTCATGAAACTCTGGATTAAATTTATCACCTTTTTTAACAGCTATTTCTCCAACGTTACTTTCTTTAAGCAGTTCTCCCAGTTGGTCATTTATCTGCAGAATTCCCTGAATCCACTCATTTTTGCCAGAATCTTTAGGTAGATGCTTAAGGGCTAAATTAAAATTATCTAATATGGGCAGTAGTTTTAAAATCAGGTTTCTTTCAGCAAGTTTTTTAAAATCAGCCGCGAACTTTATTTGAGCTTTCTTGAAATTCTCAAAATCAGCTTGAGTGCGTTGCCAACCAGCAAGATACTTCTCTGCCTGTTTCTTGTATTTTTCAAGTTCTTTTGAAAATTTCTTATCCTGTTTCATATTATATAAAAACGATTATTGCCATTATCATAATCCCCCCACCTAACAATTCAGTC
>SDBT01005126.1_pt1 | contig 22092 bp, 14 predicted proteins | sample 2277101 | NCBI WGS metagenome assembly SDBT01 (sample SAMN10404973, study PRJNA504765) | marine sediment metagenome | isolation source: marine sediment core GS10_PC15, 103 cmbsf | place: Arctic Ocean: Southern Knipovich Ridge | collected 2010 | reverse complement strand
TGAGATAGACATAACCAAAAAGAATCCCTCCAAGATGATACGCCCCGTGTGGATTGGCCTTTGCCAGAAAGGTCAATAACGTGATGATGATTGTCCCATAGCTTAGATACTTTGCCTTTATGGGCAGAATAAACATGAGCAGTATTGTTGCTTCAGGGTTTAACAACCCAAAGACAACAATCAGTGACAAAAGGCTTGGCAACATACCCAGGAATGGATCGCCGAACCCTGAAACACTGCCCAAAGCCAACCCGAATATGGCCCCTCCGAGTGCAGATGCATAGAAAAGAATCAGAAATCGTTTTTGCCCAAATGCATGTTCAACGGGTGCGCAAAAGAAGTAGAACACGACACAGCTGATCAGGAAACTGATCGGTGACTGAGGGCTATGGATAAAAGGATGAGTAACAATCTGCCAGATACGGAAATGAGAGTCAGTGAAGGGGTAAAGCTGCAGAACTGAAGCCAGCGGAATCCTGAGCCAGTGTTCAAAAAGAAGCTCTACTACATAGATTATTCCATACATAAGTAAGAGCCTCTTTCCAAGAACTGTCAGTCTGGAGCCAAATCCCTGCGACATTCCAACTTGATTGGGTCTCATCTCACCTCTCCTAAATAGTGTTCATCCGCAAATGGCATATTTTGGCCCGATGCGGCGTTCTCCGCGGGTTTCCATCCTCTGCGTAGCGCTGCTACGCTTGCGGTGAAAACCCTTGTGCGGCCTTGTCTTGTACGAAAACCTGCCATTTCTGAATGGAAACGCGTTAGCACCTTTATCAGGCTCAACTTGCCATTTCTGGATGGAAACTAAATAGATTTCCAACTCTGGAGATGCTTCCTTTCTTCCAGAAACATCTGACCTTTTGGAGAGTATAACATATTATTTTCATACGTAAAGGGATCATGGGTATTTTCGCGCTCGTTAAAGTCACATTGGGTGCAGGCACAAATCCCCCCAACACCCTGTTGACACATGGGCATTTGGTTCGTACTCTGCCCCATGATATCCACCGCCATGTACAAAGCCCAACTCCGCTGGCAACCCATAGCCGTGCTCTTGGTTCTGGCTCTGATTTGGGGGGCAAACATGGCCATGATCAAGATCGGGGCTCGCGAACTGGCGCCCCTGTTCATGGCGGGCTTGCGCTCTTTGGTGGCAAGCATATGCCTCTATGTTTGGATGAAGGTCAAGGGGATCAGTCTCTTTCCTTCCAGGCGAGTGCTTTTTCACGGAATCGTAGTCGGGCTGCTTTTCGGCACCGAGTTTGGTTTCGTCTACGTGGGGCTTGAACACACACTGGCCTCCCGAACGTATGTTCTTCTATACACTGCCCCTTTCTTCGTTGCCCTGGAGGCCCATTTCCTTCTTGAGGGGGACCGACTCAGCACCTGGAAGTCCGCGGGTCTCCTCATGGCGTTTGCCGGCGTGGTGGCCCTCTTTGTGAAAAAGTTAAGCCCTTTTTCCGCGAACACTTTGCCCGGGGATCTCATGGCCCTGGTGGCAGGTGCGCTGTGGGGGTCTACGACCGTTTACATCAAGAAATACCTGTCTCACCGCACTGTTCCTTTGCAGACCCTTTTCTACCAGGTTCTGTTTTCTGCGCCCCCGTTGTTTCTGATGAGTATCGTCCTGGAAAACCCCATCGTGTCCGGCTTTTCCTTGCTCACAGGTTTTTCGGTGTTCTACCAGTGTATCGTGGTGGCCTTCCTCAGCTATCTCGTCTGGTTCGAACTCGTCCACCGCTACCCAGTGAGCCTTCTCCACGCCTTTTCCTTTTTCACACCGATCTTTGGAGTGTTTTTGAGCGGGGTCCTGATACTGGGTGAGAGAATGAGCCCCAGTCTTGTTGTGGCCCTGGCCTTGGTGAGCACAGGTATGGTCTTGGTCAATCGCCGATCCGGGGGCAAATTCGCCAATCAGAGTTGACGGCTTCGCAAAAAGTCCATAATGGTCGCTCAAAGAGATTGTACAAACGTTTCGTAGAATTAGTAGCTCGTTTGAAGTTGACAGCCAGCCAGGGGTTCGATACAATAGCTTGAAAATTCAGAGATTTTCTGCATAATGTAGTTGTTGAGCTGATTTTACGGAACAACGACTGTTTGCCTTCTAAGGACCTGTTATGGTGTCTGAAAAAGTCCGGGTAACGTCTGGAGTTAGCCAGTTGGATCGCCTCCTCGGGGGCCTTTTTATTGGCGACAATGTCGTCTGGCATGATGATTCAGGGAGTCTGGCCTCGGCTTTTTGCCTGAATTTTGTTGAAACCTCCCTGGCTCTCCAGAAGCCCGTCATCTACGTGAGTTTCGACCGGTCCCCGAAGAATCTCCTTGATAAGCTTGGTGCCTTGGGTGAAAGCCCTGATCTGACAATTCTTGATGGTTTTACGTGCGGCAAAGGGGCTTGCAGTCCCATATTTATGAAGTTCTACGAGGAGCCTGATTCGGAGCAGCGCTGCAGCGTTGAGTTGATCGAAAAGCCACGGGACACGGACTATTTCAATGAGGTCCTCTACGGTGTCCATGAATCCATGCACGGGGATGTTCGCCTCATATTCGAAAGCCTGACGGGCATGCAGGAGATCTGGGGAGGCGAGGAGGCCATCCTCAACTTCTACTCCCATTCATGTCCCCGCCTGTATGAGCTGGACACCATTGCTTATTGGATTATGGAAAAATTGGCCCACTCCCAACGACTCAGGGCTCAGATCAACCAGATTGCCCAGGTTGGCATCGACCTTTCCATAAAAAGGGGGACCACCACACTGACCATCCTGAAGGCCGAGCATCGCGGCACAGAGGATATTGATGAACCCCATCGATACTGGACAAAGGATCTTACCATCACCTTTGACACGGAAGTGCAGGGCCGCGGCCACGTGAACCTGGGGCTTCGCATCAAGGAGCTTCGGATCAAACGGGGCCTGTCCCAGGCTGAGTTGGCAAAGCTGGTGGGGGTGACTGCCAGCACCATTTCCCAGGTGGAAGCGAACATCATCTATCCTTCTCTGCCAGCCTTGTTGAAGATGGCAGAGGTGCTTTCAGTGGACATTGGCTCTCTGTTCCAGCAGGCCCTGGAACTCGAAAAACGGATCATTTTTCCAGCAGCAGAGGCCGTGAGCGTGGGTTTCCCTGGCCTGCCAAAGGGTGGGATAGACGGCAGGCTTCTAACACCGCCTGACTTTGAAGGAAAGATGGAGCCGTATCTTATTGAAATCATGCCGAATGAGGACCTGCCGGCCCACTTTTTCATTCACAAGGGCGAGGAGATGGGCTACGTTCTTTCCGGAAAGCTTAGAATGTCGCTGAAAAAGGCCACTTACACTTTGCGGGCAGGGGACTTGGTCTATCTGACCACAGACATGCCCAGCCAATGGAGAAATCCAGGGCCCAACATAGCGAGGGTGCTGTGGGTTAAGTCAAAATAAGGTAATTTTGAGCCAGTTTGCGATTTTGGCGTTTCGCTCTTCATGACTCCCCTCCAAAATTTCTCAATGTCGTTCGCAAAACAGCCCTTTTTCAAAGAGCTAAAGTGATACGTAACTTTGAGTCTGTGTCATATATGTACGGGCTTTTTTGGCGCGATTAGTTAAACTAATATTGACAAGGATAATGTTAGCCTGTATACTACAGCACGAATGTCATTTGGTGAGAGTCTCTAATACAGGAGGACATCATGAGAAGCAGAATTCCAAAAAGTATCAGTGTGTTAGAGTTTGGATGCCGGGAGCCGCTCAAGTTTTTCGAAAATTGCAAAAAATGCGCCCGCTTTGGAGATGATTGTACGGACCTGGTGATGGGCAAAGAGATTCTTCGTGGCAAGAAGAAAATCGTTTACGGGGACGAGCAAGCCGAAGACACAATCCACCCCACGGCCTTCCGTTGCCTGACACCTCTGTACTACTTTGAACGGAGCCGAAAAAAGTGTGGCCATGCCGGCCGATGCAGGGAGGAAGGCCTCTTGTTGGCCCTGCTGGACGGAAAGAAGGCTTTGGATTTCTCTCACAAGGAGGTTACCGAACTTCCTCTGGCGCGGTCCCGACGCAAAGTCGCAAAGACGGCAGCCAAGCCTTCTCAGAAAGTGTCAGCGTCCTAGGGAAGCTTGCTGGCGGTTGTTGCGTGCACATGCGACACAACGAACCTCAGTTGCCTTTTTTGGAAAAGGGAGCCAGAATCTTATTTCTGGTTCCCTTTTTCTATGGCCGCGTGTCTTGTGCCACGCGCCCCATATCGTGAAAACTCCTGTTCTATCCGGCAAACCTTTCCCTTTTCTAAAGGGGGATTGAGGGGGATTTTCACTCGATCGGGGTCGTACTCACAGTTTCCTTAGCTGCGTGTTCGAGTAGATCAGGTCCTTTTCACCGGTCAACAGTTCAATCAGCAGACCCTCTTCCCGGCAGCGGCCTTCCCGGCCGCACATTTTTCGACTTTTCTCAAAGTAAGAAAGAGGGGCCTTACAACCGAACGCACTAACATGGATCGCATCTTTCGAATCAGGCTCGCCGCTGCTGAACACTACCTTCTTTGCACCCTGTAGTATTTCCGCACTCAAAGCCAGTTCAGGGCAGTTCTCACCAAATTGTGGGCAAGACATACAGTGCTCATAGAACTTCTTTGGGGATTCACAGCCAAACTCTAGGACACGAATTATTCTCGGATTGCGGCACACGCCGGCCGGACATTCTTTGTCAAATATGTGGGCCTCATATTCGTCCCGAAAATAGCGAATAGTACTAAGCACCGGGTTAGGCGCTGTCCCTCCTAGGGCACACAAAGAGGCATCAGCCATAACGGACGACAGCTCCTGCAAAAGTTCGATGTCTCCTTCTTGGCCGTAGCCCTCGCAGATGTCCACCAGTATCTTGTTCATTTGTTTGAGCCCTTCCCGGCACGGCACGCACTTTCCGCACGATTCATACATCAAGAAATTGATGAAATACCTTGCCACGTCCACCATGCAGGTGTCCTCGTCCATTACTATCATGCCGCCGGATCCCATGATGGCTCCAGCCTTTTTAAGGCTGTCGAAGTCCACTGGCATGTCTATCCTGCTCATTGGAATGCAGCCGCCGGAAGGTCCCCCCGTCTGGACCGCTTTGAACCGCTTGTTCTTTCTGATTCCCCCTCCAATGTCATAGATGATCTCTCGAAGGGTGATGCCCATGGGGACCTCTACAAGGCCCGTGTTTTGCACCTTGCCAACCAGGGAAAATATCTTGGTCCCCTTACTGTTCGGGGTGCCGGTGCCGGCATACCATTCAGCCCCCCGGTTGATAATTAAAGGGATATTTGCCCAGGTTTCCACATTATTCAGATTGCTGGGCCTGTTCCACAAGCCACTTTCCGCAGTGTGAACATACTTTGCCCGGGGCTCACCCACCCTGCCTTCAAGAGAATTCATAAGCGCAGTGGATTCTCCACATACAAACGCACCAGCTCCCCTTTCTATCTCTAAGGTGAAATCAAAACCGGCGCCCAAGATGTTTTCGCCCAACAGGCCGTACGAATTCGCCTGCCCAATTGCTATGGTAAAGTGCTGAACCGCAATGGGGTATTCATCCCGCACATAAATGAAACCCTGGTTGGCACCGATGGCAAAAGCGCCAATAATCATGCCCTCAATAATGCTGTGAGGGTCCCCCTCCATCAGACTTCTGTCCATAAAGGCACCTGGGTCTCCTTCGTCACCGTTGGCAATCACATATCTCACATCTCCGGGCGCTTCCCAGCAGGACCTCCATTTTCTTCCGGTCGGAAACCCGCCGCCGCCTCGCCCCCGCAACCCGGAGGCCTCCACGGCTTCAATGATTTGCTCGGGCTCCATCGTAGTCAACGCCTTGCACAGGGCCGTGTAACCGCCCTCGGCAATGTATTCGTCAATCTGCGAAGGATCAATCCTTCCAAGATTGGCAAAGACATTTCGAACTTGTTTTCCGAAAAAGGGGATATCCCCTTCGTTTGTGATCTTGGCCCTGGTCTCAGAGTCTTTGTACAGGAGTCGCTTTACGGGTCTTCCATTGACCAGTGTGTCAGAGATCACATCCGGGATGTCCTGTGGCTTGACTTTGTTGTAAAAGATATTCTGGGGTTCAACAGACACGACCGGACCGTTTTCACAGAAGCCTCGACAACCTGTCTTCTTGATGAGAACCTTATCCTGCAGACCCGTTTTTGCAAGCTCGGTTTCCAGGCCATCAACGATCTTGAGGGCACCCCCGGCCCGGCATCCCGTGGTGCAGCAGACTCGAACCACCTGTGCATCGGGGTCCCGCTTATCCAGGATCGTCTTCCTGAGCCTGTCCAAATCTGCAGGTGTCTTAATCTTGTTCACGCTGGGTGTCCGCCCTCCCCAAACGCCTTTATCTGTTGATAAATCTGATGATCTGTAAAGCGGCCCATGGAAATGGCCCTTGTGGGGCAGTAAGAAGAGCACACCCCGCAGCCTTTACAGGCCGCTGCCAGCACCCGGGCCTTTTTCAGCTTGCCTACCTTCTCAACCCTTATGGCACTGTAGGGACACAGATGTTGACAGATACCGCAACCGATACATATGTCCTCAAGACAGGATGCCGCAATGGGCTCTGCTGCCACATATCCTTTTGCAAGCAAGATCGTGGCCTTGGCAGCAGCAGCCTTTGCCTGGGAAATACATTCATCGGCCGGCTTGGGAAACTGTGCCATGCCGCAGAGATAAATACCGTCCACATAAGAGTCCACGGGTTTTAACTGCGCGTGAGATTCCAGGAAAAACTTATCTGCAGAAAGTGGCACCTTTAACTTTTCAATCAGGGCCTTGTTTTCATAGGGGACCATGGCAGTGCTCAAGGCCAAAAGATCAGCGTCGATAACAACATCCCTATTCATAAGCGGATCTCTTACCGTGACCCTTAACGTTGCATCTATGTCTTCTACTCGCGGCTTCTGCTCCAGCGTGTACCGAATAAAGGAAATGCCACGGTCTCGTGCAAGATCATAGTAGTCCTCACTGAAACCAAATGTCATAATGTCCCTGTAAAGGATCGTTACATTGGCATCAGAATGTATGTTTTTTATCTTCAAAGCGTTTTTGATCGCGTGGTTACAGCAAACCGAACTGCAATAGTTGTGGGTGTCATCCCTTGATCCCACACACTGGATCATCACAACCTGGCCAATATCTTCGGCCCCGAGTTTTCCAAGGGCAAGGCCTTGCTCTAACGTCTGCTGAAGCACAACTTTTTCGTGCTTGCCATACAGATATTCGTCCGGCTCATAAGCTGTGGCGCCAGTGGCAACAATGATCGTGCCGTGCTCTAACCCTACATTTTCTCCATTGGCCGAAGATATGACCGTCCTGAAGTTTCCTACAAAGCCATCAATTTCTTCTATAGTCGCCCCGGTATGTACGTGGATTTTGTCATGCTCCGTTACTTCACTGATAAGTTCACTGAGGTGTTTCTGAGGATCAGGGCCCTGTAACGTGAAGTGCGTGTGCCGCAGATTTCCACCAAGCACACTTGATCGTTCCACAAGATAACACTCAAAGCCCTGCCGGGCTAAACTAAGTGCTGCAGTCATACCGGAAAGTCCACTGCCAATGACAAGCCCCTTTGGGATTACCTCAATAACTGCTTCGGGAAGTGCTTGGATGTTTCTTGCCTTGGCAACTGCCATGCGCACAAGTTCCTTTGCCTTTTCAGTAGCCGCTTCCTTTTCATGCATGTGCACCCATGAGCATTGATCTCGGATGTTGACCATCTCAATAAGACATTTGTTGAGGCCGGCCTCTCTCAGGGTATCTTGAAATAGCGGCTCATGGGTCCGTGGAGTACACGCTGCTACAACAACTCGATTTAGGTTGTGTTCGGCAATGGTCTCGGCGATCAACACCTGGGTGTCAGAAGAACACGAATAAAGATTAGTCGCTACCATAGTCACATCAGGAAGTGTTTCTGCGTATTGTTTCACCTTCTCTACGTCCACGACACCCGCGATGTTTTTGCCGCAGTAACAGACAAAGACCCCGATTCTTGGTTCTTCGTGAGCGTCTGAGCGCTCCTCAGGATATGTCTTTTCCGTGACCAGTGTTCCCCGGGCCGGAGCCAACAGCTCTGCTGCAGCCGCCGCTGCTCCACCTGCCTGAATCACGCTATCGGGTATGGATTTTGGTCCTTGAAAGGCTCCGGCCACAAAGATGCCTTTCATGGTCGTAGCAAGGGGAGAAAACAGGCTTGTTTCACAAAAACCATACTGGTTGAATTGAATCCCTGTGGCAAGTGCAAGGGCACGGGTTCCTTTCGGGGCCTCAAGGCCGTGAGCAAGCACGACCAAATTGAAGGTGTCTTCTCTCAAGGAGCCCTCTTCTGTGACATACTTCAAAGTCAAGTCTCTGGTTGCAGGATCTTCTTTGACCTCAGAGACTCTGCTTCTTACAAATTTTACCCCTTCTGCCCGTGCACGCTCATAAAATGCCTCAAAGCCCTTGCCGTACATGCGCATGTCCATGAAGAATATGGTGATGTCAAGATCAGGCTCATGCTCCAAGGCCACGATAGCGTCCTTGACTGCATACTTGCAGCAAACGGCCGAGCAGTATGGGTTTCCCGAACCCTTGTCCCGGCTGCCCACGCACAAGACAATTGCAACCTTGCCTGGCTTTTTTCCGTCAGAAGGCCTCTGGATGCTACCCGTGGACGGCCCTGAGGCGCAGCAAATACGCTCAAACTCCTTGCCCAAAACAACATTGGGTGAATCCGCGTAGCGATAGGCAGGCACGCGCGCAGGATCAAAGCTGGAAAAGCCAGGGGCCAAGATGAGTCCTCCCACCTCGTACGTCATGACCTCGGGCTCCTGGTCAAGATTGATGGCCCGGGCTTCGCACGTTCGGGTACACTGCTTGCACTCCTGTCTATTCAAAAACAGGCAATGACTCGGATCAACCACGTAGGCAGACGGAGCTGCCTGAGTGTAAGGGATGTAGATTGCCCTGCGGTCCGCCATGTTTTCATCATAGGGGTCGGGTACTGCAACAGGGCAATAGCCGGCACAAACTCCGCATGCCGTGCACTTTGATTCATCCACATAACGGGGTTGCTGGACTACTTTCACCGTGAAGTTTCCGGCCGTTCCTGAAACCTTTTTTATTGTGGCATTTGTGATGATCTTGATGTTGGGATGCCTGGCAGACTCAACGAGCCTAGGGGCCAGGATTCAGATAGAGCAATCATTGGTGGGGAAGGTCTTGTCCAGTGCGGCCATGACGCCGCCTATGGCTGCGGATCTTTCGACCAAATAGACACGAAACCCTGCATCCGCTAAATCCATGGACGCTTGTACACCGGCTATGCCGCCACCCACTACCATGACAGCGCCGACGACGTTGTGATCATTACTCATGTTGTTCATATGGCACGATCAATTTGTGAATAATGAAATTCGTCTTTCCCGGCAGAAAATATATCGCCGAATCTTTGCGGCTAATCCTCAACCAACTCCAAAGCTCCGGAATTACACCAACGAACGCAGGAAGGGTTAGGGGGAATGCCGCAGAAATCGCACTTTAGGGGAAAGCCCGTCTCAGCCTCGATGAAAAAGGGTTTTTGTGGACAGGATGCACGGCAGAGCAAACACATGTCGTATACCTGATCTCCTGCCTTTATGTTAACCTTTGAGGTGCAAGCCGCATCCACAAAGGGACCGGCAATAACAGGGAAGAAGACATTTCCCTCGCGAAACACGCGGACTCGGGCCCTCCGAGGGTTGGCTATGCCAGGCACATGATTCAGAGAACAGGCTGTCTCGCAATGCCTGCAACCCGTGCATTTTGTGTGATCGATCTTGATCCTCGGCATAACTACCCTTCCAGTCCCAGAGCTTCCAACGTATCGAGCTTGGGTTCGCCTTTCTCGCTCCACCCGCGAAGCTCATAATAACCGGGGAGCATCTCATCCACCTTGCTGATCTGTCCCTGAGCCGGACCACCCGGGATTGGTTCTTTGAAAAATCTTTCCGGCAGAGCGTCGTGGGTGTGGTTAAATCCGGCCCGGCTGTTGTACAACCTCTCCTGGTTCCAGATCCGCTCTCCGATTTTCAACAGATCATCCGCCCGGTATTCGGTGCCCAAGCAACTGTTGATCATGGGGATGAAATTGTTGAACTTGAGCCCCATCAATGGCCAGTTGCAAAGACCAAGGGAATCCATGACAGCGGCCATGTCCTGGTATCGTTTGACCAGTTCGGGCTTGCCGTCCGTGCTCCACGGATCCAGATTCTCGTGCACATTCAGTACTTCGTCAATGAAGGTATAGGCGTAAAGATGGTGTGGGCCGTAGTTAGACGTAGCAAAATGCAGGCCCATGCCCTGGATACACCTGGGATCAAAAGGGGCCATGGGAAGTCCCTTCACACCCATGAAGCGCTTCTTCTGACCATACTCCTCAGCCAGGGCTTGTCCCCCTTTTCCGATTCTTTCAGCGTGACCTTTTTTTGTGGCCATTAGCGTCAGGGCTTGAATGAGATCTCCTCCTTGCCCGAATCTCAAATCAAGCTTCAGGGTGTCCTTGGAGGCGATTCCCTGATCCACCAATTCCATGGCAGTAGCCACGGTTCCTCCTGCGGCTATGGGATCCAATCCCATCTCGGCGCAGGTCATATGAGCCATTCCGATGGCGGTCATGTCCCGAATACCACAGTTTAGGCCGAGGGCCCCTATAGCCAAGTACGTAGGGGCCATACCCCTGCCCTTAAAAAGGGGACTCGAAACATCTGTCTTCTTCAGACACGCGATGGGGCAGGCAAAGCAACCCCTGCTTCTCAAGGCAAAGGCGTTTGCCAGCGCCTCGGTTTCGATAGTCTTTGATTCCGTGAACAGTGTTCCCTGAAAATTTCTGTTGGGAGGTATACCCCTTTGATAACACAGATCCAAGAAGAAGGCGGATCCCCACTTGGACATGGACCGAGAGGTGAGTGGGGCACTGTTCAGTTTGCTGATGAGGTTGGTGACGACCCGCACAAACCGGTCACTGTCTGCCACCGACAGGGAATGGCTGCCTTTGACGGCAACGGCCTTCAGGTTCTTGGAACCCATGACCGCCCCAATGCCGGCGCCCCCAACGGACAGGAACCCGTCATTGATAATGTTGGCCAATGGAACTAGTTTTTCGCCCGCCGGACCAATGGATACCAGATATGTTTCCCGAGCCGCCCAGTGGTCAGTGAGGTTTTTCTTGAATACCTCCTCTGTTTCAGAGGTAGTGCGGCCCCAATATTGAAGGCCTGGTTGGATGCTGACTTTGTCGTCCAGGACACACAGGATGACCGGAGACTCGGCCCTGCCTTCAACGATGATCATGTCAAACCCGGCGAACTTGAGCTCTGCCCCAAAATGTCCTCGCATCTTGGCGCAGGCGATGGTGCCGGACAGGGCACTTTTCGTAACAACGTTGCAGGAGGCTCCGGTTACGGCCCCTGTACCCACCAACGGGCCGGAAACAAAGATTAATTTGTTCTCCGGCCCGAGTGGGTCTATCTTGGGGTCTACTTCGTCTGAGTAAACCTTGACACCGAGACCGCGTCCGCCCAGGAACCTGTCGAGAAATTGAGGGTCGATCTCTTCAACAGAGTGTTTGTCTTCCGTCAGGTTGACCCGAAGGCAACGGCCACTCCATCCATCCATTTGTTTGTTACCCCAGCTATCAAATGACAGCTGTCAGCTATGGGATTACCAATGACACATGACCAGCAACCCAATACTAAGCTGAACCTTTGAGCCAGCCAACAGTCTTGTCCTTGAGGGCCTGATCATAGCCAAAGGTCACACAGGCAGTGCGGCAACACCCGCAGCCAACACATTTGTCAGTTTCCACATATATGGACCCCTGCTGGTCCACAATCGCATGCACCGCACATACAGGCTCGGCAAAACAGGCCTTACAGTTATTTTTGCAGATAATGTTTAACATAGTCGCTGTCTCCTTATAAACTTATTTCCCACGTCATTTTCTCAAAGGAGAAAATGTACTACCAAATACAATACGGAAGTGCCTAATATTTCGAGAATAGTATTTCCGTACTCAATTCGGACGTTTCAGGCACTTCGTTCTACTATCCGAGTATCTTTTCTACCTCTTCAGCATCACTGTCCATGACATAGTCGATACCCGATATGTCTGCCGCGTCTCGTGTAAGGGCCATAAGGTCATTGCGATCGATATATTGAAGGGCAAACTTTCGAGCCCCTGCCATGAGCTGCTGCAGACCCTGCTTCAGCCTGTCAATGTAAGAATACATTCCAATGGCTCCCGGCGGGAGTTCAGAAAAATCACTTCCGAATCGCTCTTTGAGTTCAGCACCCACTGCAAAGAGTCCCAAGTATCCGTCGCTGGGATCTTTTCCTTCATCCTCCATCTTTTGTGCCATCAACTTGCCGTGAGTTTTGCCCACCATGGCTGCAGTCAACACGGCCCTGCCAAGGCAAATGGCTTTCACGTAAGGCGCTCCCAGCGCAATGGCCTTAAACAGATGGTCTTCAAGGGAAAGTCCTCCTGCAATGGCGATGGGTGGGATGTATGCGCCTTTGGCTTTAAGCTTTTCACACATCCGATAGGTCAGACATTCGAGTTGCACTGTGGGCACACCCCATTCGTTCATCATACGCCACGGACTCATGCCGGTTCCTCCGCCAGCTCCATCTATGGTCAAGAGATCGATCTTGGCATTGGAAGAATATTTGATAGCCCTGGCGAGGTCAGCAGGTCGATAGGCCCCAGTCTTCAGTGTTACGTACTTTGCACCCAAACTTCGGAGGCGCTCTGCCTCTTTGTAAAAGGCATCCTCATCGACCATGCCCAGACGGGAATGTCGCTCAAATTCCGTGATGCCGCCGGCCTTAAAGGCAGCCTGGGCTGCGGGATTCCTAGGGTCGGGAAGCACTATGTAGCCCCGTTCTTTGAGCTGAAGTGCCCGCTCCAAGGTGGGAAGCTTTACCTCGCCCCCTATGTCTTTTGCACCCTGGCCCCACTTGAGTTCAAAGATTTCAATGCCCAGCTTTTCAATCACATATTCCGGCACACCCAGCTTGGTGTCTTCCACGTTGGCCTGAACGATCATGCCGCCGGTGCCGTCGTGCCATTGTTTAAAGGCATTGACCCTGCGCTCCATTTCAGGAGATTTTGCTATCCTTCCGTTGCTGAACTCTGCCTGCGGGTCCATGCCGCAGATGTTTTCGCCTGCCACTACCATTACTCCTGATATGGCTGCGCCGACAGCCACATCTTCCCAGTTGATCCGGGCAATGTCAGTAGAGCCCACAGCCCCCGTGAATATCGGGAAGTTCAGTTTGATGCTTCCATCAGCACCAAGGGCGGTGGTGGTGTCCACAACAGGAAACGTTGCCTTGTCCGGGTCGGCTTCAACGCCCACGGCCCCAACTGCGGTGCCCTGAATGTTGAAATGGGAAAAATCCATCGGGTAATCCTTTTCAGAACCGGCCGTGATTTTTCCAAAGGGAATCGGATAGATAACCTCTCTTCCCTTTAATGCCGAGCGGCCGATTTCACACGGCCCTTCGCACCCGTCCACACAGGTAACGCAGATGCCTGAGACTGGTGCAGCATCCACCCTTGTAGTCGTTAAGGTGGCTGCGCTTCGATTTGGTTTGCTAAATGACATGGTTCAATTCCTCCTTTACACTTATTTTGACGAAGCCGTCTGTTTTGGGCCTCTTGCGAGGCCAAGATGTTTTAAAAAAAAAGTCCAACTGTCCCAGAAGGGACGGTTGGACATCATTGTCACTGTTTGAGGGAAACGCCGTTGTATCCCTCAACCCGAATTTATCTTTTTACCAGAGGCCCTATTCAATGTCAAATGTTTTTGATGAGAAACTGCGCTGAAGAGCCTTCCCCCTCACCCTCACCCTAACCCTCTCCCGCCAGGGGAGAGGGAATCAATGTGGTGAAAACAGCGCAAAAAATATTTTTGAATGCGAACCCGTCACATTTCTTCAGCCAAAAGGATTGCCTCGGCCACCTCCTTCATGGACTTACGTGTATCCATGCTGCGTTTTTGAATCCATTGGTAGGCCTTCGGTCCGGACAGGCCCCGGCGTGTCATCAAGATCTCTTTTGCACGTTCGACAATCTTTCTTGATTCCAATTCTTCCTGGATCACCCTGGTCTTTACCATCAGCTGAGTGTTTTCTATGGCCACTGCCGCCTCGTTGGCCACGGTGATCAGCACATTCTGTTCGGTTTCCGTAAACTCATGTGGTTCAGAGGTGTGGCAGTTGAGAACGCCAATAACCCTATCCTTGACCACCATTGGCACACTGAGCATGGAAACAAGGCCCTCTTTTCTGGCCAGGTCTTTTTCCTTGAAATCGGGATCTTCCAACACATTCAGAATCGACCTGGGCGTGCGAGTGAGAGCCACCTGCCCCACAATGCCCTCCCCCATCTTCAGCGAGCGTTTCTTTAGATAATCTTCGCTGATGCTCTGGGTAGCCCGGAGCGTAAAGGCATTGTCCGTGTCATCCAAGAGCCACAGGGAGCAGATCTTAGAACGCATGGTCTCTGCTGTCACCGTGACCACCAGACGAAGGATGTCCTCAATATATCGGTCGGAAGTGATTGCCCTGCTAATCTTGGTGAGGGCCTCGATATGTCTCGCAAAATCCTGATCTTCTTTCATCGACGGAAAATATAAAGAAAGCCCAATTCTTTGTCAACACACAAGCCAAAGACAACGTCCAAGTCGCATTATTCGCCGCATTGTTCAGTATTCCAGGCAGAGCTTAGAGATGTCGTCTTCCGGCTGCACCGGGTATTTGCCGTCAAAACATGCCAAGCAGAAGCCGTTCTGCTCCAGTCCGATAGCCTCGAGCATGCCGGAAAGACTCAGATAGCAAAGGCTGTCCAGCCCGATGAAGCTTTTCACCTCTTCCACCGAGTGCTGGTAGGCGATGAGTTCCCCCCTGGTTGAAAAGTCAATGCCGTAGTAGCACGGATAGCGGTGGGGCGGACAACTGACTACCATGTGAACCTCTTTTGCCCCTGCTTCCCGCAACGTCTTGATGCGCATCTTGCTCGTTGTTCCTCGTATGATAGAATCTTCTACAATGACTACGCGTTTTTGTTTCAAGATTTCCCGTACAGGATTGAGTTTGACCTTAACCCCGAAGTCCCGCATGGCCTGCACCGGCTCAATAAAGGTCCTGCCCACATAGTGGTTGCGGATTACCCCCATTTCCAGGGGTATGCCCGACTCGTGACAGAAACCAAGCGCAGCGTAATTGCCGGAATCTGGAAAGGGCATGGCAAAGTCTGCCTCAATGGGATATTCTTGGGCAAGCCTTTTCCCGAGCCTCTTCCTAACCGTGTACACATTCTGGCCAAAAATACTGCTGTCGGGCCTGGCAAAATATATGAACTCGAAGATGCACATGGTTTTCCTGCGCTCGGAAAAGGGTCTGATCGATTTCAGGCCGCTTTGATCAATGACAAGTATCTCGCCCGGATCAATGTCTCTGATATACTGCGCATCTATCAGGTCAAGGGCACAGGTCTCAGAGGCGACCACGTGCGAGCCGTTAAGCATCCCCATGCAAAGCGGCCGGAACCCGTTGGGATCCCTGAACGCCATGAGTTTGTCTTCAGTCATCAAGACGCAGGAATAAGCCCCCTGAATAGCAGTAAGCGCCTTGACTACAGCCTCTTCCACCCCAAGCTGAATGTTTCTTGCCATCAGGTGGACGATAATTTCGCTGTCCATGGTGGTCTGGAATATCGAACCTCTCCTTTCAAGGTCTCTTCTGAGGGTTATGGCATTGGTGAGGTTGCCGTTGTGGGCAATGGCCAGGGTTTTTCCCCCGTGAGAAACCACAAAAGGCTGGGCATTCTTGGCAACAGAAGATCCGGTGGTGGAGTATCTGACGTGTCCGGTGGCCAGGTGGCCGTGGAGGCCGTCTAATGTTGGTTCGTGGAAGATCTCCGACACCAGCCCCATGCCCTTGTGCTCATGGATCGACTTTCCAGTAGATGTCACGATACCAGCACTCTCTTGTCCCCGGTGCTGGAGGGCATAAAGGCCAAAGTAGGTCAGCTTTGCAGCATCCTCGTGCCCGAACACCCCAAAGATCCCGCATGACTCTCTGGGGCCACCCGCTGGTGATTTGTCATTAGTCATTGGTCATTTGCCATTCGCGTTTGATGCGTCGCCATATGCCTTACGCCTTGAGCCCTACGCCTTATGCCAGTTGTTTCTGAACTCATCCAGCATCCCCTTCCTTCAACTTTAGGCATTTTAGCTCACCTCAGGCACTCCATTCTCACCCACTCAACTCCCTATGATATTCCTGCAACGATCTAACGCGCAGTCCATGTTTTTTCAGGGCCTCGATGCCTGATGCCATGGCGCAGGCGCTGGCCAGGGTGGTGGCATAGGGCAGGGCGTACCTCAACACCGTGCGGCGAATCACGGCAGAGCCCCCTGCGCTTTCTTTTCCCGAAGGCGTGTTAATGACCAGCTGGATGTCACCATTTTTGATGTAATCAATCACATTCGGGCGCCCCTCTGCAATCTTTTTCAGCGGCCGGCTTGGAATGCCCGCGTCCTTCAAGTAACCGGACGTGCCCTTGGTGGCAACCAGGTCAAAACCCATTTGGTGTAGCTGATAAGCTATGGGATACAGCCCGGCCTTGTCAGAGTCCCTCACGCTGACAAAGACTGCTCCTTGAGTCGGCAAGTGCTGTCCCGCAGCAAGTTGAGACTTGGCAAAGGCCCTGCCAAAGTCACTATCTATACCCATTACCTCGCCTGTGGATTTCATCTCAGGTCCGAGCAAGACATCTGCGTTCGGAAAGCGATTAAAGGGAAACACTGCCTCTTTTACTGAGACGTGACCGGGCTGTACTTCGCGGTCAAGCCCCAGCTCTTTCAGAGTCTTTCCCAGCATGACCTTTGTGGCCAGCCTGGCCAGGGGTACTCCAGTGGCTTTGCTCACAAAAGGAACCGTTCGTGATGCCCTGGGATTTACTTCCAGCACAAAGATCTCTTCGTCCTTGACGGCAAATTGAATGTTCATCAAGCCAACCACGCGCAACTCCCTGGCCAAGGCGTGTGTGTGCTCCTTGATCTGCTCCAGCAGAAAAGGCGGCAGACCCTGAGGAGGGAGCACGCAGGCGCTGTCGCCGGAATGCACGCCGGCCTCCTCAATGTGTTCCATGATCCCGCCGACAAGCGTCCTATGTCCGTCGGAGATGGCGTCCACGTCAATCTCGACGGCATCTTCTAAGAATTTGTCGATCAGTATCGGGTGGCCCGGAGAAGCCAGCACGGCCTTGTGAGCATAGGACGCCAGAGAAGACCGGTCATAGACGATCTGCATGGCCCTGCCCCCCAGGACATAGGACGGCCTCACGATGACCGGATACCCGATGGTTTCTCCCAAGGCTTCGGCTTCTTCCGCACTCATGGCGGTTTGATTGTCGGGTTGTCTCAGCCCGAGTTTTGAAAGGACATCCTTGAAAAGTTCCCGGTCTTCGGCCAGGGCAATGCTTTCGGGCGGCGTGCCGATTATGGGTGCTCCGGCCTTGGCAAGTGCTGCTGAAAGATTAAGGGGTGTTTGACCGCCAAACTGCACAATGACCCCGGAAGGCTTTTCAGTGTCCACGATATTTAAGACGTCCTCTTTGGTAAGGGGCTCAAAATAGAGTTTGTCAGAGGTGTCATAGTCGGTGCTCACTGTCTCGGGATTGCTGTTGACCATTATGCTCTCAACGCCTTCTTCCTTTAGGGCAAAAGAGGCCTGCACGCAGCAATAGTCAAACTCAATGCCTTGCCCTATTCGATTTGGCCCCCCGCCCAGGATCATGACCTTGGATTTGGCAGAAACGCGGGCCTCATTTTCCAACTCATAAGTGGAGTAGTAGTAGGGCGTGCGGGCCTCAAACTCGCCTGCACAGGTGTCTACCAGTTTGTAAACGGGTTCAACGCCAAGGTTTTTGCGAGAGGCAAGGATTTCATCCTCATCTGTTTTAAGGAGGTGGGCCAACTGGACGTCTGAAGTTCCGTAGGTTTTGCTTTTTCTCATAAGCTCCAGCGTCAAAGGATGGCTTGAGGCCGAGACCTCTTTTTCAACATCGACGATCCGGGCCATCTGGTTCAGAAACCAGGGGTCAATGCCTGTCAAGGTGTGGATCGTGGCGACATCCAGACCGGCCTTGATAGCGTGCCGGATGTAAAAAATGCGTTCGGAATTCGGGACAGCGAGTTTCTTCTTTATCTCCTCCGGTGATGGGACCATCCCGTGCTGTTCTGCCTCACCCTTGCCGTCGGCCCCCAGACCGAAGCGCCCGATCTCCAACGAACGCAAACCCTTCTGGAGGGCCTCTTTGAATGTTCGGCCAATGGCCATGGTCTCGCCCACTGACTTCATGGACGTGGTCAGGTAATCTTGGGCATCCGGAAACTTCTCAAAGGTCCAGCGTGGGATCTTGACCACACAGTAGTCAATGGTCGGCTCAAAGGACGCCAGGGTTTCCCCTGTTATGTCGTTCGGGATTTCATCCAGTCCATAACCCACGGCCAACTTGGCAGCGATCTTGGCAATGGGAAAGCCCGTGGCCTTGGAGGCAAGGGCTGAACTCCTTGAGACCCTGGGATTCATTTCTATAACCACCATGTCTCCGTTTTTAGGGTCAACGGCAAACTGGATGTTTGACCCACCTGTTTCTACGCCAATTTCACGGATCACGGAAATGGCGGCATCTCGCATCACCTGATACTCCCTGTCGCTCAGGGTTTGAACGGGTGCCACGGTGATGCTGTCTCCGGTGTGGATGCCCATGGGGTCGAGGTTTTCGATGGAGCAGATGATCACAACGTTATCTTTTCCGTCCCGCATTACCTCAAGCTCGAATTCCTTCCACCCGATCACTGACTCCTCCAGCATGACCTCATGAATCATGCTGGCATCCAGCCCCTCTGCAGCCCACGTGTCAAGATCCTCTCTGTTGTATGCCACCCCACCGCCTGTGCCGCCGAGAGTAAAGCTGGGACGAACTATAAGCGGATAACCAATGCGATCCGCAATCTCCCGGGCGCTTTCCATGTCACGAGCAATCCCGCTTTCAGGTACCCGCAAAGCTATGCGATTCATGGCAGCCCGAAACAGGTCGCGGTCCTCGGCTTTTTTGATGACGTGGACGGTGGCCCCGATCATTTCCACGTTAAAGTCTTCCAGCACGCCCATGTCGGCCACCTGAATGACCGTGTTCAGGCCGGTTTGGCCGCCGAGGGTTGGTAGAACGGCCTGAGGCCTTTCTTTTTCAATGATCATGGCGACTATTTCCGGCGTGATCGGCTCGATATAGGTGTGGTCGGCCATCTCGGGATCCGTCATGATGGTGGCGGGGTTGCTGTTTACCAGCACAACCTCATAGCCTTCTTCCTTCAAGGCCTTGCACGCCTGGGTGCCTGAATAGTCAAATTCGCACCCCTGGCCGATAATAATCGGCCCTGACCCTATGATCATGATCTTTGATATGTCAGTTCGTTTGGGCATGCATCAACTCAACAAATTCATCAAACAGGTAGCCAGAATCATGAGGGCCGGGGGAGGCCTCGGGGTGATACTGGACTGAGAAAACCGGAAGAGTCCGATGCCTCATGCCTTCAAGGGTCTGATCGTTTAAGTTTATGTGGGTTATCTCGACCTGAGGGTTTTTGATGGAATCAATGTCCACACAGAAACCGTGGTTTTGGGACGTAATCTCCACCTTGCCGGTTACCAGGTTCTTTACCGGATGGTTTGCCCCGCGGTGACCGAATTTAAGCTTGAAGGTCTTACCCCCCAGGGCAAGACCCAAGAGCTGATGGCCGAGGCAGATACCAAAGATGGGATAATGGCCGATCAGGCGCTTGATTGTGTCAACTGCATAACTTATTGGCTCGGGGTCCCCCGGGCCATTGGAAAGCAGGATGCCGTCAGGGTTCATAGCCCTGATTTCTTCGGTCGAACTGTGAGCCGGGACAACAGTTACACTGCATCCCCTTTGGGCCAGGGATCGTGCCATGTTGAACTTCATGCCGCAATCGAGTGCGACCACATGAAAGCGGCCGCTCTTTTTTTGTGCCCACTGGTAAGGCTTCTGGCACGTGACCTCCTTGACCAGGTCCCGACCCACCAGGCCGGGAGCGGCCTTTGTTTTTTTGATCAAGGAAGCAGGATCAAGATCGCCGGTTGAAATGACCCCCTTCATTGCCCCTGCGAGCCTGATGCGTCGCGTGAGCGCACGCGTGTCTACACCTTGGATGCCGATAATGCCATGTTCGTTCAGATAGTCGGCCAGGGTCTGTTGGGATCGCCAGTTGCTCGGTATGGGTTCATACTCTCTGACAACAAACCCCTCTGCGTGAATTCCGCCTGATTCGATGTCCTCGGGATTGACGCCGTAATTGCCAATGAGCGGATAGGTCATGGTGACTATCTGCCCATTGTACGAAGGGTCTGTCAGAATCTCCTGATAGCCGGTCATGGCCGTGTTGAAGACCACCTCGCCCGACACTTCTCCCTCGCCGGCAAAGGTGTTGCCGTCAAACACGGTTCCGTCTTCTAAGGCAAGTAGTGCTTTCATGCTACCAACGGACGAGGGCCCTGACCCCGACAGGGTCGGGCGTGTTTTCCTGATTTGTTCTTAAAGTTTTCCATACTAACCACGCAGGCGAAATATCACACACGCGATTCATTTGCTACAAGATTCGAGATCCCGCAAGGGCAAGCTCCTGCGGAAAATAAAAAGGCTCCGTCAAAGTCACATTGCCATGGTTGAGGCCCTTTTTGGTCTTTAGTGAAACGAGCGATCTGCCGAAATGACAACCAAAAGTCTTAGGGCTTGCGAGACATGAAAACACAACAGGAGAGAACAGACGAAGAACTCGGACTGGCTCCGTGTGAACTCTGCGGGACTCTTTTTAAGCCAGGTTCGATCGTGGGAATGTTCCGGGGAGACGATGGCAATCTTATTGGTGGCGTGTGCCCTGAATGCCTCAATGCCGGCAAAGAAGGGGTGAAAGATCGAATCAGAGACGCAATCAAACACCATGAAAGGGAACTGCAGCGATTGAAGGGGTTAGGAGTCTAGCACTCTTTCGGCTTCGCATTGTTGACGGCTTCGTAAAAAGTCCGAGACCTCCTACGGTTTGCAAACCAAATCCCCCCATCTTCATACTCAGAGACTTGTACAAGAAAGTCTCTAATCATTCTGAATTCCACCACATTATCTGTCCGCACTGTTGAGCCATCTTTTTTTGGTTCTTCTCCAATTTAGTTGGAGAAGAGGGTCCAAGGGTTCCAGGGATCAAGGATTCAAGGGTTTGTTTTCTAAAGACTTTATCAGCGCTTTTAACATTTTTTCGACTTCTGCTATGTCCAAACAGAGTTTGTATGACTTTTTCCAGACTTTCAGGTCTTTGTAATTCTTTAGCATTCAGCGCTGATGCTTCACTTTTTGTCACTCGAACCCTTGAATCCTTGACCCCTGGAACCCTCTGGGATTACGCCTGCTCAGTTGGAGATAGCCCATTTAGTTCGCATTAAAACTACAACTAATCGGGAGATGATCCACAAATGTGAACTTGCTTTTGCGCGAGCCCCAAGTATATGCCCTTGAGGGTGGTTGAATCTCTCTTGGAAATCATCAAAGGGACACTGGGAAAACGCGAAGACATCATGATCAGTGGATTCGGGAAATTCTGTGTCAAGAATAAGCGTGAACGCAAGGGCCGAAATCCTCAGACGGCTGAAGATATGATCCTGAAGCCCGGGCGAGTGGTCAGATTCAGGTGCTCCGGGGTTTTGAGACGCAAGATCAATGGGAAGGTTCAGGTGTGATGGACGTTACAAATCCTTGGGAAGACCGTCTGGTTGGCTGAACACACATTTTTGCTAGTTATCTATAATCGACTTCTCAGCGGAATGAGTTGCGATATTTTGTGTTATCTATAAACAGCCTTGACAGTAAATAGCAGGCAACATATTGATACAACCTGCGCCAAGGACAACAAACCAAGAACTAAGTGGCGTTTGATGTCCTGTAGATGGACGTTGAAAATATCGCAAAGGTT
>SDBT01005125.1_pt1 | contig 22093 bp, 56 predicted proteins | sample 2277101 | NCBI WGS metagenome assembly SDBT01 (sample SAMN10404973, study PRJNA504765) | marine sediment metagenome | isolation source: marine sediment core GS10_PC15, 103 cmbsf | place: Arctic Ocean: Southern Knipovich Ridge | collected 2010 | reverse complement strand
TTTAATTTGCAAATCATTGTCGAAAAATTCAATAGCGTACTTCATTTTTGACGCCTAACGTTAGGATGCTCGGCTCGTATCTTTAGCGAATTCACCATAAAACTGTTTAGCGGCAGCTATGTAAGCTTGATGGGCTGCTTTTGGTGTATTAAAATAACCAAGATGAATTTGTTGTTGATCCACATAAATTCGCGCAAACCATTTTTGTTTCTTTTTATGCCAACTCACACCTTTATAACCGGACATATTATTCATACTAATACGATTCATATTATTTTGACTTCGTGTTGCTGCTCTTAAATTTTCACGTCGATTGTCTAACTTATTATTATTGATATGATCTACTTCTTTATCTTTCAAATCTAATTTCATTCTTTTAGCGATTATCCTGTGCATTAACTGCGTTTTACCATCAACCCAAGCTGTCGCGTAACCACTACTATTTATACTGCCATTTATACTCCAATAAAAACCAGCTAAGAAAATATGATCTATATCACTAACTAAGGAAACTTGCCCATTTGATAAGAAAATCTTTTTCATTTCACTTCAATCTCCGGATGTTCTTCTTTTAACTTTTTAACGTACTCTTCACTTAGTTCTATTGTATCCAAATCAACGTTCAACTTTTTACAGACTCTAACCATGGTTCCACTACCTGAGAACAGCTCTAGGACTCTAGGACTCTTACCTGCATACGAAGGACCACGATTCACTGGTGATTTTACACTCATTTTCACAATACGTTCCAATAATGCTTCAGGATGTTGCGTCGGTATCCAAGAACGACGCTCAGGACTATTACCGACAATCCTAGGAAACTCCCAAATATCATCAGGGACTCTAGGACCCTTGGCCCTAGGATCACCTAAAAGCTGCCGTTTACTCATTATTCTAATAGGATCAACATTCCATTTTGTGTTATAACGACTCAATCGTAATATCGGTCGATAACCACTCGCACAATCTGTCTCTCTGTATTGACCAAACGTGAATCTCCAAATAAATGTCCTCGCTTCCCAGCTAGGTTTTATGTTCTTCAAGAGCCAATGGAGCCTACTTTTAATTTCAATATCATGTTTGTGATAAAATGAAACCCAAACTATCGGAGCCAAGAACATTGCGTTTAAAATTAGTAATTCTAACCACGAATAATAATCCTTACGATTATCACTAACTTCACCGTAGTCCAACCCTAGATTGTCCGGAGGATCTGCAAAGACCATATCCCAACGGTGGTTACTGTGCTCTTTACAAAACTCCAACGCTTCTTCGTTATGTATTGTGACTACCATAGGTAGTTAACCATGCGTTGAATAACCGCCACAGACACAATTACCAAAACCCAAAACAAAACTCCATAAATAAAACCTTTAAGAAACTTCATCTTTTGTCTCCTTCAATTTGACTGTCGCTTCCCACGCAGTTGAACCACCATTTTTAATAACAGCTACTGACTTAAAATAAACTGAAACATCAACACCCCAACGCCAAATAAAAGGAAAAACATACGCACCAATCAGCTTTTTTGCTTGTCTTTCCGTAATGAAGTTTGGGATAAATTGATCATCAAATTTACTTTTACTCAAAAGTACAACAGTGTATTCAGTCTCTGACACCTGCAAAATATCAACAGTAACATAATCTTCAGCGTCACCGAAACTACACGGTGAAATGATTTCAAAATGGATACGTTTCATCTTAGCTCCAGGGTAGAGTTTATTCCTTTACTTCAGCAAACACAGGAACCTCGGCAAAGCCTTTAAGAAACTTCGTCTTCGAACTCTGAGAACCTCGACTAAAGTGGTGAAGACTATGTACTCTGTATTTTTGAACTTAATTACGACGGCCGGCGTCTTAAAGAAGAAAGGACACGGACCTTCTCCGTCCCACGCTTGTAAAATCTCACCTTTGGCGATCTTACGTAATTGTCGTTTTGATGTGACAAGTTTCATCTTAGCTCCAGGGTAGAGTTTATTCCTTTACTTCAGCAAACACAGGAACCTCGGCTAAGGCCATAGGTATCAACCATCTCAAATTATCAATCACGTTTTCAGGTAAATTGTCACTATTCACCCATTCAATCTTCTCAGCCTCGGGCGAACACAAACCAATCTCACTATTAAAATTAACCGTTGCAGTAAAGAAATTAACACAACCATCCCAAGCCATAGTAACACAAAACTCTCGCCACAAGTGTTCAGGTACATCCATACCCGTCTCTTCTTCAAATTCTCTAACCATTGCGGTCGTATACGCTTCATTCTCTTCAACCTTACCACCAATCCCATTCAACTTTCCGGCCTGCCACTCCGGTTTCAACTTATTGATCAGTAACACCTTTTTACGTTCAAAATCAAAAATGAAACCGACAACGTAGTACTTCATAGTAGTTCCTTTAGTTTTGCTTTCAGAAACCTGATCCTTGACACTGCCGTGGCTTTGTCTTGTTGTGCCATCTCTATTTCTACCCTAAGCACGTCCACTAATTGTACGAATCCACCATTTTCGCTTTCAGTTAAAATACCGTTATTGATTGAGAATAGTTGCAAGGTCACAACCTTGCGTAGATGATCCTGGCAAACACTACAAGCACAAGACGTATGATGTTGCACCTTAGCTCCTTTCTGCTTTTAGGAATCGTCGCATTTCAAAAATCCACGAAGTCCGAGACATGTCTACCTGGCTACAAGTTCCGCTATTTTGAGATTACGCGCCTCGATTATTCTATTACGGCGATCAATTTTCTCATTACGTTCTACAATTGCCTTATCGAGTCTCACGATTATCTCTTCATATCTTATGAGCATTCCATCGCGTTTCTTGACACTTAATTCAAGTACCTTAATTTCGGTATCACGTGTCTCGATTCTGTCAAAACATTCTTCTTTAAGTAACTTAATTTCAGTATCACGATTCTCGATTCTGACAGAACGTGCAGAACATTCCTTTTCTAAAAACGCAATATCAATTTCATGTTCCATGATTTCAGTATCATGTTTCGTTTGACCATCGTTAAGCTGTTCAACTTCATTACTAAAAACAACCAATTCTTCAACATGTCGTTGATCCTGCTTAAACAAAGCAGTCGCATAATCTATCCATCGCACAAAATTACCATGTTCATCTTCGACCATACTGTTTGCACTAAAACTATGTCTGTATTGTTTCATTGTAGTTGCTCCAGTTGTTCTGTCATTAGTTTCGTGTGATTTCGGGTTGATTCCATTATCTTCAAATGCCTGTATAGTAGCTCTGCTTTCGCGTCCATCATATCGACGTACAATACATAATCACCTTCATCATCTTCAACCATTTTATCGTTGAATCGTTGCATCAACACTCCTTTAGTTTTGTTTCTAAAGATCTGATTCTTCCTTCTGCCGCACGTTTGTCGCTGTGTGCCGTTGCTATGTGGTTACTAATTATATCTCGCAATAAGACAAGCTCACCTTTTTCATCTTCAATTGTAGTTCCTCTCACATAGTACCGCGTTATGTCTAATGCTGTACGATCTACCCACCGTATAAATCTACCTTTTTTGTGTTCAATACAGTGACCCATTACTTTGTATCGTTGCATTTCAAAACAACCCCTTAACGAAACGTCGCTTAAATACAGAAGCATAGTTCGCAATTGCCTGTTTCTGTGTTTCGATTGTCTTTACTCCTTGTTCAATTATCTCTTCGTATTTTATAAGCATTTCATCGCGTTTCTTAACACTTAATTCAAGTATCTCGATTTCAATATCAAGTCGCTTGATTTTGTCAAAATGTTCTTTTTTGTGTTGTTTAATTTTCTTTTTGAGATGTACAATTTCAATATCACGATCCTCGATTATTTCAAAACGCGAAATACATTCCTTTTTGATTCGTTCAATTTCAATATTACGTTCCACAATTATTTTATCGCGTTCTACGATATTTTGACTCTTTTGCTCAATTGCATCCCACCGTCTTTCACACTCCTTTTTGAGTCGCGTAATTTCACTACTATGTTCCGCGATTTTCGGTAAAGTACACACTTTTTTGGGTTGTTTAACTTCACCTCTAAGTCGTTTAATTTCATCATTAAAAATAACCAAATCTTCAATATGTTGTTGATCTTGCTTAAGTAAGGCAGCCGCATGATCTAGCCACCGTACGTATGCACCGTGTTCATCCGTAACTAACCAGCTGTTTTCGTGTCTGTATCGTTTCATTGTAGTTGCTCCTGTAATAGTTTTATGGCTTCTTGGGCAGTCTCCATTATCGCTACATGCCGATCAATCATTTTTGATTTTTCACGCGCCACATCAGCGTACAACACATACTCACCATGTTCATCTTTAACCAGAGTGTTTTTACCTAGGTGGCTGAATCGTTGCATCTTTAAGTCCTTAGGGTCTCGAATTGGTCCAAAAATACCGCCTTAACAGCACGCCAATCAGCAGTTGGAACTATACGCTCGGGGTAAGGCTTAATGTCAGTCGACCATTTGAATCGTGGTCTATGCCGTAAGTCTCGTTGTTCGGTGGCCCACATCCTTTGATCTATTTCGTGGATCTCTTTAGGTATAGGCCAAGGTAAATTATATTTCTTGGCCACTACTTTCAAAATCCTATTCTCCATTCTCTTCAAGTAAGAGCGCCACCGCCAATGGTACTTGAACGGTGTGATAATGTCACTCATGTACGTCTCGGCGGCCTCATGCATCAATCCCCAAAGTTTATGATTCGCTTTTGACAAAACGAATAGGCTATGATCTCCTACCGAGTAAAAATCTTTGACGTGACCTTTGAATCTACACTGTAATGCCAAACTATGTGCAATATCCTCGATATGAATATCTTGGACTCTCGGAGCATTAAATGTAAACTTATAACCGAGGTACGTTTGCATCCAATTTCTCATTCTATTGTAAAATTATCTGTCGGCCAGACAAACTCGTCTCGACAACACCCTTCTTGTGTATTAGAGACATAAACACAAGCAATGACCGTAAACACAATGATCACAACAATCAAAGGAACTTGACTCAAAACAGTTTTGTACCACATAATTTACTCTCCCTTGGATTTGGAGCCAGGTAGATACGGCGTATCCCACTTGCTGCAAGGCTTTGCCCTGGCCTCAATCTCCAGCAAGCACTCCATTACAGCGAGACTTGGCTTACATGCGCTCATGTACCACACTGTTCTTCTGGCATCTGCCCCTTCCGCCGCCACTAATTCCGTTTTCAACCAACACTCCAGTTTTCTATTACGTAACGCAAGTATGGAAGATAACTCCTCATTTGTTAGTGTCTCCAGTCTACGTTTTGTAGATTCACTCATTTCAAAATTCCTAAAAGTCCACCACCATAAGTCACCGACAAATATATCACAGTACCACAAATTGCGACAACCGCGATCCCAACCATTATCCACTTCCTGTTTCCACTGACTTTGACTCTAAAATCACGACGCTTGGCCATTCTTACAGGATCAAAGAGATTGGGAAACAACCTTCTACGCTTCTTAACTATTGGACCCTTGGACTCTTGGACTGGCCCATCGACTCGTTGTCGCCAGTCGTTAAGCCGCCGACGCTCTCTGATTCGTGAGAAAATTCCCATGGTTACTCCTTAAATGTTTTCCAGTGTTTGTAGCAAACTGGTTTATCTTTGTACGGGGCACCCAACACTTCACATCCACAAACTTCACATCTAAGCTTTTGCCATTGGACTTTGTACAACCCACCGTCTACATCAATCATCACTTGACCATTCGCCGCTTTGTAAACCTTTACGTGTCCAATTAGACCGTCATAGGTTCCAGTGACTTCAGTTAAAGGATCAAATTGTCGAAGCGCCTCGATTAGGTCTTGAACTTTCTCAATCATCTGTGTTCCTGGGTTAATTTTATCATCAAATTCGTCCCAGCATATACGATGAATTATTTTTCCTTTAATCATTTAATTAAACCCTCTACCCACATTATAAAGGTAAGGACGGTAACCGTTACACAAATAGAACAATCAATTATGCCCTAGTGTGAAGGATTGTCTAAATACCCTAGAAACATCCACACAGTTATTCCGAATTGAAATGACAGAGCCACGGCAGGTTTAATCATCGTTTTAGGTTTCTCGCCGCGAGTGAGGAAGACCGCGAGGATCTGGCATCGCTGCAGGGTGTGGTCGTTCAGTTTTATTGGCTCGAACGGCGGAGTCGACGGCCCTTTGACTCCAAGATGGTGTCTCGGGCCAAACATGCAATTCTTCAATTTTCTTGAAGTCAAAGAAGTACCAACGCTTACGGTGTTCGATAATCGGATCGCCAGCGATGTGTTCCAAGTAACCTAGAATCTCGTCCCAAGTTGTGAAGATCATTTGATGGGGTATTGTGGCGAACAACCAATCAGGACAGGCACATTTACCTTGTTTAACTCTCAAAATGATAGGTTTCTTTTGTCTATTAGCGAGAAACAATTCTTCATATGTTCCGGACGTGTGTACCTTAATGTCCAAATTAATGATAAGGAAATCAGCGAGGTCCACCATCCGAAGATCGACACACCTAATCACTTTCATAGTGTTAGCGACTTCATCATAACGACCCTCATTTTTCAATTTTTTCCGAGCTTCGTGGTTCTCAACGTCTTCGGTACCAATATCAATTGGCTTGTCCGTAGGATCAAGCCAAATGACCCCCAGTTCTTTAGTTTGATTTTGGATATTGGCACGCCACTCGATACCAAGACCTTCTGCAAATTCCATTGCACCACCTAAATAGCCCCGCATATCTTGGAGTCTATTCATCTTGTGCTCCTTGAAGGGCTCGAAAAAGATGTTCCGAGGGCATATTATCTAAAACAGTTTGAATCATTTCTCTGAGGCTCAAGACACTTCCTGTACTTTCAAAATTAAATTCACGACTATTGCCATGGGCATCACGAGCAGTGACAATAAAATTAACAGCCTTATCCACAAAATTCTTCGAGTCTCGCATCTCTAATCGTACACGTAGTCGTTGATTCTCTCTCTTCAATTCATCGAACACACTAATTCTTACAACACAACGCAATACTGAAGTTCCGTAACGATATAAGGTACCGTCTCTTAGCTCGAATTCGCCAAGCTGATGTGCAGCGCCGCAACTACAAGGGCCCTCTATTGCGTCACATATTTCACTACTTTGTTTGTATCGGGGCCAATCAACAGGCCATGTCTTCATCTTCATCCCCTTCGAGGAGTTGCAGTTCGGCTGTAGCAAATTGATGAACCATTTTTACCAATCGCCCAACGTCATTCTGATTGCGGAATCTAAATGATGTTGGTGGACCGCCATTCGCCTTGTAAACTTGAACATTTACTTCTACACCTTCTTCAAGTGCCTTCATCCTTTCGGTAAGATCAATTTGTTTCGCAATTCTATCTTTCTTCGCTTTTAGTTCAGCTAGATTCATTTTTTTCTCCAGGAAGTCGGCTCGATTTGGTACCGGATACACTGAAAGACTCGGACCCCTTATCCTGCTTACACAAACCACCACCTGCGGCTCGCAGACGCGCATTCTCTGAGGAAATTTTCGACACTGCTTCTTGCACTTCAGTTGTTGGTGTTTTTGATGTACCACACACAAGCTTTTTCCCTTGGGCAACATCGAGTGTACAACAGACGTTATAAACAATAGTCTGATAGTAAAGGCGAGCTTGTTTTTCTCTTTCAATCTCGACTCCACGATCAGCCCATATTCGATGTGCGTCTTTAACTGACTGCCTTTCACCAACTTCCCCTGTATGGTGTCCACCGTCTCTGTGTATAATAGCAAGTAAGTTACCAAGTGCGTCTTTCTGTACATCAAGAAGCTTTTTACCTTCTTTGATCCAAAGTCGCTCCGCTTCCAATTCTTCTTTCAATTGCTCAACATCGGTTTCCGAGTCAAGAGCAATCTCCTGCATTCGATCAGCTTCACCTTGCAGCAGTTTAATCTCGGCCCGAGCTTCGTCACCTGCATCTGCTTCGGCTTGAGCCCCTGCCTTAAAGTCGGCAAGTTCCCTCCGCAGCCTTTCGACTTCAGCCTTTTGACGTAAGTAAACCTGAATGTATCCGTCTACTGGATCACCTTCGCGAACCTCTGGTTCACACATCCCTTGGATTACCTCAATTAACCCCTTCCCAGCTACGGCATATTTCTCGGTCTCCTTAATTTTAGTATTTGCTAATTCCAGTTCACCTTCTAAGTCAGTGATTCGTTGTCGAAACCAGGCAACCCCGGTAGTGCGGACTTCATGAGGCGGACAATTATCGCCACTATGTTTTTCTTTACATGAGTTGCAGTACGGTAGGTCTTTACCCATCTTCACCCTCCAAAAGTTCCATAATTACGTCCTTTAGTTTTTTGACTTCTCGCCAATTTGAAAAACTAAAATTAACAGGAGTGCCGCGTTCCTTATGTATAGTGACAGCAATTAGAGTATTGCCCCCAAACAAAGCTGCAATTTTTCCTCGCTTTCGTATTTTTGCAACTTCCGCGATAATATCGTCACGTTGTTTCTCTAGTTCTTCGAGTTGTTTCGTTAGTTCTTCGAGTTTACTCATCTGATTTTGTTCCTTATTTTGTACAAGGACTCTAGGACTCTTTTAATCAGAACCTGTCCACCCCGCACGTTTTCTAAATCACCAGTAATTATCACCCCAGCATCAGCCATTTCCACGAATAATTGAAGAGTTTCGGCGATTCTACCATAATAATCAATAAACAACGTATAATTGATATTGATAGTGTCGCCTTTTTCAGTAGAGTCGTAATCGGTGATTTTCAAGTCTTCCAGTCTTTTCCTGAATTTTTCCGCGAGTCTATGATTTAATTTGAGCTTGAAACATACATTTTCCCTCATGATTCAAACCCACAGTCTTTACACGATCGTTTTACGATTTCACCAAATAATTTTCGGCTTCTATGACCCTGACAAATTGGACAAATGTCGTCAGGATCAATTTCACCCTCAATCCACTCTTCAGCGAATCTATTGGCTTCGGCTTCAGTGATTTCACGGATAACCCAGTCACCGGGACCGATTACCAATTCAGGGTTTACGGTATCAATTGATTCCTCTTGACAAACCCCAACATCCTCAGTGCCGGTCGATATTGCGAAAAACGGCATTAAGTCATCTTTACGGATTGGGTAAGGAACCTTTTCATCCCAGACTCAATAAGTTTAGGGACTTCCTCCTTGGGGATTTCACGAACAACCCGTTCTCCATGACCAGGTATCACCGCCTCAACCGAATCTGCTTGACAAACTCTGACGTCATCATCGCGGTCAAGTATTACGAAAAACGGCATTATATATCCTCTATGAAATAGTAAATTGTGACCATAAGAATAACGAAGAGCGAAAGTATACAACTAAAAGTCAAAAACATACCGTCAGATGTACGAACCCACTCAGGGCCATTATGATAAACATAAGCACCAATAAGCGGTATCGCACTAATAAACGCACCAGATGTGATTAAGATCAGAAGTTTCTTCATTGTTGTTCCTTTGGTGGTGCTTTGTACAGTACGTATTTGATTCCTTCGGTTGTCGCATCAAATAGAATTGAATTTGTAGTTCTATTCCTGTCAATCAATCTAAACGTCCCACCTATTGGGTTACTAGTAATCGGCAATTTTTGAACTATCGCCAACTTTTTCTCTAAGTCAATGAAAGACGCTAACTTCGGTTTGTCTCTAATCAAACAATACGTCTCAAGAGATGCGATATGTTCACTATAACAGGCGGGGCAGAACCACTCTCCACACCGTGGACACTGTTTCGCACGGTAGCTCTTCACACGGCAACCACATTTAGCTATCATTCTACCCCCTTTGGTATATTAAGGTAAATTCCCATTGCCTCTCCCACACGGCAATTGATATTTTGAATCAAAGCAATTGGACTCATTTTTGTCAGATCCAATTCGTAGAGATCGTTGTAGTTAAGTGTACCATCATTGGCACGTTCACGTAACACATCAGAAACTCCCGGTGTGGAATCGACAAACGCTTTGACTACACAATCTGCTAAATCTCGAAAACGTATTCCTTTGATTTCTGTTTTTCCGCGTTCACCTTGATCAGTGTGAGATTGACCTGTGAATGGGCGATCCGGATCAGTCGTATGATCACTAAGATTCATAATAATATCACTTAATTCCGGAGGAGTGTCGTCGAATTCTGAAGAAAAATCGTTCATGATTCTAACTCCTTCATGAAGCTGTAACTATCACGGCCATCTGGGGATAGTCCCGGGTGGATTCTATGCGCCTTGAAACCTTGCTTACGTAACCAATTTATACCTAGTACATTCTCTTCGTGGACGAAAAGTATCAAATAACCGACATTTTGCAACTTCGCCGCAGTCTCTAAATTCAATAACAATTCACTCCCGATTCCACGATTTCGCCAACTAGGATGTACAGCTAATTTTGAGATAAGAACTGCCGATCCGCTTAAACCTTCGACTAAATCTCGAAGATTCACGAAACGGTACATCATGAACCCTCTCGGCACATCGGGATCCATCCACACTTTAGTAATACATTTCGGTATCTTATCAATCCAATCTTCATCAGACCAAGGCCATTCATTTGATTTAATATCGATATTTTTCACATGGTCTATCCAAAACGTGTTGAGTCCCGTGATCATTAGCTCACCATCTTAGAAAAGACATTTGCATTCTCTTCGTCCAACCCGCCTATTGATTGTGGAGTGTTCACAGAGTCACCAACTATTGCTTTGGCTCGCTCTTCTAGAAGTTCACATCTTGCGTCACTCTGTTCCCTGGACATATTCCGGAAGATCCATCCGCTGTCGATCACTTCCCAAATCTGCTTAACCAATGCAAAAAGATTATACTGATATTCAGGACTAATCCGTAGACGGTGTGACGCAAACCGTAATCTGTCAGCCGGACCACAAATCTGGTCAATGCCGAAAATGACCTCTTCGCTACCGATCTCTTCGCCGAGTAGCCAAGAGTATATAGCAAGTTGGTCGGCCCAGTTCGTATCCCCGTCTTCGAGGAACATTGCCTTGTTGATGAGTACGCCTTTGAAATTTTCAAAAACACAATTCTTGTGCATTGACGGGTAGAAAACACCGTCTAAACAAGTTCGCAACTTTACGTACCCTTTCATAGGACTCTTTGTTCTCGGACTACAGTAACCATTGACTTTCCAATCGTAAACAACACGAGCACCTTCACTGTTGATGAAGAAAATATCAGGCTTACCCAAAAGAGGAATATCGCCAATATCGCTACTAATTGTATCTTGGATTGTAAACTCAAAACGCGGAGTGCCGACAGCCTTACTTAATTCTAACATTAAGTCAGCAAGACAACCTGCCTTTTTGTACGCTTTGAAAACGAGCTCCCCGTGTTTCCAAGCCCAATCCCGGTTGTGTGGTTCGACTTGCTCTTCGAAAATTGCCTTCAACTCGTACCGGGGATCAGCGCCTTTACCAAAAAGCTGCGCGTGCAGATACGATTTGACATAGGCATCAAATGACGAACCTATCGACATCGGTTGAGTCTGGGGATCTCGGGGGATTTTAATGTCGCAGAGATAACGAAAATAGAAATCCTCGTTATCCGCTACATAGGTTTTAACAGAAGTCGGGGAAAGGTACTTAGGTACTCGCATGATTCCTCAAGGGTGGGTAACTGGGACAAGTTGTGCTATACTCTCCACGAAGTGAGATGCGTTTAATAAACTAGAAAGCGTGCATTCTTCGATTTCAAAATCTCCTGTATTGGCAATTTGTTCTTTAATGATTCGTTTAACATCGCTTAACATTTCTGCCCAACCACGATCACGTACTTGGACAATGTAAATGTCATCCGTGTCTTCAAATTTAATCTGGAAGTAACGCCAAGTGTGCATTTCAAGAGCTCCAAGTGTTAAGTTGGGTTTCCATTGATTGGATCATTTCTTTTTATCGGTTAAACTCCGATCGAAGTTCGTCATTTTGTTCAGCAATTGTCGTCTTTAATGATTCAATGATCCCTATTTGATTACTGACAGTTTTCTCCAATGATTCAATACGTATCTCTTGTTCACCGATTTTCGCCTTCAAATCACCATCAACTACTTCGATACCGTCGTCATCAAATTGCATACGGTCTATTAGAGTCTGAAACGTGACTGCACTGATTTCAAAATCCTCGTGTCCGAACGCCGCAGCCACTAGTCCTGTGGCGGTCTCTTTAGCCCAATTTCGTTCAGTATAATTCGTTGTTACTTGAATGATACGAATTCGATCGCTATCCACGAATTTAACTTGGAAATAGAATTTATACATAATTACTCCTGGCAAGGAAGTTCGTTGAAGCGTGATTTTAGTTTATCTAGTGAATCTCCAATCCTGAACACACCTACTTCTTCGATACCCAAATCAGTAGGCCCAACACCATCATCGCGTATCACGAATTTACAATTACTTAACGCTATCTGAGTGTTCAACAATTTGGCGATTTCAATGTCATTTTTGGCTATTGTAGCCACCTTAGAGTCTATGATCTCACTCATATCGTCCATCATCTGGCACTTCTCTTCTGAATAGGCTTTTTCCTCGATGATTTCATCACAGGCTTTATCGAGTTGCAGATGTAACCCCTCAATCGTTTCCTCTAAGAGTGTATGAAGCTGAGTACCGGAAATACTTGCCGCCTTGATTTCATCGAGCTGCGCCTTCAATTCGACAATTTTATCGTCTCGACTTTTAAGAGTGGCCGCCAATTCAGAGATTTTAGTATCCCGACCTATAAGAGCGTTCTTCAAATTGCAAATTTCACTGTCTTTCAGTCGCGGACGTTTACAATTCATGGTTTCAACCTTTCATCGTTAGTACGTACAGGTCCGTGATACATATCCACGGAATGTGTTGCCGGAGTAGTAGAGACTTATCCCCATCCGGATCAAGTCCGTAACAGGCGGTAAGAATCAGACCTTCTTCTGTGGCTCGGTGTACGTACCCCACAGAATGACATTCAAATTTCCAAAATTTATCTACCTTATCGACCCAGCTAGAAGCTACTACTGGATCAAGCCAAGTACATTCGATGAGTTGTCCCTCTTCTAGGTCGTACATCTTTCGAGAACCTCGTTAAGGTTGATAGGGCGCCACTCTCCTGTCAATTTGTGTATGAAATCAATACCGACATCCATAGCCCTTCTTTCAGGAAACCAAGTATCTAGTTCTTTTTCAAAAGTTCCGTGGCAATGCCCGTACAGGTGGTAACCGCCATGATGTAACGCATCCCAAGAGAGTAATGGGTAATGGGAAAGATGAAATTTAACACCATTCACTTTTATGAATAACATCAATTCCATCTTGGAAACATGCTTCACTAGCGATGCCGCATCGTGGTTACCGCGACAAACGAACAATTTCTTAACATTGATTCGTTGCCTATAGTGCCCTGCCCTGGATGCGCGCCAACAGAAATCACCGAGGAAATAGAGTGTATCGTTCTCTTTGACTACACCGTTAATGTAATGAATAAAAGCATCATCCATTTCTTCAGTATCAGCGAATTGACGATCTGGCTGATGCTTCAATATACCGTCGTGGCCAAGGTGCCAATCTGAGCTGAACCAAATCATTGTTTCGTGATTTTGAGTCGGGAAACATCGATTTTGAGTCGGGGATTATCACCGAGTGACGCAGTAATACAAAGTACATCGTCAATGTAATACACGTCGAGACGATAGAACGTCTTAGTCTTAGCTTCGGCCAAAACTTGGAATACACTCTGTACTGCGGGGTCCCAGAAGTTCATATCAAAATCAATGTAATTGTCAGGAACCATCGCCGAGTAGAAAGTATCTTCTGTGTTTACGGGTTCATCCAGCTTCACAAACCCTTTAGCGAGAAAGTAATCTTCAAATTTCTTTTGGTAGTCGGTTACGTTAATCACGGTAATTCTCCTTGGTTCATGTAAATTGCTCGTTAAGTTCATCAGCTTCCATCTGGGACTCTATGAATCTATACATCAACAACCCTACTACTGCAGCATGTTCCCCATACTTATCTCTGACCAACGACAAATATTCAACAATGACTGGATTATCAGTTTTCAATTTCTCAATCAATTTCACTGCCCACGCTTCGTCTTTTTGTGGGCCATACATATCAACGACAATCGACGAAATAATCCCACTTTGAATCTTGGGTATTTTCATGATTACTTCACCTCATGACGAATTGCCCTGACGACACTCATAGCATCCAGCAATGCCCGATGCCCGGCGCTAAAACGATCATAATCACTCAGACCTGGGAGTCGATCCATGTCCTTCCGTAAATACAAAGTCCCAGTTTCAATAACACGATAAAACCACGGCGGAAAGTTGGGAACCTTCTTGAGGAACAAACCGTCAAAGCCCGCGAAATTCTGACCCGCAACATTATAATTTTGACCAACATCAACTGAACGTAACCAAACCAAAAATTGAGGACCTAGCTCGTCGATTGTGATGATCTTTTCAATATTTTGAACATGATTTTGAATCTCGTTCAACAACTCTTTATGTAAACGTAAACAAAAATCATTGATTGTATAATCATTCCAACGAATCATCCGGTGGAAAGTCGGTAACTCGGTAATAGGTCGAGGATTCTCGAGATCGTCAAAAACAGCAACAAATTCTAAAATTTGATGCTTCTCAGGGTCGAGCCCCGTGGTTTCGATGTCGATTGATAGGTACTTCATGATTTTATTTGTTTGGTTAGTTTTTTGTTCTCTATTTCCAATTGTACGAGATTATCTAACAGTGACTCTTGAACAATTTGTTGTCGAGTTTGCAACTTCTCGATCTCATCACATAACGCTAAAGTAAGTTTGCGTCCATACGGCGATAGTGCTAACTGTTGAATAAACTTTCTAATTCGCACTATGTCTCTGGTTTTAACGAGGTTTTCCATTACTCCAATAAACTACGCTTATAGTCTTTATACCCGAACAGATCGTTGTAGGCGGCATCCTTGTCGAATAAACGTTGTTACTTCTCCTAAGTCTTTCTTGTCAGGCCACACGGTTTCTGGGCAACCCCGTATTTTGCCAATGGCAGTAATTTCGACCTCAGTCCCATCTGGGCGCTGATAGATGGAGGTGCCGTTTACCGCGGCTTGTTTTACTGAATATACAGCGTACCATTTTATCATTAAAACTCCCGTGGAGGAAAGCAACCTTTGAACTCGAATTTCGCAATTAACTTGTCACTGAACTCAATCGCAATGATACTATCGAATCTGACCCCACAGTGTTGGCCGTCCTCCAACAATCGTACTTCAACACCAGCGCCCATGACCCCCAGGACCTCGGCACGAACATTTTGGTTTTCGGGATCTTTTACCCAGATTATCATCCTTGATTAAAGAATCGGGTGGTCCGGCCGCGAAGATGGTATCGCCCAGCAATTCCATCATCCGCAGTGATACTCGATTTGGTATCGGGTGCGAAAATTTCGCCAAAAAGAAGAATACTCATAGACGGGGCAAGGCAAATTAACACAATAGCGGCGACAATTTTGAATGCTTCGGACATCGGTGACTCCTTAGAGGTGTTAGTCTTCGTATTTATCTAAAAGTCTACGCCAAAAATCATATTCAGTCGGGTGTTGTACAACCTCTCGACCATTAAGACAAAGAAGCACAGGAACTGGATCATTGATTTTGTGTAGAAAAACTGGCTCTTTTTGCCGGGTAAGATACCCTCGTTCGTGATGTCTCCACACTCTTCGGAGTTTCCAGTCAACAGGTTGTCCTTGTGAGTCACGAAACTCATAACCATTGTCCAACGCGTACACCCCATGAATTACCTCATCAGGGGATACCACATTGCCACGTGATTTCGACATCTTTTCCACTTAGTCTTCTCTCTTTCGGAAATAACTAGCCTTGAGTGGCACGCCATCGTCACTCAATTCACGATACTTAAACGTGATCGTTTGTCCAATATCAAAATGTACCGCCTCAAACCAACTAGGTACATCTTTACCTGGATTTTCTTCAGCCCATCTTATCATCGGATACTGAGTAAACTGCCGCTCTTCGTCAGTCAACCCTGATAGCTCCAATCGTTTGCCTTTGTACTCAACAACCAAAGCTCCAATCATTCCCAATAATCTACTACCTTTGACGGTCTCTCGTCCCGAAGTAAAGCCAATCAATACTGCTTCGTCGTCTTCCCAAGGCTTGTGCTTCAAGAGGAGGTGGCTCCGCTCAGGTTTCCAAAATGATGAAGGCTTCCGTAGCATCACACCTTCTCTACCGTTAATCAATAGCTCTTGCAGCAGTGCATCAATTCGTTTGATTGCATCGTTATAGGAAAGAGGTAGTTTCTCTTGTGGAATCAGTACAGCGCGGCCACTTACACGCGGCTTTAACCAATTCTGCACGGACTCAAAAGTTTGTTGTATTGAAGTACTTTTGATGTCCAAACCAGCAGCGAGGGTTCTCTTCAGATACCATGCCGCTTCATCACCATACGTTTTGACTATAAACTCATAATCTCGGATCTTGATCTTCCGGTACTCGAACATCCGGAGATACGGCGGGGAGTCGAACACCATGAATTTAACGTCATCCCATTCCACATCCTTAGAGCCGTCTTTCCGTGCGACAGTGGAGGTTAATTCCTGGAATGATCGCGGTCTGATCCACAATTCGCCATCCAAGGGTATAGACGGAAGTTCATCGAGCCAATAATCGGGGGCGTGAATCACCTTCCCGGTACGACTCCACAATCCAGTAGCCCTGACTTCTTGTTTCAGTCGGTAGTCCTTCACCGTATTTGCGTAAGGAACCTCGGACGCTAGGAGTCCACGACTCAAACCACCGTCCCAATAGGCCCGGATGCCGTCTAGCTTTTCGGAGGCGAACCACCCCGCGATGCTCACTTTACCCGGCTTAAACGTTTGCGCAAGCATTAGGTATTCTGGCTTCATAATCAGTCCTCGTAAGGTAAGTTTACGTGAGGAAAAATCGAACGGGCGATATGTTCCGGAAGTTTGTCACCATGATTCATAACAGCATGTACTTCCATTTTGTGATTTTCTCCAGGAACAGCGTCGCAATACGCACACCAACCAATTTCACGCTCTACGGCGACCGCTAGTAGACAGTGCATAGTAGTGTAGGAGTTTCAACATATCTCCACAGTAATGGTTGGTTCATTGGTGCACATTATATCAAGTGTAGCAAGAAATACCTTACGTTCAAATTCCAAAATCAATTCCTTTTTGACGCCCGAGGCAGAAAATGTATAATCCTCCGGATTAACTTCATATTCGATTTCGATTTTTGCTTTGAGTTTCATTACACATCTTCCAGAACATCTAGGACACTCTGAGCCTCGTCTCTGGCCTCTTTTGCTGCTTGTTTGATCGCATTGTCAAAACGTTGAATGACGATCGTCTTTAACACTTCACCGGCTGCTTGTGGAAAACTGTACTGAAAATCGGAGTGATCAAAAGGCCGCATAACAGCAGCCAGAAGACTAGTCTCCTTTTCTTCTAGTTTACAATAGTTGTGATAATTCCCATCCTTGACACTAAACTCTATTACCTCCAAGGCTTTGGACAATTGCCAATCGTATGCGACCAATTGACGTCTCAAGTCTTTAAGTGCGGTTACGTGAATTATTGCCATGTTATTCCTTTTTGAAAATGTAAATATGACCTGAGAGTTCAACAGCATGAAAATCTGTTTTGAATATCGAATCACGATAAGCGTTGTAATCAATAAATGGCTCAACTTCTTTACCCACAAGGTACTTGTTCTGGAAACGATGTACCGCAAAAGACAATTTACCGCCCCATATCCCCTTAAAATCACGTACAAAGTTCTCTTTGGTTCCAGCTTCGACGCCAACCCAAGACACATATGCGGCAAAAGCATCGTCGCTTAAGTTAAATTGTATCCAGATCTGTTCTCCACAGACTGCAACAGATGTAACGGGAAACAATTTGTGCCTACCTTCAGAATCACGACCCGTTACATAAATCTTGTCATTTCGTTTCGCGTCGTTCAACACCATCAATAAATCGTTTTTGTGCATTATTCACTCCAAAGAATGTAATTTGTACCACCCATGATTTTAATCACAATCTCAAAAGCATAATCACAAATCGCGTCCATACCTTCGTAATTCAACTTTCGGGGAACATCGGTCTTCCGGTGATAATCACTATGCAGACCGGTGTGCAGAAATATCACCGGAACCCCGGCGTCTCTAAAGGGATCATGATCGCTATTGTTTCGCTCGTCTCGAAAGGTAATTCCCTTCGCAAAAGGGTACTTAGCGAATAATCCGGTTAACGGGTCTTTTTGCGGATACACCTTTAGACGCCCAACCATATCGAGATTGAGCATGAAAATATGCTTCTCGATATCAGGGTTACCCCGAGGAAACAGTGGGTGCTTAGTGTAGAATCTGGAGCCTAGGAGTCCTTGCTCTTCGCCGGTGTACCATTGGAAAACAACAGTACAACGAGGCGTCATTGTGGAAAATCTTTCAGCTAACAGAAGTAGGCAAGCAGAACCTGAAGCATTATCGTCAGCACCAGGATTGTTGGCACTATCAAGATGAGCACCAATGACGACAATCTTATCTCTGTCAACACCTTCACGCCAAGCGATGATATTTCGACTCGATTTACCTCGAATAAGCATACCCTGCTCTTCGACTTTGAGTCCGTAGCTCTGGCACTCCGAAACTACGTATTTCTGAGCCTTACGGATGTTTAGTGATCCCGTGTTACGATTCATCCCAAATTGTTTGACGTGCAACTCCAAGTCGACAGGGCTACAAAGGAGTCCTAGGAAAAGGATAAGAAACTTCATTGGATCTCCTCAACTTTTGCAAAGGTTTGACAGCCGGGCATATCGAGCAAAAGACTCGGATTTTTAGTAAGTTCAGCTTTGTCGAAATCCAGAATCTCGTGGACCTTACAACCGTAGTCGTCTGTGTCTATTTCGTGTTCGGCGATAAGTGTGACCGTTGATTTGAGTTTGACTTTCATTCGGGTTGACCTATGTACACCGAGTATTCATGAACAGACACGTGGTCCGTGAAATGGTACTCTTGAGCGTTTGTAAGACACTCTCTGATTTCCACATCATTATACTTCACATTGTAAGCAATTTGCCAATTTCCTACAATTTCGATAGCCACTTCGACAGCTTCAAAGAATGTGTAACGAAGCTGTGTCTGTGCCAAAGACTTGTTAATCATGCTGACAATAACAAACATAGGTTACTCCTCCTCATAAAAAATAACGATCTTACCTTTCAAAATATCCATACCTAAAATCAATTTTGGTTCACGATCCAGATTTACAACAATTTCGCCATTACTATCCATTTTTGCAGGATACGCAAAAACCGGATCAAAATTAAAGAATCTTTTTGTCTGTGTTCTTAGTTCTTCGATATTCATTAAAACTTCTTCCCTGCAGTCCAACCCTCAAGGGAACAAACGTATATGATCGCCAAAGCAAACATCAACATTCTACCAATGCACGCGAAAGGTAGAGAAAGTAATCCTGCTGAACCAAGAGACACATCTCTCAGAAACTCAGAAGTAGTTCTCTTTGACTTCGCCTTCTTTGACGTACCAGGACCGTGACCACTTTTATAGCCGCTGCTATTCATTTTCTCTCCTTTCGGTGAACCATGACTGTTTCCAACCTCGCATAAAACCGACGTAACAACCATTAACAAAAATACCAACAAACTCAAAAGCAAAAATAAGCGGTATACAAATAAACATCACAATCAATTGATAATGATAACGCATTACGACATGTTCTCCTGAGAATAGAGGCCAACGATACCGTCTGCAACAAGATCTTCGACACTCCAACGAGCATGGCCCCTTGGAGCGCCCTCAAACACTTGTGGAAAAGTCCTTTTGATTTTGAGAGCGTCCTTCATGGACGCATTGGAAAGCCACTTTCCTTTTGTTGGAGCCTTGTACTTACGAGCCTCGACTCTACGCGCCTTACGTTCCAGCTTCTTTTCTGTTTTCGTCATTCTTCTCTCCTTTGATTTCAAAATTAAACTACGGATCTAGGTCTTCATCTTCAAACCAATCATCACCCCAATCCACAAATTCTTCATCTTCACCCCAATCACCCCAATCGTCCCAATCGTCCCAATCGTCATAATCATCTTCGAGCCAATCATCCCAATCTTCATCTTTCTCTTCTATAATTGCTGCTTGTCCTCGACTCTACGCTCTTTACTTGTTTGCCTCTCTGTTATTCTCGTCATTCTTTTTCCTTTTGATTCCAAAATTAATGGTCACCTATCCGGTGTACACCTACCTCTGGCCTAAGATCAGGCTGTTCCCGATTTCCCAAAGCCTCACCATTGTCCTTATTGGCCAGGTCTTCAGGAATTAGGTCCGAACCTTCGTCGTCGTCCCAATCATCTCTATCATTTTCTTGATTTTCGAGCCAATCCTCCAATTGGGATTTTAATAGGTCAATAGTGGCTTCCTTTTCCTTGATAACCAGCCGTTGATGCTTGATAGTGGACCAATGCACTTCGGAACGGAGCTCCAACAACTCCCTCTCATTTTCGCAGGAGCAGTACAGTGTAAAATACTTCCTCCACTGCCAAGCAGAAAAGCAAGCTACAATTGACACAGCGTAACACATTAAGTCGGTAATCATTGGCCTTTAACCTTTGCAAAACCATTGGACAGAGCGATCAACTGGGTCAATTGTCGCCAATCAACTTGATGCTCTGGTGCCTTTTTGTGGTTCGGGGGTGAGAACGATACGCCTTTCTTCTCGAGGTAGAGAGTGCCGATCATGGCGCCACTCGTGATTTTCAAATCAATAACGTCTGCGTCACCTAGGTCGATAGAAAGTTTGACGTGATTCATGGTTTCTCCTTGTATATGAAAGAATACCAACCTGAAACCCAACCAGCGGTCAATCGACCAAAAGACAAAATACCAATTGACGAAACCATAACCTCAATCAAGCATCCTCCGATAAGTGCCCAACGTCCGCACCAGAACCTTAAATGTGTCGTCCTCGTGGTGTCAACTTTTCTGATTCCGAGCATGATTTCTCCTTGAGCATGAAGTGATAACATTCCTATTTCTCAAGAGTGTCGCCTGAAGGAAAATCCTTTTGGCGGCCTGAAAATAAGGTTAAACCAACGTGTACTCCAGTCTGCCGTTAGTCGACCGAATGACATTAGACCAAGCATTGATTCGGCTATATCCACGCACGACCCAATACAACTAAGAAAACAATCAACACTGAACGCCTTGTGTGTAAGATACGTGGTGTCAACTTTTCTTATTCCGAGCATGTTTCTCCTTCACGGTTAGTACTTCCCAATACACCGGGAACACTTTTCTTTTTCTCTCTCCTCTTTTCTATTTTTCGCTGGACCTTTTTGGAGGTAGTTCCAAAAAGGTCCTCGAGGTTTGGGGTGTTTCTTGTCGAGAAAGTATACGAATATTTCGATATCCCAATCAGTGGCCACATACCCAAGAGTCAAAATAGTGATCAAATTACTAAACAGGGCTAGCCAAGTCATGATCCACCACTGAAATCGCGTAATTGTAGGTCGAACGATTTGGAATCCGAGCATCTTTACCTCTTTAATCGAAGGTATATTTTCTGGGCCCACTCGATATCCCAAGTAGTAAAACATCGACCTAAAGACAAAATAGTGATCAATGCCACGAGAAACAAGGTAATTGCCTCCGCAAGGTTTGTTAAACCTTGTAACCACCAATCAAAACGATCGCAGGTAGTTCTGTAGATACCTAGCATCTTTGTCTCCTCTTCTCAATCCACCCTAGGAAAATGTCGCACCAGAAAAATCGCAAGTAACACAGTGTCAGAATTACGAACAATAACTCCAGAACACGTATCCAATAAATAACCCACCATTTAACCTGGTTCCGGATACTGTGATAATGTTGTCGTCTAAATGTAAATGAAGGTAAACACCGCCAACTGCCGGATAAATCCAATTCCCAAAAACCAAGAGTCAAAATATTGATCAAATACTCAAGAAGCTCAAACCAAGCGCTAAACCAATTGTAC
>SDBT01005124.1_pt1 | contig 22095 bp, 23 predicted proteins | sample 2277101 | NCBI WGS metagenome assembly SDBT01 (sample SAMN10404973, study PRJNA504765) | marine sediment metagenome | isolation source: marine sediment core GS10_PC15, 103 cmbsf | place: Arctic Ocean: Southern Knipovich Ridge | collected 2010 | reverse complement strand
ATATTGAAATATGAAAACAGAATTAAGCTCCAGAACATTTTAATGAAAGTGCCTGACAGGGAAATCGCGGTTGCAATTATGGCCATGAATGAAATGGAAAAAGAGCTGATATTTTCATTGCTTGGTCAGGCCAAGGTGCAAAGGATAAAAGAAGAGCTGACGTATCAGAAAAAACTTGATATCAGGAAGGACCGGCACCTTAAAATAATAAATAAGTTTCTTTCGTATTTTGAAGACGGAAACAGGCAGTTTAAAAACCGGAGTTATATACGGCCGAAAAAGCCGGGCAGGGATGATAGTAAGTTTACAGGTTTATAGAAAATTTTTTATATCGATTTTATTAAAAACTATTGACAAATGAGTGACATTTATTAGTCTATAAGGTATACAGTTGATAGGGGCTTTTGATGAATTTCTCGGATGAATTTGAAGAGGAAAATTATCCCGGGGCAGATGACACGGACGAATACGAGGCTGAAAGCTTTATAAACAGAACGTATGTTTGCGAGGATTGTGATTTTCGATGGACTGACAAGATTTACCCTGAGAGAAATGACTTTCCGGATTATGATGATGAGCTCGGCCGTAATCATGTATGCCCTATGTGCGGTTCTTTGAATGTATCATTTTATTAAAAGACTCCTTCCCTTTTCTTTCCGCTGACAATTTCCTTTCATTTTAAATCAAAAATATTATTTTTACATAGGAAGATTTAAAGGATAAAATGTATGGGGGATATAAAAAGGTACTATATCGAAACCTATGGATGTGAGATGAATAAATCTGATTCAATCGATATAGCACTCTCTTTTGAAACACATGGGTATAAACGTGCGGAAAACGAAAATGACGCGGATGTGGTAATTTTAAACACCTGTGCTGTGCGGCAGAATGCGGAAGAACGAGTTCTGGGAAGGTTAGGGTATTACAGATCTTTCAAAGAGAGACACAACAGGAATGCCGTGATTGTTCTGGCGGGATGCATGGCTCAGGAAAGGGGTAGAGAGTTATCAGGTTTATTCCCCGAGATAGATGTCGTTTCAGGAACCTATCACAGCATGGAGATTCCGGGGTATGTTGAGGAATGCTGCGGGGGGGAAGGGCCCCTTATAGCGGTTGACAGGAATGTATACCGGTTTTCTCCTTATACCGGAGAGAGGGCCCAGGGTTGCCGGGCATGGGTGAATATAATAAAAGGGTGCAGCAATTACTGCAGCTACTGCGTGGTACCCTACCTGAGGGGTCCGGAAAAAAGTAAAAAGAGTGAAGGTATTATAACCGAGATTAAAGACCTTGCCGCGGACGGCGTTGTTGAGGTTACCCTTTTGGGTCAGAATGTCAACGCGTACGGTAAAGATATAAATGACATAACTTTCATAGAGCTGCTTGAGAAGATCAATGAGATAGACGGGATACGGTGGATACGATTTTTAACATCCCATCCAAAGGATTTTAACGAAGAGATTGTCAGAAGGATTTCTTCTCTTGAAAAGGTCTGTAAACATTTTCATCTGCCTGTTCAAAGCGGATCTAACCGGATTTTAAATTTAATGAATCGAAAATACACCCTAAACCTGTATAGAAGTATAGTGGAGGCGATACACAAATACACGCCGCGGGCGTCCATTACCACCGATATTATTGTCGGGTTTCCCACGGAAAACGAGGATGATTATAGTCAAACTCTCGATATGATACGGGAAGTACGTTTTGATGATGCTTTTACTTACATATACTCAGAGCGCCCATTTGAACAGGCTCGGACCATGCAGGCAAAAGTGGACAAAGACACCTCAAAGAGGAGACTTCAGGAATTAATCACACTGCAGCGTGGAATATCCTGTGAGAAAAACAGGGATGAAATAGGAAAAAGAAAGAGTGTTCTGACACAGGGGCGGAGCAAAAAGGAAGCTTCAGAGTTACTATGCAGGACAGAAACCGGGAAAATGGTTGTTGTGAATACAAAAGCCCGGGATGGAGAATTTATAGATGTGATGATAACCGGTATATCAGGGAACACATTGAGGGGCGCAGAGATATTGTACAGGACAGAAACCGGGAAATTTGATAGCGGGGACCCGGGACGACTCTTTTCAAATAAAGGAATGGCTTAATGAGGTGTTTAAGAACCGGTATAATAAGGTGTATTCCTGTTTTCTGCTTATTATTTTCTCTGGTTATTCTCTGTTCAAGTATGTTTTTTTTAACTTCCACGGCTTATCCTGACGGACCGGAGAGGACAGAAAATCTTCATTCCGATACTGTATTTCTTCTCCCTGAAGAAATAGTCAGCAGCTATTTTCCCGGCGGCGATATGTACCTGATCCCCGATGATCAGTCTATTTCCACGCTGATAGAACGCGCTGAAAGCTTCGAAAATACAAATAACTTCCGGCAGGCTTCAAAATATTATTTTTTAGCATACAAAAAGGTCCGGAACACTGAAAAAGCACCTTATATTCGGTTCAAACAGTGCACACTTTTAGCAGACCTTGACCTGTCCATAGGCGGTTTAAAGGAAATCCTGGAAAACTATCACGATTTTCCCCTGATCGATGCCGTCCGGTTTGAGTTATCTAAGAGATATTTTTTAAAGAAGGATTATGAATCCGCGGCAGCCCATCTTAAAAATATTGAAGACAATGAAAAAGAGGGCAGCCAGATTTTCACGCCTTATGTATACACCTTTCTTGGAATTATAAATTTTAAAATGAAGAACTTTGACAGGGCGGCCGCATACTACACGCAGTCAATAGAAAAACTATCTGCGGGTGATCCTTCGTCCGGGTGTCAGTCAATAGTCAGCAATTATCTTGAATTATCAAGATCTCTGCTGGAGTTAAATGAGTATGAACATATTGAAGATCTGTTAAAAAGGATAATCGGGTCTTGTCAGTCAAATTTTTTACAACAGGAGGCGGTTCTTCTTCTTGCTCAATTTTATAGGAAAAAAAGTGCTATTGAAAATGCCGGTTCGGCTTATTACTGGTTAATTCAAAGCTATCCCGGCTCTCTCTTCGCTATAAAAGCCAGGGAGGGCATTGAAGAGCTGAATATCAATGAGGATGACTTTCAGCCCGTAATAATTTCAGGCATTTATGATGAGTCCCTTCTTAACGGGACATATAGATTGGGTGATAAAGCGGAGCATCGGCCGGGAGAAGGTGGTGAAGAGGGAGAAGCTGTCGTAGCGGTGGCAGAAGGTTATGCTGTCCAGCTTGGCTCATTCTCAGAGGAGAAGAATGCTGAAAATTTTATCTATGTTTTAAAGGAGAGAGGATTCAGGGCGTATTCCATTACAGCAGTCATCGAAAACGGAACTGTTTTCAGAGTGAGAGTCGGCGCTGTTGCTTCGCTGAAAGAAGCTGAAGAGATGAAAAAAACCCTTGAGGATATGGGATATCAGGGGTTTATTGTGAAAGAGAAGTGAAGTGAAGAAAGAAACACCGATGATGGAGCAGTATCACAGCATAAAGCGCAGGAACAGGGACTCTATTCTTCTCTTCAGGCTTGGTGATTTTTATGAAATGTTCGAAAAAGATGCTGTGGCTGCCTCTTCGATTCTGAATATAACCCTGACCAAAAGAAATAATATCCCCATGTGCGGATTTCCCTACCACGCTGCAGGAACATATATAGCCAGACTCATAAATGAAGGACAGAAGATAGCTATTTGTGAACAGCGTGAAGATCCGGTGAACGCGAAAGGGATTGTAAAACGCGAAGTCGTTGAAATTATTTCACCGGGGATGATTACCGATCCGGATCTTCTGAAAAATAAAATAAATAACTGTATTGCAGCGCTTTATGGTAGTGCTGAAAAAGGGAAGATCCGGCTTGCATGCGCGTGTCTTGATATTTCTACAGGAGAATTTTTGTTTACCCATATTTCAGAGGAAGATGTTACAGACACACTTCTTAATGAAATAGAGAACAACGGCATCAGGGAGATTATTTATCCTGAATCATTCATAGAGACAGAGCCATTTTCCCTCTTTCTTAAAAACCTTAAAAGGCTGAAACCTGATGTAATGATTCGTGGAACATCTGATTATCAATTCAGCCCGGCTTCAGCTGAGGAAGTGTTAAAAAATCAATTTTCAATTGCGGCCCCTGATATTCTGGAGCTACGGGATGAGCTTGACATGATAGCCTGCGGCGCGGTCCTGTCCTATGTGAAAGAAAACATTAAAAGGGAAATATCCCACATCCGGTGGGTCAGGGAGAAGAGGAAGGAAGATATCCTCATCATTGATAATGCCACTAAAAAACATCTTGAGCTTATCGAAAACCAGGTTGACGGAAGCGGGCAGGCCACCCTGCTTTCTATTCTGGATAGAACTGTAACTGCAATGGGCGGCAGGTTGCTGAAGAAATATATCGCCGGTCCATCCAGGAGCATAACTAAAATCAATAATAGATTGTTAAAGGTCGGATATTTCTTTGACAGGTTGAATATTCTTGAAAGCATAAGAAAAGAATTGTCAAACATACAGGATATTGAGCGAATCATAGCCAAATTGTCCGTAGGCAGGGGCAATGCCCGTGATTTGATAGGATTAAAGAACTCTCTAATTTCTATAGACAGAATACGGGAAGAATTGATGGAGATTGAGGAATTCAGAGAGGAAGGGCACGGTATTCAGGATTTCAAACGTATAATTGATTTCATTTTTTCAAGCATCGAAGAAGACCCCCCTCTTTCGATTAAAGATGGAGGGTTAATAAAGTCAGGGTACAATGAAAAATTAGATGACTTCAGGAAAGTCAATCTTGAAAATAGAGAATGGATAAACAGGTATCAGGGGGAAGAGCGGCAGAGAACCGGTATTTCTTCTTTAAAGGTGAAATACAACAAAATCATCGGCTACTACATAGAGGTAACGAAACCCAATATTAACCTTGTTCCGCCCTCGTACTTTAAGAAGCAGACCCTTGTCAATGCGGAGAGATTTACAACAGAGGAGCTTGGGAAGCATGAGGCGCTTCTGATGGAGGCCCGTGAAAGTTCAAACACTCTTGAGCTTTCCCTTTTTGAAGACATAAAAAAGTCAGTACTGTCCTCAACCGGAGATCTGTTCGGGGCATCCGAAATAGTCGCGCGGCTGGATGTGTTCGGTTCTCTTGCGCTTGTTGCAAGGGAGAATAATTATGTAATGCCGGAGATTGTTGAGGATAACATAGTTGATATAAAGGGCGGAAGGCATCCGGTTATTGAGAAGCTTGGAGAAGAGAGCTTTATTGAAAATGACCTTTCCCTGAATGATACGGATAGGAGAATAATGATACTCACGGGTCCAAACATGGCCGGCAAATCCACCTATCTCAGGCAGTCCGCCCTCATCGTCATCATGGCACAGATGGGGAGTTTTGTTCCTGCGAAGTCAGCGGTAATAGGTTTGATCGACAGGGTATTTTCAAGGCTGGGGATGTCAGACAGACTTGTGAAAGGAGAATCCACGTTCCTTGTAGAGATGATTGAGACATCAAGAATTCTGCATTACGCCTCTGACAGGAGTCTGATTATAATGGATGAGATCGGCAGGGGGACATCCACTTATGACGGACTGGCAATCGCGTGGGCGGTAATCGAGTATCTTCTTGATGTCAAACTGACCGGCGCGAAGGTACTGTTTGCGACTCATTATCATGAAATCACCGTGCTCGGGAAAAGCTATGGGGTAATTAACTATAACGCAACGGTGAGAGAGTGGAATAACAGCGTGATATTTCTAAGGAAAATTGTCCCGGGCAACGCTTCCAAAAGTTACGGAGTTGAGGTCGCAAGAATGGCCGGGCTCCCGGATTCTGTAATTGAAAGAGCAAAATCCATACTCATCGGGCTTGAAGCAGAGTATGGAAGCTACGTGTCACACCTTATGGAACAGGCAGAATCAAATAAAATTCCCTGCGGGGGATGCGCTGAAGAAACTACTCAGGCCGGAGAAGCAGAAGACAGCAGGGCCATTCAGCTCGGGCTTTTTCCTTCAGTCCATGAAATTCTTATTAATGAATTGAAGGATGTTGACATTGATAAGATTACTCCACTTGAAGCCCTTACCTTTCTGGATAGATTAAAAAAAAGTTTAATCATGTAAATTATGGGGAAATCAATTGATTGCCGGTGCCCGTAAAACAAATATCCTCAAAACATATTGAAGTTATTTAGAAGAGGAAGGTGCTTTTTTTAGTGCTTTCGTAAGAAGTTTTACAAGGTCGTTTTTCCTCCGGAGCTCGATCACTCTTCCTGAACTGAATGCAACGGCCTCATCAGAATAATCTGCTGTTGTGAAGCATATACCCAGTTTGGCTTTTATATCTTTCAGCTTCTCATAGAATTCCCTGATAGCAAGCTGGCCGATCTTTGAAGATCCCCGGAAGAATTTAAAGAGGATTGTAGTCGGGACATCATGGTGGGCTGCCTGAGTAAATATTTCAATGCTTGAATCCGCCTGGGGTTCGGTTCTGATTATAATAACCCTCTCAGCAGCGTGAGCTGCAGCCTTTTTACATATTTCAGTAAATTCGGAACGGGAAGCCATCATATAAGTTCGTATAACAGAGCTTGTTTTCGTCTGTTCATATTTTTCAAGCTTTGCTTTAACATCTTTATAATCTTTCACATAGGTTAATAACTTTTCCCACTGCTCTATTGCGGCCCGGACGTCCTTCTGCGCGAGACAGGTTTCTCCCAGTTGATACCGTGTTTCCACAATTTCATCTTTTTTCAAATCAGGGAACTTTAATACTGAGGTTAATACCCTTCGTGCGTCATCCAGTTTATCATAGCGCCGAAGAATCCGGCTGACATTAAGCAGGCTGTTTAGAGCGTATCGGGGATCTTTTTTAGCCTTTAGAAAATGGTTAAACGCCTCTTTAAGATTATCATAGATAACGCGAAGCTCCCCGAGGTAATAGTTCACTGTTGGATCATCCGGCTGTTTGGTCAGGACTGTCTGCAGTGTTGTTAATGATTCAGGATATTTTTTTAATTCAAAGAGTAGAATCCCCAGTTCCCTGACCGAATCCATGTTCTCGGGATCCAGAGATGAGGCTTTTGCAAAATATTTTGTTGCTCTTTCTATATCGCCTCTTTCTTTTTCCAATTTGCCAAGCTCTACATACGCGTATGGATCATTTGGATATTCTTTCCGTAATATTAAGAGGACCATGGATGCATCATCAAGTTTGTTAACATTTAAATAGCATTCTGCGAGAAGCTTGTTCGTTTCCCTGGGATTAAACCCCGGATCTTTACGGGCATTTGTCAGAATACTGTTGAGCTGTTTGATAGCTTCATTGAAATTATTTTCTTCAATATACAGCTTTATAAGCTCCATCCGGCTCTGTATGTCAAAAGGGTTCTTTTCGATTAATTTCTTGAGCGCGTTGATAGTGTCGGTTTTTGACCCGGCTTTAATATTTTTCTTTAAGGATGACTTGAGTTTTATCCTGTTTAAAGCCTTGATAGAAAAAATAGCTCCGATAAATACGGCTACAAAAAACGCGATTATGATAAAAATAAATGTCATGGTGGTTGTCTCGGGTTAAGTTTAATCGAATTAAATAGTCTTGTCAACAGCAGAGAATTTTATTTTTTATTGAATAAATTTCATTATAAAATTACAATAGAATTGAGGCTATCTCACAACCTATATTAATTGTTTAAAGTCGTATGAAAAAAAACAGAACAGCAGCAGGTGCATGAAATGAAAATATTTTTTGGTAATCCTGATCTATATTTTTACTGGTTTGATGTTTCCCTTACTCTCTGTATCTATACCTTATCAATTATTCTCTTTTTAAAACATAAAAGAGGTTATATAACACCGCTATTATTTTTTGGATTATTCATATTCCCTCTTCAGTTCAGCATGTGGTTTTTGAGTGATAAGTTTAACTTCATTGAGCTTGTTCGAACAAATTTTTTTGAAATATTTTACCTTCTCTTTATAAAATTCTGTTTGATACTCACAATTATTTTGGCCAGGCGTTGAGACATGGCCATTTTTCTGTTTGAAACTTATATTGACTTTACGGGTAAATAAATTTATCTTTGCCTAGAAATTTTTATCAGGTTACATGCGGAAACTTCAGGAGGCGTGATGTATTCTATAATTGAATTAAACAATAAACAGTATAAAATAGAAATCGAAAAGCCTGTACTTGTGGACAAACTAGAAACAGGCGAAAATGAGGAAATTAGTATAGAGAAGGTTCTTCTTTACAGGGACGATAAAAACGATGTGAAAATTGGTACACCTTATATAAAAGGACTTTCTTTTAAGGCTAAAGTGATAGGCACTGTCAAAGGAAAAAAGATAAGAGTGTTCAAGTATAAAAAGAGAAAGGATTATAGGAGAACTATAGGTTCCAGACCACAATATTCTAAAATAATGATCGAAGAAACTTAAAGGGAGAGCGGGGATATGGCCCATAAAAAAGGTGGCGGAAGCACAAAGAACAGCAAAGACAGTCAATCAAAACGGCTCGGGGTAAAGCGGTTCCAGGGTGAAATGGTAACAGGAGGCACAATACTGGTGAGGCAGCGGGGTACAAAGATACATCCTGGAAATAATGTCGGTGTCGGAAAAGATGATACCCTGTTCGCGAAAAAAGACGGCATTGTTGCTTTTGAAATATATAAAAGAGGAAGAAAAAAAATATCAGTGTACGGAGAGGCTTCCTGATTCATTCCCCAAGGGCCGTGACTGCTGATTTGCGGCCGGCGGAAATCTATGGATTTTTCTTTTTAACTTCATTGTCTCGCATTCTATACCCCATTGGATACGCTGCTGCATAAATTTTCATTAAGATTTGTCACATTAGCATGCACCCTGGTATTTATTTGCTGTTACCTGGACAAATTGAGAGCTAAAGGGAAAGGCTGAAAGAATTGTCCCGTTTTTTAGATGAAGTGGATATTATTATTCAATCCGGTAGGGGAGGCCCCGGGGCTGTTTCATTCAGGAGAGAAAAGTATGTTCCAAAGGGAGGGCCGGATGGAGGCGATGGAGGCGATGGAGGCGACTTAATTATTAAAGTAAAAAAGGAACTGAGATCGCTGTATAATAAAAAATTAAAAAGAATATTCAAGGGGCAGAATGGCCAGCCCGGGAAAGGCAAAAAAAGAAAGGGCGCGAATGGAGAGGATTGTGTAATCGATGTGCCTCCGGGAACAGTAATTTTAGACAGGGAATCTAAAATAGTCCTTGCGGATTTAACTCTGGATAATGAGAAAATTGTGCTTTTAAAAGGGGGGAAAGGAGGATACGGCAATGCCCGTTTTGCTACATCAATTAACAGAGCTCCGAGGTACGCCCAAAAAGGACAGCCTGAGAGTGAGAGTGCTGTTACTTTGCGATTGAAAACAATAGCGGATGTGGGAATAGTGGGCCTTCCGAATGTCGGAAAATCGACCCTTCTTTCGGTTCTTACAGACGCCCGTCCAAAGATCGGGTCTTATCCTTTTACAACCCTCACACCAAATCTGGGCGTAATGCTTTATAAGAATGAACGGCAGTTCATACTGGCGGATGTGCCCGGGCTTATTGAGGGCGCGAGCAAGGGATATGGCCTTGGCATTCGATTTTTAAAACACATTGAAAGAACAAAAGTGCTTCTGTTTATGCTTGATCTTTACATAAAAGATTTTAATGGGCAGTATATGGCGATTTCAAATGAAATGAAGAACTATTCCAAAGAACTGCTGGAAAAGCCAAGGTTAGTTGTTGGGAACAAAAGAGATATTGTGACAGATAGAGAGGAAAACAATTTTTTAAATATGGATTTACAGGATAAAAAAATCTGTATTTCTTCAGTTTCCGGAACCGGACTTGATGAATTAAAAGACGAAATTGTTGTTCTTATGGAGAAATTGGATGAGAATTCGCTGTACTAGATTGGGTTTGTTTGGGGGGACCTTTAATCCGATACACATGGGGCATTTAAGGCTCGCTGAAGAGGTAAGAGAAGAGTATTGTCTGGATTATGTTGTTTTTATTCCTGCGAATAGACCGCCGCACAAGAAACTGAAGGAGGAGATATCTCCTTCCCACAGACTCAAAATGGTGGAGTCAGCTATTAATAGTAACAATCACTTTATAAGTGATGATATGGAGGTAAAACGGGGCGGTATTTCTTATACAATAGATACTGTGAACTATGTATATGAAAACTATGAGTTTGAAGAAAAACCATATTTCATTATTGGATCGGATCTTCTGGGCGAAATTGATACATGGAAAGATATCGGTATTCTAATGAATAAACTGTACTTTATTGTTATGCTGAGGACAGGCGCACCACAGTATGATTATAAAGCGGAAGTAAGCAGCCTCTTTAAAAAGCAGGGTTCGGAACATATGGGGAGGCATCCCTTTTTATTTTTTGAAAAAAGAAAGTTAGACATTACGTCATCCGAGATCAGAGAAAAAATAAAACAGAAAAAAAGTATTCGATACCTTGTTACAGACGGAGTTTTAAAATATATTAAAGAGAAGGAATTATACAGGATATAAGTGAATTTATTATATGGAGATTGAAAAAAAGCTAAAAGAATTTTTGCCTGACATGCGGTTTAAACACTCCGTCAGGGTAAAGAATATTGCCGTCAAGCTTGCAAAAATTAATGGCTGCAGCGAGGAAAAGGCAGCAATCGCATCCTATTTACACGATGTTGCCCGTGATATTCCTCTTAAAAGTATGCTGGACCTGCTTGAAGAGGACGGCTTCTTTTTACAAGACCACGGGATTCCCGATAACAATCCTCTCCTGCTTCACGCGCATGCCGGAAAGGTCGTAGCAAGAAAACAATTTAGCGTACATGATAAGGAAGTATTACGCAGTATTGAACTGCATACCACCGGAGGGGAATCAATGAGTTTGCTCGATAAGGTGATTTTTGTTGCTGATTATATCGAGCCGGGAAGAACGTTCAGTGGAGTGAAAGAAACGAGGGACCTGGCCTTTAAAAGCCTGGACAGAGCGGTTTTATATATCTTCAAAACTCTTATTAAAAACCTGTTAAATAGGGAACTTTTTATTTGTAAAACTACCTTGCTGGGTTATAATGAACTTGTGCAGAATTGCTCCGGGTACAACCAGATTGAGGCTGTCCCTTAACATATAAAATAGCTCTTTAGGTAAAGAATACTGTGTAATTTATAGCATCAAATGTATAATCTGTATATAAGAGGTTGTGAGACAACCTCAATTATTAGAGGAGTGTGAAGTTAAATATGGGAGTTACTATTTCAGATATCAGATACCAATCCGACAACAGTAAAAGGTCTGATTTTGATTGGGTTTCTATTCTCCTTATATTTATTGCGATTGGGATTATTGTAGGTGCCATATTATTTATTTTCTATTTCCGTGAGAGTACGGTTGCCCAGCTTATTGAATCAAAAGACACTATTTCCGCCATTATTGTTGAGAATAATGGAGATAAAACAGAATCTATATACCTGTGCTTCTACAACCCGGGCACGAACAAGCTTGCTTTTATCGCGATTCCGGCGAGGGCACGTGTGAAAGTTGATTATGAGGATAAGCCTGTTTATGATGTCATCAGTAATATCTATTTTAAAGGCGGGTTTTCTGTTGTTAAGAAAACGATTGAGAAATTGACGTCCTCCACATTTGATTATTACGTGGTGTATGATCTAAAAGATGTTGAAGTGCTCGTGGATCTGATAGAGGGTATAGAAATTAATAATCCGAATAATCTCAATTATACAGACGCGGATAAAAAGATATTTATAAGGGTCCGGAAGGGACATGTCCTTCTGGATGGGGCTAAAACAAAACAACTCCTGCTTTTTAAATACGGCTCTTCAGGTCAGCAGGTGATGCTGGAGAATCATAGACTCTTCATTGAATCATTACTTGACCGCACAGAGGATCTTGAGACAATATTTATGCATAGAAAAACTTTCAGCAGTCTGGAAAAAAGTGTTATAACAAACTACACTAAAAAGGATATGCTGGTTTTAATAAATGAGATGCAGAAAGTGAACTCATCCAGGCTGCTTCTTTACAGGATGTTCGGGAAAAATATAGTAATAAAAAATGAGAAATTTATCACTCCGGTTGAAAATGGGAAGTGGCTTCATGGGAGGATTGAAACCGTTAAGAAATTTATTAATGATGAGGGGCCTGCGCCGATCGGTGATGAAGTAAATATTGAGATATTAAACGGTTCGGGCAATCCCGGTCAGGCTCAGAGTTTAAGGAATTTCTTTCTGGAGTATGAATTTAATGTTGTGCATTACGGTAATGCCCTTAGAAACGATTACCAGAAGACAATGGTTATCGATAGAATAGGAAGGCCCTCTCTTGCAAAGAGGATAGCTGATATAATAAATTGTAGGGAAGTATATACGAGAATCGATAAAACTCTTCTCGTAGACATTACTATTATTATTGGCAATGATTTTGAAGGAAAGTACGTAAGATGATAAGAGAGGTTCCTGAAAAGGAATACAGGCCGGACTTAAAAGTGAATAAAGTTGTTTTACAGATAGCGGAAATGTTGAAGGATAAAAAGGCACGGGATATCCTTGTGCTTGACTTGAACGGGCTTACAAATATTACTGATTATTTTATTATCTGTACCGCTAATTCAACAGTACAGATAAGAGCCCTGATGCGTTTTATTGAGGAATTTATGCATGGCAGCCCGGTTGAATTGCTTTCAAAAAATGTAAGCTATGACTCTCCATGGGTTCTGCTGGATTACAATTATTTTGTTATTCATCTATTCCTGCGGGAAGGGCGGAATTATTATCAGTTGGAAAAATTATGGTCGGATGCAAATATCCTTTATTCTGAAAAAGGTAGCTTTTTATGATAAGGGGTATTTTCTACTGGGTATTTGGGACTGTTTTTACCATATTAGTTGCTTTTGCTTTTTATATCCTTTATCCAATCCTGCGGATTAATCCAAACATCCCTCACCTGATTGTCAAATTCTGGTCGAATGGCCTGCTTACTTTTTTCTGCGGGGCGGATATTGAGGTTATCGGGAGGAGAAATATTGACCTGTCGAAAAATTATATTATTGTTTCAAATCACAGAAGTCACATGGATATTCCATTAGCGAGTGTGGCTGTACCCCTCCAGTTCAGGTGGCTTTCCAAGAGTTCTCTTTTCAAAATCCCGGTGTTTGGTCTCGCCATGAAGATCGCAGGATACGTGTCTGTTGAAAGAAGCAGGTCCATATCAGCTTCAAGAAGCCTCGATAGAGTAAAGGATGTTCTTGAAGAGGGGAAGTCAGTATGGATCTTCTCAGAGGGAACGAGAACCCCGCGTGATGAACTGGGAAAGTTTAAAAGAGGCGCGTTTTTACTTGCAAAAGACACAAAAAAGCCGTTACTGCCTGTAATTCTGGTGCACACGGATAAAATATTTTACAGACCATATATTGTCAGACGCAGAACTGTTAAGGTTATAGTATGTGAACCCCTATATTATAATGATTTTATAGAAGAAAAAATGAGTGACAGGGATGTGATGAGCAGGATGTCACAGTCTGTTCGTGAATTGATTCAGAAAAAATATAATAGCGCGTGCTGAAATTTTTATCCGGGACCGGTTGTTAGTTAATATTAGCTGAAAAAAACATGTTGAAAAAATGGCTCTAAATCTAAACGATGATGTGCAGTACCTGAAAGGCGTTGGGCCGACTGCATCGGAAAAATTGAGCAAACTCGGCATTTATAAAGTCCGGGATTTACTCTGCTATTTCCCACGGGATCATGAAGACAGGCGGGAAGTTAAAACTCTACGATATGTGAGAGAAGGCGAAAAAGCGACCTTCAAGTTTAAGGTAATAAGTCATTCCTCCTTTTTCTACCAGGGAAAGCTGCACCCGAAAATCACAGTTGCTGATGAGACCGGTACCGCTTACCTTTACTGTTTTCACAGGGATTTCATAACAAATGTACTTAAAATCGGTATGATATTTTATTTATCCGGTTCTTACACTCGAAGGCGCAATGAGACCGCATTTTCCCGGTTCGAATACGATCTTGATGAAAAAGCCCCTGAGCTGAAAATACTTCCTGTTTACCGCCTTACAGCAGGTTTAAGTCAGAGGTTTTTACGAAAATTAATCGGGTTTGCTCTCAGCCAATTTTGCGATACCCTGGAGGAAGATATTCCGGGATTTATCAAAAAGGCATACAATCTGGGGAATAAGGGGAGTTTGATTAGAGAAGTACATTTTCCAAAGGACATGATCTCTCTGAGAAAGGCGAAGGAAGCTATATCTTACAGTGAATTTTTTAAATATCAGGTAGTGGTGGCCATTAACCGTAATAGAAACGTGAATATAAAAAAGGAAAGAAATGTATTTTCCGGAAAACTGAAAGAAGATTTTCTCAGAAAGCTTCAATTTACTCTCACAAATGCCCAGAAGAGGGTACTGGAGGAAATTGAAAAGGATTTAAATGAGCCGCGGCCGATGAACCGGCTGATTCAGGGGGACGTGGGAAGCGGGAAAACAGTGGTCGCCCTGATTTCTATTCTTAACGCCCTGGAGAGAGGCGGCCAGGCCGCAATTATGGCACCGACTGAGATACTGGCAAAACAGCATTTTTACACAACAGAAAGATATTTCCAGGATTTGCATGTTAATACCGCGTTTATTTCGGGATCAGTCAGGGGGATTGATAGAAAGGAAATTGTGCTTGGCCTCTTAAAAAAGAAAATAGATATTGCCATCGGTACACACGCAATGTTTTCAGAGGATGTCCAGTTTAATGATCTTTCGCTTGTTGTTATTGATGAGCAGCATAAGTTCGGTGTACTTCAAAGGGGAAGTTTACGAGCCAAGGGGGATAACCCTGACTGTATTGTAATGAGCGCGACTCCTATACCAAGAACCCTTTCGATGACTATTTACGGCGATCTTGATATATCAGTTATTGACGAAATGCCGGAGGGGAGGGTCGGAATTGAGACACACATAGTCAAACAGGCAGAAATTGACAGGGTATATGAAAAAGTTAAAGAAGAAGTGAAGAAGGGGAGGCAGGCATTTTTTATTTATCCTGTTATCGAAGAAACTAAAAATTCTGATATTAAGAACGCGATAGACTCTTATAATAGATTAAAAAATGGTATATTCAAAGAATTGGGGGTCGGGCTTCTTCACGGCAGGATGAATGACGACGAAAAGAATGAAGTAATGAACAGGTTCAAAGACCATGAGTACGATATCCTTGTAGCAACTACTGTTGTGGAGGTTGGTGTTGATGTTCCAAACGCGACTGTTATGGTTGTTGAACAGGCCGAAAGATACGGGCTGTCAAACATTCATCAGCTGAGAGGTAGAATCGGGAGGGGGAGCCATAAATCCTACTGCTTCCTTGTGCCTGATAGAAGTACCGGGAGAGAGGCATTTAACAGGCTGAGGATATTGAAGGATACAGTGGATGGTTTTAGAATAGCGGAGTATGATTTACGGATGAGAGGACCCGGGGAAATTCTTGGAAAGGCGCAATCCGGGATTCCTTCATTCATAATTGACGATTTCGATATAAATACTAAACTTATCAGCAGGGCGCAGGGGGACGCGAGAAAATATATTAATGGAGAGGTCGGCCCGAAAGAGGAGCGGGATAAATATATAGATAATTTCGTAAATGGTGATTCTTATAAAAATGCCGTCCGTTATTTCGGGGGCTGAATGTGGGGGGGTATCGGAAGGCAGGTACTTTATTTCAGGGGTTGAATGTGGGGGGTATCGGAAGGCGGGTACTTTATTAAAGGGGTTGAATGTGAAGAGGTTTTTAAAACTGACAGGGGGAAGTTTTACCGGAAGGCGGATCCATGTGCCCGGCACAGGTGTCAGGCCTGCCACGAACCTGGTAAGAGAGGCGGTGTTCTCCACCCTTATTTCTTTCTTTGAAGAAGGTGTTACGGGCCTGACTGTCCTTGACCTCTTTGCCGGAACCGGCTCCCTGGGTCTTGAAGCACTCAGCAGAGGGGCGGAAAGCGTTACTTTCGTGGATTCAGACAGGGAATCAATACGATCGATTCGAAAAAACCTTGCAATACTGGGTTTTACCGGTGTTGTGGTTGGGAGGGATGTTATCAGCTTTTTAAAAAGAAAAAAAACCATGTCCTTTGATCTGATTTTTATGGACCCTCCTTACCGTTATAAGAAAAGTGATGAGGTGGTTGAATTTTTGAAGGATGCCCTTGACCGGCGGTTATCCTCAATTCTTGTTTATGAGCGGGCCTTTGAAAAGGAGCTCCCCGCCTTTGGGGAGGATACTTTTATCATAAAAAGGAAAAAATATGGCCAGTCCGAGCTTCTTTATTACAGGATTTAGGATGTTTCTATGAAAAAAACAGTTGGTATAGTTTTCATTTATTGCGCCGCGGTGCTTATCATGCTCTCCATTCTTTTTCTGTTTGGGGTGATTGATGTAAGATTCAGGTATACAACAGCGGCAATCGGCTTTTCACTGTATGTTGTCGGGACCTTTTTAACAAGGGAGGGTAAGCTGTCACCCTTTAAGGTTGTCATAGTGATTGTCGCCCTGTTATTAATTTTAGTTTCCCTCGCAAGAGAGGTGATCTTGTAAGCATGCGGAAGCTGAAACGTAATATATTAAAAACAGGTGATTATATATTAATTCTGGCAGTGCTGTGTTTGATTGCATTTTTGTTCAGCCGTTTCTATTTTTCGAAATCCGGAGCCAGGCAGGTTAATATAACCGGAACCTCCTTTCAAGGATCCTTTCCGGGCGATGAAAACCGGGTTATTGATGTTAAGGGGCCGCTTGGTGTAACGAGAGTAATAATCGAAGATGGTGAAGTGTGGGTGGAAGAATCTCCCTGCCGGGAAAAGATATGTATCAAAATGGGGAAGATAAAAAGGGCCGGTGAACAGATTGTCTGTGTCCCCAACAGGGTAATTGTTGAAATAGAAGGAGAAAGGGAGGATGTGGACGGTATTACGAGGTAGAAGATCTGGTGAATGGAAAACTCTATATATCTAATACAATGAATGGAAAACTCTATATATCTAATACAATAAGAAGCTCAGAAGGACAAAAGAGAGCCTTTTTTATCGCGTTTCTTGGGGCCATGGCCATCTCTCTTTCAATTATTGAACATATGGTTCCAAAACCTTTTCCATGGATGAGAATAGGGCTCGCGAACGCGATAACTCTTTACGCTTTTACTCTACTGAAACCCCGGGAAGTCATGCTGGTGGTTTTGTCACGTGTTATTGCTACTTCTATTTTAATAGGAAGTTTTTTATCTATCACTTTTATCCTGAGCTTTTCCGGGGCCCTGGCTTCTTTCATGATGATGTATTTGTTTTACACCTATTTACGTAAATTTTTCTCTATTGTGGGTATAAGTGTGATAGGCGCTCTTACAAGCAACACTGTACAGTTAATTATGGTCAACATACTTTTTATTAATACCAGGCTTTCCTATTACTTTCTTCCGTTTATACTGCTTTTTGCTCTTCTTGGTGGAATTTTAAGTGGATGGTTCAGCCGTTTTCTTGTTGAAAATATTTAAGGGGGTATTATGGAAAAGGAGGCTATGTATTTTGAAAAAGGTGAAAGCAATAAGGTAAAATGCCATCTGTGCCCTCACAACTGCTCAATCGCTCCCGGCAAGGTCGGTATATGCGGAGTAAGAAAGAATAAAGAAGGCACGCTTTATACAACGATTTATGGTGAGGTCTCTTCGATTGCCATGGATCCTATTGAAAAAAAACCTCTGTACCATTTTTATCCCGGAAGCGCCATTCTCTCCATAGGGACAGTTGGATGCTCATTTAGATGTAAATTCTGCCAGAATTATAATATTTCACAGGACCCCGGGTATCCGACAGATTGCTATTCGCCGGATGAAATTGTTAATCAGGCTTTGAAAAGTGGTTCGATCGGGATTGCGTATACCTACTCCGAACCCTTTATATGGTATGAATATGTTCTGGATACATGTAAGGCCGCAAAGAACGCGGGGATGAAAAACGTTTTTGTAACAAACGGCTATTTGAACAGGGAACCTCTTCTGGAACTTCTGCCCAATGCTGATGCCTTCAACATAGATTTAAAATCCTTTAACGAAGAATTTTATCGAAAAGTTGTCGGGGGAAAGTTGAAACCTGTGCTTAAAACCATTGAAGAAATTTCAAAACAGGGGGGTACCCGGCTGGAAGTAACAACTCTTATTATTCCGGGATACAACGACAGCGATGAGGAAATGGAGAAGATTACTGATTTTCTCGCATCCCTGGACAAAGACATTCCATACCATCTTTCAGCGTACTACCCGATGCACTATTTTACAACTCCGCCGACCCCCGTCAAAACGCTCGTGAGGTTAAAAACAATTGCATCAAAAAAATTAAATTATGTGTATATCGGGAACGTTAGAGAAGACGGCGGTACCTATTGCCCGGCCTGCGGCTCATTACTCATTGAAAGGTATGGGTATAAAATAAAAATATTAAATTACCAGGACGGGGTGTGTAAAAAGTGCGGGAAAAGCGTCCCTATTTCGGGTTGATGATTACAGCGCGTGAAATAACCTTGACAAATTAAAAATATATTAGTAATTATTATACAGCGACGCGGGGTGGAGCAGTTGGTAGCTCGTTGGGCTCATAACCCAAAGGTCGTAGGTTCAAATCCTACCCCCGCTAAGTGATTAACCCCTTACCTCGTAAAGAGTTAAGGGGTTTTTTTATGCTCTTTTAAAGGGTTTATAAAATCTCACCTCCCGTGTGCGGCAGTAAAGGTTAGCCCCAGGGATGTATAAACAACGAATTACTGGGCAGGGTAAATATCATCCCCTGTGTAAGACTTCCTGTCTCTTCCCACTGAAAACAGTTCATAGGAATCTTCTATCTTAGTATAGTGGTAGTCGCGTCCCCAGGCATCCTCGATAATACTTTTCTCAGTGATTCCCTTCCTGATTAAAAGCTCATCCAGGGTTCCAGGGTACTCACCGAACTCCTGCCTGTAAAGCTCCAGGGCGATCTTTACATTTTTTAAACCGTCCCGTGTTACCAGTGCATTCACATTATCTTTTGTTGTGCCTTTCGAATTGCAGGAAATGAATAGAAAGAGAATGCATAGAGGATAAATATATTTAAACATCTCTCTACCCCCGTTTTATTTTTTTTCAAGTTGTCCCGTAACCTCTATTATAAACATCTTCCAGCCTGCTCATCACTTTTTTTCTGTCATGTGGGAGGACCCTCTCCCTCGATTTAAGCCCGAATGTCTTTATTAACCTGTTATCATTTACAAGGATATTCAGTTTCTCAATACATGATACCAGATCGTTATTTTTAAACAGAAAACCGTTAACATTATCCTTGACTAAATCCACCAGAGCGCCTTCATTCGTAGCAACTACGGGTAAATAGGATGCCATGGCTTCCAGGGTCGTAATCGACTGACTTTCCGATGGTGATGGAATGAAAAATATGTCGCTGATACCCAGTATATCGACTAATTCATCATGTTTGAGCCAGTCAAATAGAATTATATTATAATTATTTTTCCTGATAGCGGCTTTTAGTTTATTCTTTAATTGCCCGGCTCCTGCAACAATAAATACTATATTTTCATTATTCTTAAAATAATCAGCAGTTTTTATTATAACCTGTATGTTTTTTTCCGGATCTATTCTGCCAATATATGTGATGAATGTCTTATCAGGCGGGAGTTTGTATTTTCTGTAAACATCTCTTCTTTTTATCTCTTTGTGCCTGTTATACTCCTTTGTATCAATACCGTTTGATATTACAAGGCCTTTTTCTCTGGCCAGTCCCGCTGTAATCAGCCTGTCATTAACGAAGTTTGAGGGGGATATCACAAATTCCATTCTTCCATAGAACTTCACCATCAGTTTCCAGATTATTTTTTCAAGGCCCCCGAAAGTAATGTTTCGTCCAAACAGTTTACTTGTAACATGCATGGGAACTCCATGGCAGGTTGCAACAGTTCTGATGCTATTTTTTCGGGTCTGTGTTTTAAAGACTCTTTTGCATAGAGGTCCCCAGCCGTTGTAATGAACGATATCAGGTTTAAAATCTGAGATTATCTGCTCGATATAATTTTTACTTACAGCCAGAGATTTCAGCGCGTTATCCCCTTTAAAAAAAGGGATGCTTCTTAAGTAAAAAACCGTGATGGCAGCAGGATTGCCATCTTTAGAAATTTCTGTAACTTCAGATAAATTCCTGGAATAATTTTTATAACCGGCCGTAGAGGGAGCGATAATTATTACAGTATGTCCCCTGTTTTTCATTTCAAGGGCCATATTTATTACGGCGCTGGCATGGCCTGAGTTCGGAGGAGGAAAATTATCTGTTGCGTATAATATTTTCATGATTATTTCAATAAAAAATTCTGTCTTTCAATTTCCATACTCGTATATTATAGTATCTTATTGTGAATGAACAATTAATTTTTTAAACGAAGGGGTCAGAAAATGAAAAAAATTATCCTAATTCTGCTGTTTTTTCTGGCTGCAGCGTCACTTTTCGCGAAAAAAGACATCCAGATCTCGTTCTGGCATAGCCTTGGGTTTCATATTAAGGAGATTATAGAAGATATAGCTGATGATTATAATAAGACCCACCCGGGTGTCAAGGTTAATCCGGTATTTCAGGGTCTTTTTGAAGATATGCAGGTAAAAATGATCACAGCCGCGGTAACACGCCAGCTTCCGGATATTGCACAGGTTCAATTTGAGTATCTTGATCCTTACATAGAAAATGGTCTTGTTGAACCTATAGATAATGATATTCCGTATGAGCTAAGAGAAGATATACTGGACAGGCTGTGGGCGCTTGCTTCCAGGGACGGGAAAATATACGGGGTTCCGTTTTGTGTTAGCACAACTGTCTTCTTCTATAACGAAGATGCCTTCATAAAGGCCGGACTGGACCCTGATAAACCGCCTTTAACATGGGAAAATATGATAGAGATCGGTAAAAAGCTGACTCAGGACACCGATGGTGACGGTGAAACTGACAAATATGCCATGATGTTCTGGACGGACGGGTTTTACGGTATATTGCCGTTTTTCTGGGCGAATGGCGGCAGGTTGTATTCTGCAGATGGGAAACGCATAGTACTGACATCAAAAGAGATGGTTTCAACAATCACAATGATTCATGATCTTGCATTTACGTATAAAATTATGCCCCATAACTGGACAGACTGGGAAGGCGGACAGGCCTTTTTAACAGGAAACCTCGCGATGGGACCGTTTACAAGTGCTGGAATTACCTATGGAGAGCAGAATCTCCCCTGGACATTGAGAATTTCCCCGATGCCTTCTGTAAATGGAAAAAGGTACACTGTTCTAGGCGGCTCTGCACTCGTAAACTTTTCAAAAAGCAGGAAAAAGAGAAAGATAGTAAACGATTTCATGGCCTGGTGCGTGAGTAAGGAAAATACCGTCAGGATACATAAAGAAATAGGCTATATACCTGTCAGAAAATCAGCGTTAAACTCTCTGGAATTGAAGGCATTCCATAAAAAAAATCCCAATTATTTGATTCCAATCGAGGGGCTTGAATATGGGCGGTCCCTCCCCAACAACCCGGAATATCTCAAGATCAATGAGATGTTCAGGGACATGCTTCAGCGCGTGATATTGAATGAATCTGATCCTGCGAGAGAGCTGGCCAGGACCGAAAAGGAAATAAACGCGGCTCTTGAGTAATTCAGACGGTTTCCGCGTACAGTTTTATTAATTCCACATTCAGGCTGTCCCTTAACATATAAAATGGCTCTTAAGGTACAGAATCTTGTGTAATTTATAGCATCAAATGTATAATCTGTATGTATGGGACAGCCTAATAAGAGGTTGTGAGACAACCTCCATTATCTGTTATTGCAGTATTTATTTGGAGCACCGGGAAAACCGATTTTACGCCTCTTTTAAAAAATCCTGCCGATAATGTAACTGGTTTTTTTTAAAAGGCGTATTTTCATAATTACTGGCTGTCTCGCAGCAGCAGGGGAAGTACGTATTTTAATTCCCCGTAACATAATACTTTATTCACCGCAGGTTTAAGGTATGTACGAAACA
>SDBT01005123.1_pt1 | contig 22098 bp, 28 predicted proteins | sample 2277101 | NCBI WGS metagenome assembly SDBT01 (sample SAMN10404973, study PRJNA504765) | marine sediment metagenome | isolation source: marine sediment core GS10_PC15, 103 cmbsf | place: Arctic Ocean: Southern Knipovich Ridge | collected 2010 | reverse complement strand
GGGGAGTAGTAAAAAATCCAGCGTATACGCGAGTACACTATACGCGCTGACTTGCGTAGGATCCGTGACGTAACAACGGACTACACCGCTGTTCCCGGATACCAGAACCTCCACGTCGAATTCAATAATCTCTCCGCGGATTGCCGGCGCGCAGCCCAGTTCAATAACGGGGCTTGTATCCACTCTGGCGCAGCAGACAAAATCCACATCCCCATTCTCAACCACATCGGGAATCTCGGTTCTCATGTGATAGAGCCCCGTGACTGCATCAGGCTCCAGCGGGATGTCCTCTTGTGCATGACTTGCACCCGCATGGACAAGGGCAATAAGACAGAAATTCATCAATGACCAGAAGGCTATACGTTGAATCGGTGTCATGGTTTTTCTCCTTTGTACCGGCCGCAGGAAAGGTGCCCGATCCCCCAGTGAGAAAGGACCGGACACCACCCGGAGGGCTCAGGGCAAGGTGCCCTGTGCTCTCAGCTAAGTCGACTCGTACCCATCAAACCACGGGCCTTTCTCTTGGGTTCTTTTGCGCGGCCCATACTCTGTGCATGTGCTGCTACTCGTTTCCGGATCCGAACAGTGTGCCTGCGCCTCTTCTAGCGTCAAGCACCGTTCGATAACCTGCGATGGGAATTCATCATTTTGGTACATGCGGACGATCTTGTATTGGGGCATCGTTCCCTCCGGGTTACTCGGGTCGAATCGGTGGAAAACCGCCCGATTTTAGCCATGCCGCTAGATCAATACTGGCTTCTACCAATTCTCCTATATCACCCGCTACCGCAGCGTCGATGATTCTCTGAAGTGTAGCGTTGGGGTCCATCGTTTCCTCCGGGTTTGTTGCTTAGTCTTTATAGTGCCATGTCTGGATCTTGTCAACTCGATTCCCACTTCGATTCCCACTTCGATTCCCACTTCGATTCCCACTTCGATTCCCACTTCGATTCCCACTTCGATTCCCACTTCGATTCTAATAGGCTCCAGATCTCCATCCGATCCGTTTTCAGGGGCTTAGGGGCGCAAACCGGAGCCCCCCGGACCGAGATCCGGGGGGCTATTGTTGCGCGGCTGAGTTCGATTATTCGCGGACGAAACACCCGATATAGACTTGGAATTGACCCTCTTCAATAATCCCGAAACCCACAGTCCGCGACATCTCAGCCGCTTCCCGCATTAGGGTCTCAACCGAGCCGCAAAGTCTATCGAATCCCATAGCGGGCTCGCCCGGGGATCCGAAACCACTCGAATCACAGAAAAACGAATCACAGCCATCGAGTACCGAGAATTCGTCGGGCTCTACCGAGCGCCAGCCATCGGGAATGTAGTCCCCTAGATTGGGCATCCGCTTGAGATCCGCGGGGATCGAATTCTCCCAGCAAATGAGCGGTCGTTTGTGGTCTCTTGCTGCCATCGATGCGGCAGCGCTTTGCATATCGCGAATCGTTTCGGCTCCCATCATAATTTGGATCCTCTGGGTAGTTGATCGGATTAGCCCGATCCCGAGACCCGTAGCTTTGGGAGCCTACGGGTAGGGGGATCCGCCTACTAGAGCAAACCCTTCAATTCCGCTTTCAATCGGCGAGCGGCATCGCCTCGCCACGTACCCGCGTTCCCGAGGAATCCCGTTACAAAATTCCGCGCGGCTCCGGGGAATCCCAGATCGGGATCGGGGTCGCTGATATCGGAAACCCGTAGCATTTCCCGTAGGTAGGGTTTCGCTGCAAAATTTACGGGTCTCCAATTGCCGATAATTTCCTTCGCAATTTCGCTGATGGGTCGTGCCATGATTTTTAACCTCCGGGTGGTCTCGGGCTGGGTTAGCCTGATTCCGAAACCCGTAGCTATGAGAGCCTACGGGTAGGGGGATCGGGCTCGCCTTCTATCAGATCGGCCCACCGTCCGCTGCAATGTATTTAAGCCAACGCTGACGATCGAAATTCGGATTCTGCGCAGCGCAGAAATCCGCCAGCAATTCGATGTGAACCGGGGTGAACCGCGTTGCTCCGGTTGAGTTGATGTGCCTGTTGTGGAACCTAATTACGTCCGCAAGCGCGATGAAATGCTTTCGGGTCATGGTTTGAAGCCTCCGGGTGCTGCGGGTTATCGGTCTTCCCACTGAGTTGCCCTGACGCCCCGGTGAAATACGGGGCGCTTCGGGACAACGGTTTTCGGGGCGTCTTCAATCGGACAGACGAATTGCTCGCCATTGGCTTTATTGACGCGGACCACAAAGCCCCGAGACGGGGAGCCCGTGATCGAATGCGATACCTTGCCCGATCCGTCGAATACGTCCGGGATCCATTGCTTCAAGGCGAGGCTCCGCCGCAATTGCTTCATCAGTGCATCGCGCTGGGATTCCAGTTCGACTAGACGCTCTGATAGCTCGATGGCTTTCTCGATGCTCATAGGCTCGATACCTCCGGGGTGGTCTCGGGCTATCCGTAGCTCGATTCGTTGCCCACACAGCCCGGGCTAGGCTGCGGGGCAATGGATCGAGCTAGAAGATTTGGCCCCCGTTGAACCAGACCTCAACGCTCACGCCTTCGTAGACGCGCTCGATGATCCCCTTGAGGCTCATCGCCTGCGGTGCGCCGCCCGCGCTCATCGGTTGCCCGTGGCACTCCGTGTCCGCGATGCCGAGCTTGTCAATCAGGAATTGATAGCCGAGCTTGTTCGTGCGCCCGTCTTCGTGCTTCAGGTGGAACTCATAGTTATATCCGTTCGCGCTCATCACGAACCACCACAGATATCGAGAATCCGCTGCAAGAAGGTCTCGGACTCCAATTCGGTGTCGAGTTGATCGGTCTGGAAATTCTCGATTCTCCCGATTTCGTCGCCTTGCTCGCCGAGTACTACGATTGTCATATTCCCTCCGGGGTGGTCTCGGGCTGAAGTAGCTCGATTCGTTGCCCCCACAGCCCGGAGGCTGCGGGGCAATGGATCAGGCTATCGGGGGATTTCGTTGCGGAACACTACGCTGTAGACGCGCTCCGGAGCGTGGCGCGGTAGTTTGACGGTCTCTTGGCCCAAATAGCTAATCAGCTTGCCAGTCGTGCAGAAGTCCGAAACGTGGACGTAGGGTCGATGAACCGTAACGACTTCGCCCGAAACCTGCACCACGGTTCCCCAACCGTAGGGGGCTCCGGACTGATCGGCGGATAGGTTGATGCGGTCCCCTAAGAGCAGCACGTTGGCGGTCTCGCGGACGACCTGATCGCAGCCCGGTGCGCCGCGGGTGGCCCATTCGCGCTCTTTCGTTGCGTTGAGTGTTGATGCCATTTGGATCCTCCGGGGGGTCTCGGGCTATCCGTAGCTCGATTCGTTGCCCTCACAGCCCGGGCTAGGCTGTGGGGCAATGGATCCCGCTACTTGACCGGGATGATGATGACGCGCTCGTTCAGGAAACAGGGCGCAGGCTCGGATGCTTCGTTCATGTAGATATAGGCGCGGGAAACTCGACCCTTGAACGAATGGCCACGGATAGGATCGGTACCCATATACATAAAGTGTCCCGCGTAGTGTTCCGCGCTGGGATCGGCGCTCAGGAGCCCCGATGCAATCGCGGCGTCAAATGCGGTATCCGAATCCGTTATCGAGTGCGTGGTGGGCTCAGGGTACAGGGCGGGCTTGCTCTGGGCTTCGTTGACGATCTCTTCGCACTTGTCGCAGAACGTGCCAAAGCCGTGCTTGGAGAAGATCAGGAATTGAACACCGCGTCCGGTCGCGCCGCACTTCGTGCAGATCGGTTGGCTCATGGTTGTCGCCTCCGGGTACTGGTTCCCGAACTGTATAGCGCCACCTCTGGAAACCGCAAGGGGCTATTTCAGAAAGGCGCCCGGATCCGCAGCCGCGGGACGCTTGGGACGCTCCAAACGGGAGAGGTGGTAGGGGTCGTGGTCCGGACCCTTCCAGCGGTCGCGGTCGATCAGCCGAGCGTCGATACAGGCCCAACAAAGCGGTACCGAGTCTAGGTTGGCGACCGCGGCGCGGTGGGTTGCATGGGCATTCTGGCAGGCTCCGACGGGCCTTGGTGTCGGGTTTGGCGCGGCCCGAATAGGGGTCGCCTGGAGCGCGATCAAGTCTGCGAGGCACGATCGGCAGAACGGGGTGCCCTCTACACTGTACTTTGACGGCGTGGGTCTGCCACGTCGGTGCTTTAGCGGGTTGCTACACGCACTGGCGTGTCGGGCAGGTAAGTCATCGGAAAAGCTCATGTTTCCCCCTTTTAGGGTTGTCTAGGTGCCTAGGCACATACCCCCCTTTGAACTAGTGTAGAGAAGTAGATATAATTAAGGTTAAATAAAGAGAGAATAGAACATAAGTATTTTAGCCCGAAGTGCCTAGGCAGATAGACATAGGGAAATCCCCCCACAATCGTTGATCCGGTGTATAGCTACTTCTCCCCCATAGGGCATCGGTGTGTATAGTCGTATCCTATCGGTGTGTATAGTCCATAGCACCGTAGCTAGTGGAACTTCTCTACCTCACTTGGTCTGGCTACTTGGGGCTGGGGGTTTGTTCGTGCAAGCACATTCGATTGACCACAGCGCAGCACTGGGGCTCAGTACCCACGAATCGAGGCGAAAGTCTGAGCCATAACTGTGTAATTGGTGTAACCTATTGATTCTGTTCAAATCCTACTTAACAGAATGACACTTATCGGACATTAATCCAAAAACCCCTGAAGCTCGAAGCCACCCCCCGCCCCCAAAAACCCAGCCCGAAGTCAAGATATTAGCCCCACCCCACGCATAAATTTCCCAGGAACCAAGCCCTACACTTTATTGTACTTTATCGTTAATTCCTCTATAAGTATGCACCCTTGGAATAAAGAAACAAAAACCTTTCGAAAGGCTTTCCTTTCTAAATTCGCCGAAGTGCGGTACAGATCCCGGCATGAAGAACAAAGGCGGCAGGCCCAAGAAAGGCACACCGGCCAAGACACCGGATAGTGTGTGCAAGCGTTGCGTTGAGCGCGACTTGGCGCCCGATCCCCGCGCCCCGCTTCACAATCCCATCCATGAAAAGTTCGCGCGCAACATCGCGATTCTCGGAATGAAAAATGCCGAGGCGTATACCCGAGCGGGCTTCAAAGCCAAGAACAAGACCACTGTGACCGGAGCTGCCTCCGTCCTCCGCAAGAAGATCAAGGTCGCCAACCGGATCATCCATCTGATGAAAGAGACCATTTCCTACGATCTGAAGACCCGGGAGTGGATTGACGATCAACTCAAGGAAGTGGCCGATCGCTGTATGCAGAAAATGCCGGTTCTCGTAAATGGCGTCCCCAGTGGGGAGTGGAAGTTCGATGCCCGCGGAGCCAACACCGCGCTTCAGCTCATGGGCAAGGATCGCGGCATGTTTGTGGACAAGGTGCAGATCGTGGACGACGACATGATCGGCAAGACCCCGGAAGAGATCGCCGACATCATCCGCGCCGCGGCCATTGATCTGGGCCGGGACTTCATCCGTCAACTAGGAGAATCGGTTGGGATCATTGAGCCAGAAGGGCACGGCGGAGCTACTGACGAAGCTCAAAAGTCAGCGTCTAAGCCTGTATCGCCCCTACACTAAGCAGGCACAGTTCCACGCTGCCGGAGCCACCCATCGTGAGCGGTGTCTGCTGGCCGGCAATCAGCTCGGCAAGACGCTGGGTGCTGGGATGGAAATAGCCTTTCACTTGACGGGTCTTTATCCGAATTGGTGGAAGGGTCGGCAGTTCCGTGGCCCCACAGAGTTCTGGGCCAGTAACAAGACCAACGAGACCGTGCGCGACAATCCGCAGCGGATCTTGATGGGAAGAGGTAAGCGGTGGGGTACCGGCACGATCCCGAAGGCCTGCATTGGGGACATCACGATGGCCCGCGGGTTCCCGAACTTGATCGATACGGTTCAGATCCAGCACATTACCGGAGGTTTTTCCCAGCTTCAGTACAAAGCCTACGACCAAGGCCGCGAAGCGTGGCAGGGCGAAACTTTGTCCGGAGGTGTTTGGTATGACGAAGAACCGGACGAAGATATTTACAGTGAGGGCATCACCCGTTTAGCCCCTGGGGCTATAGCCTTTCTCACCGTGACCCCGCTGCAGGGCATGAGCAACGTGATCTCGTACTTCTACCCGCACCCTACGAACCCGGATCGGCATCTGACCCAGATGGTGATCGAGGACGCGGGGCACTACACCGAGAAAGAACGCAAGCAGCGGGTTGCAGGCTACCCCGAGCACGAGCGCGAAGCGCGCAGCCAAGGCATCCCGATGCTCGGGTCCGGCCGGATCTTCCCCATTGCGCAGTCGGAGATCCAAGAGCCTGCACTCGCCGATATCCCGCCCCATTGGCCGCAGCTCAATGGTCTCGATTTTGGGTACGACCATCCGTTTGCGGCGGTCCGTGGTGCGTGGGATCGGGACACGGACATCGTGCATTTGCTGAGTACCTACCGAGAGCCGGGAAAAACGCCACCGATTCATGCGGCTGCGATCAAACCGTGGGGCGACTGGGTGCGCAACGCTTGGCCCCATGATGGGCACCAAACGGAGAAGGGTGCAGGCGTGGAACTCATGCGTCTCTACAAGAAAGCCGGGCTGAAGATGCTACCCGAGCACGCGACTTTCCTAAGTGGTGGCTACTATGTAGAGCCCGGACTTTCGGACATGCTAGATCGAATGGAAACAGGCCGACTCCGAGTGGCAAGCCACCTTTCGGATTGGTTTGCCGAATTTCACGGTTATCATCGCAAGGATGGGAAAATCGTGAAGGAACGCGATGACTTGATGGACGCGACACGAACCTTGCTGATGTCGCTTCGGTACGCTAGGACGAATGAGGTACGGAGGCAGCAAACTACGGCAAGTATGGACTACGAGCCGCTATCGGCTTGAATAGGGGGATCACGATGAAGCTTCTATGCAGACTGATCGGGCATGACTGGCAGTGTAAAGATGACAAAACCGATTATCCCGAAACCGCTGTTTGTTGCTGTCATCGTTGCCAGAAGGTTCATGCACGCAAATAGGTTTTGGGCATCAAAAACGTAAGGGGGGAAGCATGGGCACGAGAATTAGGAAGTTTCGTTTTTCGCTACTGATCGGTGTACTGCTTCTGCTCGCAGGGGTGTGGACCGCGGTTGCCGCGCAAATCAACACCTCGGGTCGTTGCACAAAGGGTGTGGATTGCGATATCAGCAATACCGGCGTTACGGGCGTCACGATCCGTACCGATGGGGCCGTACTCAATCTCGAATCGGTTACTGCTGATACGCTCACACTCACTACTCCTACCAGCCCCGCTATCTTTCAAGGTGCGGATGCGGCGGGTTCTGCGAATACCATATTCGACACGACGGGCGCGGGTTCGGTTACTCTCGGTTCCGCGGACGTACTCACACTCGCACTGATTAATAACGGTGCGATGCAGCTTGGTGCGTCTACGACCAATAGTATCGTCTTGGAGTCTGCCGGTACGACTTCGGTAGTAGCGGCTGGGGGCACCGTCACGATCGATGGGTTTGTGCAGGGGCAGGTGCCTGTTGTCTCACAGACTGCAGGCGCAATCGTAATGAATACGGTCACTCTCGCGACAGCGGCGGGTGATTACACCATTGCCGATGATGTCTGCGCTGTGGCAGCAGATGTTGGGAACTGGTTCACGCTGATAAATGAAGATGCCTCTGTTGTCGTCGTCATCAATCCACTCGACGCCGTAGATCAATTGTTTATCCCCGGTGTAGACATCGCCGCAGGCGACGAGGCGGACAGCATCTCCACCGCTGCTTATGAAGGTGCCCACATCACAATGGTCTGCATGGCAATAAACCAATGGTATGCAACTTCGGCGACCACCGAAGCGGATGGCAGTACCTTCTGGGCTGACGGCGGATCATCCTAACCGCCATGCCTGACGAAAGAGTGATGGCTGCGATTGCCCAACACGAGCAAATGAAACAGGCTCGATTCGGCTTTGAAGATATGTGGCAGCAGATCGCGGATAACGTGGTCGGACGCCGCGACTTCAACACCATCCGCACCCCAGGTGATCGGCGCATGGGCAACCTCCATGACATCACCGCGCTGCTCTCGGGCGAACTGCTCGCGGGGGCGCTCCATTCCCTGATGACCAATTCGGCGAGTAAGTGGTTTCGGCTGGGGTTTGAAGATCCGGAGATCGCGGCTGATCCTGGTGTGCGGCTTTGGAATGATTTGATCGCGGAGCCCCGGATGTATGCTGCGATCAATCGCCCCGAGGCGAACTTCAACCCGCAGATGCACGAAATCTATTTCGATCTCACGATCTTCTGCACTGCGGCACTCGCGATCGAAGAGGAAGCGGGCCGTGGCGCGGTCTTTAATTCTAGGCCCTTGCATGAGACCTACATCGGGGAAAGCGCATTCGGACGAGTGGATACCGTGTTCCGGGATGTGCGGATGCCCGCACGCCAAGCGCTTGAGCGCTGGAAAGAGCGTGCCCCTGAGATGGCGAAGATGTTGGTCAAAAAAGACAAGCCCGAGGAGCGGATCAACGTACTCCAAGCCATAAGGCCGAATCTCGACATCCATCCCGGTCGACTGGACTTCAGCGGGATGCCTCATTCGAGTCTGTATATTGATGTCAAAGAGAAGTCACTGATCGAGGAAGGCGGTTTCTGGGAGCTGCCGATCATGACACCTCGGTGGAGTAAAGACCCCGGGGAGCTATTCGGTCGCGGCCCCGGTATTACGGCACTCGCGGATGCCAAAATGCTTAATGCCATGTGGAAGACCATCATCAAGGGCGCACAGAAGATGGTGGATCCGCCGATGTTGATGGATAACGACGGCGTAATGACGCAGCTCAAAACGGCTCCTGGCAGCGTCAACATTCAGGAGTCTACGAGTCTTCGGCCCGACTCGGTGCGTCCCCTGCTCACGGGGGGTCGTCCCGATATCGGGATCGATCTTGTCAATCGCAAGCAGCAGAATATTCAATCGGCATTCCATTCCGAGGTTTTGCCGCTGTTCAATTCTCCCTATATGACGGCTACGCAAGTCTTGGAGTTGATTCAGCAAGCGACGCGCTTCTTGTCACCGATCCTGGGCCGGATGCAGTCCGAGCTTTTGGAGCCGATGATTCAGCGGGTTTTCGGTATCGAGCTTCGTGCGGGTCGCCTTGATCCGATTCCCGAAATTTTGGCGGGTCAAGACATCAAGGTGGAGTACATCAGCCCGATTGCCCGTGCGCAGAAGGCAAGCGATGTATCGGCGATTGTGGAGACCTTCGCGATTGCAGCGGAGATGGAAGGGGCGATTCCGGGCACGATCGACAACCTTGATGCGGATATTGCGATCCGGAGCATTGCCGATGCCAAGGGCATCCCGGTATCGATCGTGCGGGACGCGAGTGTGGTTGCGGAGATCCGTCAGCGTCAACAGGAATTGGCTGCGGAGCAGAAGCAAAAGCAGGAGTTGTTGGAAACCGCGGACGCCGCTTCCCGGTTGATTCCAGCGATTGCGGGTGCTGAGAGGGAGGCGGCATGACCGCTGCGCGCCCCGTACTCAACCTTCGGCGTCATTTGTTTTCGCGCCGTGCGCGTTATAACGAAACCTTCAACAACCCTACAGGGATTGCAACACTTCGTAGCTTGCGAAAATTCTGCAAGATGGATCAGGACGTTTACGTGACGGGCGATTCGGAAACGACTGCATATCACCTCGGGATGCAACGGGTCTATCGCCACATCGAAAGTGTGATGAACATGAACACGGAAACCCTCGAACAGATATCCGGGAGTGACGAATAGTGGCTGACGAACCGACCCCTGAACCGACCCCTGAACCGACTCCTGAACCGACCCCCATATCGAGTTGGCGCGATACCTACTTGGGTAACGATGCCGAGATGAAGGGCCACCCTGCGTTGGTCGACATCCCCGACGTTCCGACACTCACCAAGAATTTCTTGGAAGCCAAAGCATTGGTGGGTCGCAAGGGGATCATTCTTCCCAAGGAAGGCGACGACGGCGATCTTGCGCGCTTCCGCAAAGAGATCGGCGTACCCGAGACAGTGGAGGGTTATGATCTTGGGGACTTCGCGCCCCCGGAAGGGCTCCCGTGGTCGGAAACATTTCAGACTTCGATGCTCGCAAAGCTCCATGCACGGGGCATTCCGAATGGGCAAATCCGTGAGATCCTTGATGACTACGCCGAAGTGATGGGGGGCGAACACCAAGGGTTGATCGACAACCAAGAGTCGGGGCACACGAATGGTGTAGCCGCTCTCAAGAAGGAACTTGGCGCAGGTTATGATGCTTCGATTGCTCTCAGTGCTCGCGCATTTAAAGCGGCTGCGGGTGAGCACTTCGATGCAGTCAATACCTTGATGCTCGCAGATGGAACACGGCTCGGGGATAACCCGGCATTTATCCGCACGTTCATTGGTGTGGGTGAGCAGTATCAGGAGGCCGGTTTGCACGGTGAAAAGGCGGGGGGCGGGGGTTTCGTGATGACACCCGAGGCGGCGCAGAAGGAATTCGATACGATCTCTGGGCACGCAGCACTTTACGATGAAGACCACCCGGAGCACAAGGCAGTCGTGGCTCGCAAGGGTGAGTTGGCAGCGATGGCTTGGCCCGATGAAAAATAGAGGGGGTTGAACATGCCCGATCATAGTTCTTTGTTGGCGCTCGACAGCATGGCAGGCGAGAAGTCCGTTCGTGTTGCCGTGTATGATCGAGCGATGCTGATAGTCGAGACGATGAGAAACAAGAAAGCATCCGTTGAAGAAATTGCGGATCAGATTTTTGCATTCGTCGCGGGTGATAAACATCGGTTGGAAGCGTTTGATGTTTCGCTCAAGCGCTTGAACCCGCACAATAAAATGTCCAACATCATCGACCGTGCGGAAGCAATTGCGGCGTGGGCGGATCAGGGGCCGGGTGAGACTTCATTGGATGACTTCCCCGAAGATCCGCCGAAGGTTACGAAGGTCGTTCGCAAGAAGGGTAAGTAAAAGACCAAGATTCACTTCCCCCGATTACTCAGCTTCGGCTGGGCCGGGGTGCTTGCCGAAAAAGCTCGGTCGGCTATCGCCACGTAAGGCGTAGAAGGTGGCCCGCGCATAGCGGATTCCTACTTTCGTTCACTACTAGAACGGGACGAGGTACGCTATGTCCGTACAAATCACAACTGCCGTTGTCCATGAATGGGAACGCGGCATCACGCACCTTGCAGAACAGAAGATGAGTCGATTCCGCGGTAAAACGCGGATGACACGCATCGGAAATGGCGATGAGAAATTCATCGACCAGATCGGATCCGTCACCGCGTCGATCAGGACTACACGGCATGGTGACACGCCGCTCACTGACACGCCTCACAGCCGGAGGCAAGTCCCTCTGAATCCGTATGAGCACGCGGATTTGGTGGACGAGCCTGATAAGCTGCGAACGCTCAACGACCCGACCAACGAGTACATGGTGGCATTCGGTCGGGCCTTCGGGCGGGCAATGGACGATGAAGTCATCACCGCGGCTACGGCTGCGGCGAATACCGGCGTTTCGGGCGGCACATCGACTGTGTTCCCGACCGGTGGTGATTTCGAGATCGATCTCGGTGGTTCCACCGGGATGACGCTGGCCAAGATCATTTTGGCCAATCAAGTGCTGCGCGAGAACGAGAATGAGCCTGATGAAGGGTTCTTCATTGCTTGCGCAGCGGAGCAAGTCGCCGACATGCTCGGTGATTCTACGTTCACCAGCATCGACTACAACAACATCCGTGCCTTGACCACCGGCCAAATCACGGAATTCATGGGATTTACGTGGATCATCACCGAAAGGCTCAACACGGACACCAATGGTGATCGGGAGTGTCTTGCGTGGGCCAAGAACAGTCTGCTTCTGGCAATCGGCAAGGAGCCGAGCGGCAGGATCAGCGAGCGAGATGACAAGTCCTACTCAACCCAGGTCTACATGAGCATGGACATTGGGGCTACACGGATGGACGAGACGGGCGTTGTCACGATTGCGTGCGTCGAGGCGTAAGAAGTCACTGAGGGATTGGGAGCCGGTGCGGTGTCGTGCCGGTTCCTGCCTCTCGTTTTGGGTTGCGGTGTCGTGACCCGTAGGAGTACAGCATGTGCGCAGCAACAGAATCTCAAATTATGACCAACGTGATCGCTTCTCCGATTGCGATGAGCAATGTACGAGAGAAGCACGGCAGAGTGCGCGTGGACATCTGCCGGGTGCAGGCGGTTGTCGGAGATGCAGCGGGTCATTTGTATCGTCTCACGAAGCTCAGGGCGAATGACGCAGTGATTTCGATCAAGTTGCTGCACCTCGAAGCAGACGCAGGCATGTCGGATTTGAACGTCGGGATCTGGACACCCTCCAAGACCACGGCTGACCCGGTTTTGGTCGATGTAGACGGTTTGATCGACGGTCACTCCGCGACTGGCGCGCAGTCCACTTTCGAGGAACTTCTCGGGTTTGGCTCGAATGCCGGTGCTGAAGCGGACTTCGGCAAAGGTCTCTGGGAGTATTGCCCGGGTGGACCGGCGACGGAACCGGCTCCGGGTACGGAGTACGAGATCGTGGTTCAGTCGGTCGGGAATCCCGGTGCGACGGTCAACATGGTCTGGGCGATTCAGTACATGGCAGGCGATTGATCTCCGCGTAGGGGGAAGGGCTCCCGGCCTTTCGCGGGATACGTCAGTCTCTAGCGTGGGGCCGGGATGCTTCGAGGTTTTTAGATGGCGAGTGATGTCGGGATCGCAAACGCGGCACTCCGCAAGCTAGGGCAGGCACCGATCTTGTCATTTGCGGAGAACAGTAAGGCGGCGCGACTTGCGAATGAACGGTTTGCCGAAGTCCGCGACGAGTTGCTTTTCCGGCATCCGTGGAATTTTGCAGAGCGGCGCAGAGCACTTTCTCTGAGCGCCACAGCCCCCGCATGGGGATTTACGAACGCCTTTCCGCTTCCTACGGACTATATCCGTATACGCCAAGTCAACGGTGAGGATGAAAACACTGCGAAGTGGAAGGTGGAGGATGGTGTGATCGTGACGGATCTTCCTGCACCCTTGGAGGTTCTTTATACCTACCGGGTGGAGGATGCCAATCGGATGAGCGCGGGATTTCGAGAAGCACTCGCTTCTGTGCTCGCGGCGGATTGGGCCGAAGATATCACGGGCGATAATGATGTGGTGGTAGAGAAGGAACGTAAGTCTATTCGCGCCGTTGCACAGGCGCGCAGTAATGATGGGCAAGAAGGAACACCCGATCAGCTCGAAGCTGATGAGTGGATTTCAGCGAGGTTGTAAATGGCATTTTTGACTCCTGCTTTTATAGCCGGTGCTACCGCAATCGCGGGCACAGCAGCAACGCTTACTACAACGCTCCTAGCGAGGCAGGACGCAATAAATCAAAAAGAAGATCGACGGAGTGATGCGCTTGCTGCGAAAGCTGAGGAACAGCGCAAAATACATCTTTTGGAGAGCCGGTCATCCAGATTGCGGAACCGCTTGGCCTCGGGCAGCGGACAAAGTGGAACTATTCTTAGCGGTAGCTCGGGTTCTCAGGGCGGGGTGGATAGGAACGTACTTCTAGGCCAGTAGGAGTTTAGAATGGCGCATGGACGAGCAGTAGAAAATCCTGAAAAAGTTGCCGCTGGTTTAATTGAGCGCGGGATTACGGGCGCTGACCTTGCAAGGAACCCAGATACAGACGTTTTTTTCGCAGCATTGCTCCAACAGGAACTAGATTTTCGCAATGAGCAAATTGCTAAGGGGAAAAAGCCCGCCAAGTCTGGGTTCTTTACTGGCAGCGGCGAGTTTGTAAAGGATTTTGGTGCTGCCCAGGCAGAAATCCGGCGTGAGTTCATTGATGCCGAAGTAGAAAGACTTTTCGGTCCGCAAAATGTTACATCTTCTACTACGCCAGGGGGTGTCGGTCGTGTACCAACGGCTGCTCAGCTAACAGAGATTGAAGGAAGATTTAGGTCTCCACTTGAGTTGTCGTTAGCCCACCAACAATTCGTAACTAGTGTAGCGAAAGGCGCGAAGCCTGAAACGAAAACACCGCCACCGACCCTTATCAGCGGTCAAAGACAGCAAGCTCGTCGCCGACCGAGACGCAGTGATTTAGCAGCACCGACCATACTTACGGGCGATGCACAAAGTGGTCGTTCGCTCGGTGGCAGCACAATTCTTGGCTGAAGGGAGCAAATGGCACGGTCCTACCCGATGCAAAACAGTTTCAACGCGGGCGAGCTATCCCCGCGTCTTCTAGGGCGTACTGATATCGATAAGTATGCGTCGGGCGCGAAGTTGATTCAAAATTTCGTCGTGCAGGCACAAGGGGGCCTCAAGCACCGTTCGGGTGCGCGGTTTGTGTCTGAAGTCTTCAATTCCAATAACAAAACCAAACTTGTGCCGTTTATTGTTTCGACGATTCAGGGCTACATGCTGGAGTTCTCTAACAACCTGCTCCGGTTCTACAAAGACGAAGATATCATTACTTCGGGCGGTAGCCCGGTTACACTTGTCATGACCTATACCACAGCGCAGATTTCTGAATTGACTTTCGCGCAGACTGTTGACGCGCTCTACATTTGTCATGCCGCGCACCCCACCGCGAAGCTCACGAGAACGAGCGATATTGCGTGGTCGTTGGCGGATGTGGATTTTCAAGATGGACCCTACCTCGCCGAGAATTTGACGACGACGACGTTTACGCCAACGGCGGCTACGGGGAACGACATACTACTTACCGCTTCTTCTACCGTCGGCATTAATGGGGGCGATGGGTTTAAGACCACTGATGTCGGTCGGTTGGTGCGGATCAAGAAAGCCGGTACAGGCACGGATATAATTGGTTGGGCGAAAATCATTACTTTTCTTAGCACCGTAACGGTTAAAATAGACATCAAAGTCGATTTTGCCGGTACAACGTCAGAGGCGGAATGGCGACTCGGGGCTTTCGGTACTGCAACCGATATCGGTTTCCCGACAGTTCTTGTTTTCTACGAGCAGCGGCTTTGGTTGGGTGCAAATCCCGGTGCTGCGCAGACCATTTACGGGTCAATAATTTCAGAATTCGAGACGTACTCTCCTACCGACTTTGATGCTGCCGTTCTCGATGATAGTGGCATCGTTTATACGATTGCCGCAGATCAGTCGAACGTAATCCGGTGGATGGACAGCACAAGAACGATGATTCTCGGCACTTCGGGTGGTATCTGGCCCGTGCAGGCGACCACGACTCTTGAGCCTATTACGCCCACTAATATCCAGATCAAGCGCAGCGACGTTGCGGGAGCCGCTGCGGTACGTCCTGTCCATGTGGACGATATTTCTGTGTATATTAGCTCAACCAAGCGACAGGTACTCAGTGTGGGATACGAAGGGGATAGAGATTCTTTTATTGCAGAGGATCTTACACTCTTGGCGGATCATATATCTCAGTCTGGGATTGATGAGATTGCCTACGCGAGAGAGCCGCACTCGGTGATTTGGTGCGTTCGGAATGATGGCATTCTGATTGCAATCACGAATGTTACCGCACAGCGGGTATTTGCGTGGCACCGTCATATTATCGGTGGAACTTTCGGGGCTGGAGATGCTGTTGTCGAGTCCGTAGCGGTGATTCCATCTTCGCCAGGCGATCCGAGCAGTACGGGCCGAAGCAATATTCCTCACGATCAGGTTTGGCTCATCGTTAAGCGTACAATTGATGGCGTCACGAAGCGTTACGTCGAGTTTATTGAAGATGATTTCTCCGATACGGATGTACTGGAAGATTCGTTTTACGTGGATTCAGGTTTGACCTATGACGGCGTGGCTACGGCCACGATCACTGGGCTGGGTCATCTGGAGGGCGAGACGGTGACGGTTATTGTAAACGGTGCTACGCATCCGGACCGAACCGTAGTGAGTGGGTCCATTACGCTCAATGATACTCATACTAAAGTTCATGTAGGTCTATTCCCGAATGCGCTCTTGGACACGTTGAATTTGGAACCAGATATTCGAGCAGGCAGCTCCCAGGGTCTTCTTAAACGTATCCCCACAGTAGGATTACGATTTGATCGTACGGTAGGCGGGGAGGTTTGTAGTAACCCGGATCTCGATCAATTTGATCCTATCTTCTTTCGCGCAGCGGGTGATCCGATGGATGCACCACCACCGCTATTTACCGGGGATAAGCGTATGTCGCTCGAATGCGGGTGGTCGCGTGAGGCCCGTGTTAAATTCCGCCAAACCCAAGCGCTACCTTGTAATCTTTTAGCGCTCATCACCAATGTCGAGGTGTCAAGTCGATGACCGTCTCTATCGGAACCAACAAAGATGCCTTTACAGGGGATGGCACGAATGCTGTTCTGGCTACGACTTTTCCGTTTGTAGCTGCGGCGGATTTGATCGTTACGCAGCGTATTACGGCCACTGGTGTTGAGACCACGCTTGTTCTCGGTACGCATTACACCGTGACGGGTGGTGATTATGCAGTCGGTAATGTGACGGTGGTAGACGGTGCCACGGATTTCCCGAACACGGTTACGTGGACAATTACCCGTGACACTCCCAAAACTCAACTCACGGATTATGTCGATAACGACAATTTCGGAGCCGAGACGCACGAGAAAGCACTCGACAAGGCGACAATGATCGCGTCGGATGGGGTTGCAAAGATTGACCGGGCCTTAAAGGTGAGTATCACAGACGACGACCCCGCGGATCTCCCCAGCAGCGGGGTGCGGGCGAGCAAGTACCTCGGGTTCGATGGCAGCGGTAATCCCGCCGCGCTTGATGCACCTACCGATACCTCGGTGACGACGGTCTTCTCGGCGTCTCTTCTTGATGATGTAAACGCAGCCGCCGCGCGCACGACGCTGGACGCGCAGCAAAACCTTATCACTACGCGCGGCGATATTATTCGTGGCAATTCCAGCGGTGTTGCAGAGCGTCACACACTGGGGGCTTCGGCGACCTATCTCCGCTCCAATGGAACCGATGCTGCATTTGCTGCGCTCGTTGCAGCAGATGTGATTGCCGCTCAGCAACTCTACCCGCGTAGCTATATGGCGGGGCTCACTGTCACTAGACCAAATTCTACGTTATTCGATGTAGGGTTGGGCGTGACTCGCGCGGGATCAGCCGCCGATCAGGATTTGGTGGATATTGAAAACACTAATTCCGCTTTCGGGAAGCTCTTTGATAACAACGGCTGGGATCCTGGCGATGCTGGTGGTGGCGTACCTTCGGCAGCGGGTTTTGCAGCGTCAATCGATACGTGGCATTTCTTCATTCTCGTGAAGCAGGACGGGTCGGCTTATGACTTCGGTTGGGACACGGACCCCGAGGCTGCGACCTTGATTGCTGACGCAGCGGTCATTACTAAGCTTGGATCTGCTTGCTACTTCAGGCGGCTCATTAGCCGCCCAAGCACCGCAACGCCGAACTTTGTAGCTTGCACACAGATCGGTGACGAGTTTTTGCTGGCTGTACCTGTTCTGGATTACAACGATGTGACTGCCGATATTACTAGCGCGGAAACGGTAACGCTTGCTTCCGTTCCAGATGGAATCCGTGTAAAAGCGCTAATTCGTGCTTCTCATACAGGTACAGCAGCAGAAGCGTTTCTTGTTCGGTCGTCGATAGAGACAGATGCTGCTCCGTCACCGACCGCAGCGCCACTAGCCAATACCCATGAAGAGGTCGGAGCGAATGCCTCGGGTGGGGAGTTGGAGGTTTGGACGAACACCAGTCAAGCAATTTTCATGCGGGTATCAGCCGACACGACGACTGATAACTACATCGTCACGCGCGGGTGGATTGATCGTCGGGGTCGCGATGATTGAGTTCGTACAGGCAACCAATGAGCACATTTTGAGTATCGATCCTCAGAAAAGCCAGAGTGAGATCGGCGGACTGGAATTGGGACTCAAGGCGTTCCGAGAAAATCTTCTTAACCTAGATGGACGCGCTATCGCAATTATGGACGAAGATTCATGTATCGGTGCCTATGGCTACATCGATATGTGGAACGGTGTGGTTCGGATTTGGGCTCTTTTTTCTGAGGAATTACTCACTCACTATTGGATGTCACTCAGTAAGAATGCTCGAAAGCTTTTGTTCGATGATAAAGACTTTCACCGGGTAGAGGCTACTTGCCACCGAGATGATAAGACGGGAGCATTGTTTCTAGAGTGGTTAGGCTTTGAGCAAGAGGGCTTGATGAAGAAATACGGACCAACCGGAGAAGACTTTTACCTTTACGCGAGGACTCGCGATGTCGCTTGATGCGTTTACAGCAATCGGAACGCTTGCTCAAGCGGGAAGCCAGATTGGCACTGGCGTTATCGCAAGAAGCGCAGCGCGGGATCAGGCGAAAATAGCGGAAGCCGCTGGGCGAGCGGCTCGCGCGGATGAGCTTCGCAAGGGGCGTCGCTTGGCGGGGAAGCAACGCGCAGCGTTTGCCAAGGCTGGAGTGAAGATCGACGAAGGGACGCCGCTAGACGTTCTCGCGCAGACTGCTGCGGATGCGGAACTCAATGCTATTCGGGCGCAGTTTGGTTTTGAACAGCAAGCCGACAATCTCCGCAGTGCCGGGAAGATTCAATTGACGCGGGGTATTCTTGGTGCGGGCGCTACGATTCTTGGGAAGGCCGAGACGTTCCGCGACCTCTTCAAAGGCGGCAGCCCGCCGCCCTTCGTTGGAACCACCACTGTCGGATCACCCCCAACCTCTACCATCCGATCCTTCGGGGCGTTTGCCTGATGGTCCGCATTCCTGAAAGCGCAGTTACGGTTCGCCAAGGCGGTGGCTCGATCCAACCCATTCGTGAAGTGGTATTGATCGGAGATGCCGTCACGAATACAATCGGAGCAGCGGTTGATCTTTCGTCACGTTTGGGTGTTGCTGAGCGCAAGGTAGAACTTTCGCGCATGTCGGCGCAGATGGAGGGGCAACTCGCTGACCTTCAGCTTGAGATTGCTCAAAACCCTGAATTCGACACGGTAGAATCCGCCGAACAGGCGTTTAATGATGGCGCAGAGTCGATTTTTTCAGCGCTGGGTACGTCCAGTTCGCAAGCCGTCAATGAAGCGATTGAGAAGCAGTTTCTTCGGTCCAGTTTACAGGGCCGGGTTTTTGCCAAGCAGACAGGCTTTCAGCGCCAAGCTGACGCTGCTGTTGCGCAGCTTGCGGAGGATGGTAGTAGCCTTGAGCGGGCTTATGCTGTGGCCCCTGATGAAGAGAAACGCGCGGAGATTCGAGCGCTTTATGCGCGGAGTATCAATCTAAGTGATTATCTTACGGAGCAACAGAAGGGCGATTTGATTCGGGCCTTCAATGCTTCGGTAGATACCAATCGCGTGCAAGCGCTGCTCAATGATGATCGTCCGGATTTAGCGCTCGCTTTACTGCAAGATGAAAATGAATTGCCCGGGTTGGATTCGGCAGCACGAGAAAGTTTTGAAGAAGAAGCGATTGGGAAGCTACGCGGAAATGCGGAAGCCGAACTCGATATCCGGGTTTCCCGTGGTCAAAGTACCGAAGCCGAAATCCGAGAATTCCGAGAGCAAGGGGTCATTACTTCCTCGGCGATGGCGCGTAAGATTATTACACTCGATCGTATTCATGCAGAACAAGCTCAGGCTCAGATCGGCCTTGTTCGCGTAGCGGCTGCGCTCAACGGGGTGGGCAACCCGCTGGATCCAAAGAACCCAGATGACAAGAACGGACTCGATCATTTCTATCAGTCTTTGATTGTGCCGCAGCTTGAAGGTTTGAACAGCGATCAACGCGCTAACGCGATCATAGGATTGGTGAATCACCCCGGTATCGGGATGCTTCCAAAATCTCTTCAGTCTGAAATCCGTGGGAAGTTGCGAAGCGGTACGAATGCGCAGGTTGTAGAAGCGTCTGACATGATCGATCGCGTGCATACTAAGGTGCCTAGAGCACTCGATGATTTCTCGCCGGAAGACATCGAGTTTGGCCGCAACGTCACGAAGCAGATCAGAGCTGGGACACCACCCGGTGAGGCTGTGAAGTATGCTAAGGAAGTCGAGCTTGTTCCTGAAGCTGCACAGAAGGTACTCCGTGATCGTTTTCGGTTGATTGGTTCCAGGGATGTCATTGCTGAGCGCATCGAGGTTGTCGCAGATATTCCGTTTACACTTCGCAGTCGCAACGTCCCTGCGCAATATGAAGGTGAATTGATCGAACTCGCTGAGATTTCATACCTCCGCAACGGGGGTGATTTGGATTTGGCGCTCGATGTTGCGCAGTTGCAATTGGATCGTGTTTGGGCATCGACATCGGTAGATGGTGGATCGACGCGCTTTATGAAATACGCGCCCGAGGCGGTGTATACACAATTTCCAGATTCAGAAACGCTGCGTGAACAGCTTCTTGAGGATGTGAATGAGAACGCAATTCCTCAATTTCCGATAGAACGGATCCGACTCGTGGCTGATTTGGTGACTGCGCGCTCAAATCCGACGGATTATGTAGTTGAGCTATTGCAGGAAAATGGTGAGTGGATTCCGCTGCTGCGTAACGGGGCAGTGCGTCGATTCTTTTTTGATTTTCCCTCCAGTCCAGAGGGTAGGCGTCGAGCAGAAGAGAATGCTCAATTGGTGGACTCGGCGAAAGAGCGCCACATTTTTCTACAGTCTATGCGCGCCTGGGTAGATCGAACGGTGAATCCGACGCCAACGCCAGTACCTACGCCCGTACCGACGAGTACGCCGCCGCCGGGTGGTGAATGATGCCGTTTGTACCGGAAGAGAATCTTTCGCTCGAACCCATCGGATTGTTGCCCGAAGTACCCGATGCGCCCGAGCTTGAGTTTTTTCGCGACATTCTACCCGCTGGAATCCGTGTAGAGAGTCCGGTGGGGGATTACCTTGCACCTTCTGGTGATCCGTTGGCTTCGTCTGTGAATCTGAAAGAGGTTGCACGCGTTTCTGGGTACAACCCATTTGAGGATTTCAATGAACGCTACGAACCGTGGGCTCATTCTTTTGTGAATGCGCAAAGCCCTACGGAAAAGCGGATCATTGAAGAGCGCATCGATCGCGAACTAGAAGACCGTCGCGTTCTCGCTACTACAGGGTTCCGTGGGTTCGTAGCATCGATGGCGGGTGGTTTGATGGACCCTCTGATCTTGCTCCCGGTGGGTGGTATCAGTGCAAGGGCCATTAAGACAGGCGGTAGTCTTTTGAAAGGTGGTGCGGCTACGGGGTTTGCTGGGTTCTTGGGGTCGAGCGCGAGTGAGGTGGTGCTTCAAACACAACAGGAAACGCGTACATTCGGAGAGAGCGCTGTCAATATCGCAGCTGCTTCGGTTCTTTCTGGCGTTTTGGGTGTTGGTGCGACAGCTTTATCGGCGCAGCAATTGCGAACGCTGGTGAAGGATACGAACTCGATTCTTGGCGGCAGCGATAGACTTGGCCGACTCGCGGGGGGTATCGATATTGATGATGTGCGGATTACATCTGAAGATGTGGCTTCCGACGTAGCCAATGGCACGCAGATTGTTGAGGGTAAACTTAAAAGTTCGTTCGGCGCAGATAAGGTGATATCCCGGATACTATCTTCTCCTCTTACGCGCGTGTTGGTTCGTTCTCGATCAAACGAAGCCAGGAAGGCACTGCTCGATCTTGCTGACACTCCACTGTTTTTGGAGAAAAATGCGCTAGGGGAATCCGCGGGTCCGTCTGTAGAATCGATGGCCCGGTTTCACACGGCTGGGCTCGGTGAAGCGGTTCAGACGATGAACACGCTTTTTGTCCAAATGAAGACTGGGAAAGCGGGGGGCCGAACGAAACGTACGTTGGTGCAGATCCGGGATCGCATCGGCAGGCGGGATCTTAATGATATCAGCGACATCACCCGCGATGAATTCAAGATCGAGATCAGCCGTACCTTGCGACGCGGCGATAGGCATCCGATCCCCGAAGTGCAGGAAGCCGCAGAAGCGTGGCGCTCGCGTGTATTTGATCCGCTCAAGGACCGCGCGATCGAACTCAAGTTGCTCCCCAAGGATGTGACAACGGAGACGGCGCTCTCCTATCTCATGCGGGTTTACAATCATCAGAGGATTAAGGCGTTGCG
>SDBT01005122.1_pt1 | contig 22100 bp, 35 predicted proteins | sample 2277101 | NCBI WGS metagenome assembly SDBT01 (sample SAMN10404973, study PRJNA504765) | marine sediment metagenome | isolation source: marine sediment core GS10_PC15, 103 cmbsf | place: Arctic Ocean: Southern Knipovich Ridge | collected 2010 | reverse complement strand
AGATTAATATACGGGCAGCGGCGGACTCAATTACAGTCATAATTGACGGTATGGCTATCACTGATACTTGGACAAGCGTATTTGCGTATTATGTGTGCCCGTCAACAGATAATGATAATTATTATATATATTTATTACAAAGCGGGTCGCCGAACGGGCTGAATATCGGGGATACGATCCTAGTGAGAAATATGCTGGTACTTCCAGTCCAATAAAGGAACAAGTATGAAAAAAGCAATAATCCTTTCAATCCTTCTTCTGCTCACGGCTCCGGCCTTGGCATCAAAAGTCTTAATCGAAATCCCGATTAGATGGGAAGGGGAGTGGCTCATTAAGGATCTGCCATCGGCAAGCTGCTTCCACGACTCCGAGGATGATGAATCGGATTGCCTGAAAGGCCGGGACGGAGAGGACCAGGCGTTTGGTGGATTCTCGGGATTCTATTCCGGGTCAGACCCGGCCTTGATTACACTGAAAATGGCCAGGGATGGCAAGCTGCCCAGTGTCCACGTCTATATTTGGACGACGGACGACAAATTAATCTGGATGTCCAAAAAGAAGAAAGGCGATGGGCATTACAAATACCGGATTGCTCCAGGGGGGTTGAGGAGTGACAAGGCGCGAAACAAGAAAAATGATCTTCCGGCAGATAACAACGGAGACTAAATGCCTAAATTCTCAAAGGATTCTTTTCAAGGTTATCTTGTGTGGTTGTTGATAGCAATGATTGGTATCTTCCAGCTTTGGAATACAAATATTGTGTCTGGGTTTCGTAATGATTATGTAAAACTGAAACGATACGAAACTGACCAAACACGACTGGAGAAAAAAATCGATTTATTGATAAGTCATCTTATTGGTAGTAATTGATATTAATCGCACGCTTGGAAAGATAGAACAACACTTAAATCAGAATTGATTTGATCCACATATTAGATAGAGTGCAATATATAATGGAAGATGGTGGTGGAATTATGCATCCTCGTTTTATTATTATTCATCATTCCCTGACTAAAGACAGCATTACTATTTCTTGGAATGCTATCAGGAGACACCATATCTATGAGAAAGGTTGGATGGATATTGGATACCACTTTGGAATTGAACTGATTGGTTCTGATAATTATGAAATATTAATGGGTCGAATGTTGAATGAACAAGGTGCTCATTGTAGAGATAAAGGCATGAATAGAAAGTCTCTTGGTGTTGTTCTTGTAGGAGATTTTGATTCACGAAAAGTTCCAGATAGACAATGGAGAAAGACTTGTTGTTTAGTCAGATCGTTGATGGAACTGTTTAACATTGATAGCAATAAAGTGTTGGGACATGGAGAATTAACATCAGACAATAGAACATGTCCTGGATCCTTGTTTGATATGGATACATTTAGAAAGGAGATCGATACATTATGAATAATTTGGATTTATACTTTAAACACAGAAAACAAATTAAAACAGGTGATGCAATACAATGGAAAAGTGAAACAGCACTTGGGTATGCAATAAGATGGTTTGGCAAAATCCCGAAATCGAGAATACGCACACCCGGGGTCAATGTAAACCACACATCATTAGCTATTGTGTTCAGTGCATTCGACAAAGAAAGAAGGTATTGTACTGAAGCATTGGAACATGGCATTGATGTAAATATATTATCTGTCAGGTTTGCAAAATTCAAAGGGAAAGTATGGTGGTTGCCCCTTCTAAATCGATATGATACTGAAGTTATCAGGAATTGCATAGGTGGTAATGCTTTAGCTCATATTGGAATAGGTTATGATTACATTGATGTGTTCAAACAAACCAGAAGAAAGGTAATGGTTGATAAGAAAAGGTTATTTTGTAGCGAACACTATTATCTTTCTGTCAACGAAGCATTCAAACAATTGGGCATACCTGAAGTACATATGCTCTTTGCTCCCCAGCCCCACAACATTCCGGAAATGGGGATACATAAAACCGGTATCAGGATTCTTTGAGCTTGAAGAAGGGTTGTGCTATTTCTTCAACTACTATGATGGTTGTTACTGCGAGTAACGGCAATATGAAAACAGCACCAACAAAAGATGAAATAATTAATGATATAAATACTTTCATGGATCAATCTCCTTTATCATTGTGTTGTCCCATTGTGCGTGAAGGTGGCTGGCAATAAGTTGTTCTATTTCTTTCCAGCTAAATGCTACTCCTTTTTCTATGCTCAATGCATACTCATGTTTTTCATAGTACGAATGACCTGAACCTGGTTCTCCGGGGATGACACCGTGGATGTTAAAAATATCATTTATAACAATATCACTAAGTTCAAATCGAAAGTGGTATGTCCTAATATCTGTATTGATGTGCTTTTGGATTATTACTCTTGGGATACCTTCTGGAAAGAGTAATACTTCATCTTGGATTACATCACAAGATGGGATAGGCGTTGGAGTTGTATTCTTAGTTTTTTCCACAACAAGACCATAGATAAAAAATAATGCAGCTAAAAAAACCACTAAGATAAATGTTGACATTTTTCCTTTCATTTTTATTCCCCCTCTACCACATAACTTTTTTTGTTTACCATCTCAACAGGAATTACTTTATCAGCTTTAACATTGATGCCAGGTTGATGTGAAACCATTATTATTTGTATGTCCAATTCATCACAAAGCATTCTAAGCATAGCTGATACTTTTGGTTGTAGATTGTGAGATACATTACGAAAAGGCTCGTCCCATAAGAACGTTGCTCTGTTCTTATCAAGACTCCAACATGCAACTTGAAGTCCCACATCTCCAATGTTTGCAGCCCCACCACCCCCACTTTCTATTGGATTATACAGAACCTCCCCCCTCTTGAATTTAAGGTCACATTCCATAACATTCCTACGTTCAACGAATTTAACGTAGAAGGCAGGAACATCAGTATCAAGTACAGCAAGGAGCAAAGTAGATACTAAGTCTGATATTTCAATCTCAAGGTTTTGTTGTGTTTCGTGGGCCACCTCTTTGATGAACACCCGGGCTTTTTCAGAATCTACTTTCCTTTGGCTCATTACCTTCAGAGATTTTTGCTGCTTTGCTATGCTCTGGATTTTCACATTGCGGGTTGCTGTGATCTCTAAAGCTTTTTCTTTTATACGATCAAACTCCTCACCATTCATAGCTCTCACTCAGTTCTTTCATTCCCTCTTCCGTTTCTTTATCGACAGAAGACAACTCGCCTTTCATCTCAGTGATACTGCTTTCTGCATCTTCAAGGGATTCAGTTTCATATTCGTCTTTGAGTCGTTGGTCAAATGTATCAATCTTACCATTTGTTTCTGCCAACTCAGTTTTTGCTGACTCCAAGGAACTCTTTATCTTTTTTAATTCTGCTTCAGTGTTCATCATTTTCTATCATGACCTCCTTTAATACATTTATGACACCACCACCAAGTGCCTTTTTCATTGATTTCATTTTGTTAATCATGTTTTTCCTGAAGTTTAAACGTTTGTTCCCCTCATGCACTTGTTCTTTGATCTTCTTGACGAATGCTTGAAGATGTTTGTTGTCCTCCAGTTCTTTATTCGCAGCAGCAATATTTAAAACGTCTTCAGCTGGTTTGACTTTCAGTGCATGTTTAACTAATTCTCTTGTTTCAGTGTCAAATATGAAGAAACATGGGACATGAAAAATTTGATCTATTCTTGTTCTGATCAACGAACCACAATTCACAAGGGTCTTATTCTCATGTGTATGTACAAATGTTGTATGGTTGTCTCCCGACACAATCAGATCATAATCGAATTGCTTCAGGATGCTGTTCACTTCATAATCATAACTGTCTTGTCCTGGCCACAGCTTTTTGTTGATTATCATTTTGTGGCATACGAGGATTTTAAATTTGTTGTTGTTTGATGGAATGGGAATGTCTTCTCCGTATCCTGATCCATATATTTCATATCTTTCTTTGGTGATCGTCTCACTGATTACACTGACTGGAAAGTTAAAAGCATCTATGATGCCCATTGGAGTATTCTTCCATATTTTGCTATGATACCTCAAGTCGTGTTGTCCTGGTATTGTATATATAGGAAGACCTTCCAATTTTGACATGTGTATGATCAAACACCTGATTACGTAGTCGCTAACTTCGCTTGTATCAAACATATCTCCTGGTTGAATGATCATCCTACAATTGTATTTCCTGGCAGCATTATATATCTGGTTTGTTTTATCAAAGATTGATTGTAAATAATCCTTGTCCATTCTACTTTGTGGTGGTTTTGATCTAATGTGCCAGTCTCCAGAGATGCACACTTTCATGCATGCCTCCTTATGGGTATCATTGATTTGTGCATGACTTTTTCATATTTTTTTATGTCATCACTATACTCCTCCAACACTTTATGGATTTCTTTTTTCAATTCAGCAATCCGTTCAATCAGCATTGGAAATCGATTTGTTATCTGACTCTGGATGTCTTTGTCAACAAGTGAATGGAATGCAGATTCAAGATCAGGATAGTGCCACATTGGTTTCCAATTCTCATCGCCTTCATTTTCTCCCGACTTGACAACCTTTCTTTGGTGGATAGTGACACACACCTCATCCATTTGGATTCCCCAGTTTTCCCCTATCTTGATCATAGCCCCTCCGTGTTTTGTCCACACACAGGACAAATTTTAGCTCGTTTCAGTGTAGAAGTGTACAGCTTATCCAGTCTTGAGACTTCTTTAGACATTATCTTAGAGTTGGTTTTGAGTGAACGCAACGTCTGACATAGCTTTGATAATTGGTCATGCTTCACTCGCTTTATATTTGCACTATCAAACAGAACAAAAAGATGCTTTGAGGCTTTTTCAAGTTCAAGGTACTCAGTTAGTTGCTCCTTGTCTGTTTCGGCAGCTTTGTATCTGTCTACAATATCAACGAGGGTGTTTAGTTTCGATCTTTTCTCTTTTGATGATTTGTACAGTACTTCCATCTTTTTGAATTGAGATTCATATTTTAATTTGGCTTCATACTTCTTTTTGTTCTCATGCAGATTTTTTAATTTATTCACGATGTCCACAAGAGTATTCATTTTTCTTGTGGTGTCTTTTTTGTATTGCACCAATGCATCTATGTGCTCTATGAGAGAGTTGGCTTCATCAATGAATGACAATGACTCAACTTCTTGTTGGTCGTTTGATATTTGTGCTGTCAATCGCTTTGCTTCACGATCTGATGTGAGTATGATAGAGTCGATCCGCTTGAAAAATACATTGATGTCTTCGTTGCCAACAATTTTGTTCAGTTTACGCGCCACTTCACCTGGGGAGTCCTGGAACATAAAGAATTTATCATGTTGGGATTTGATGTTTCTGTCATCCATCCTCGTAACAGCTTTTATTTCATCGGGAGGCTCCCCTTTACCAAACGCTGCGTTGTCATCTTCTCCTTCATCCGATCCCCATGTGTATTTATTTTTTGCTTTCCTTCTTTCTCTGATTACAAATCCATCATCATATTGGACTGAGGAACGACAAGTGCCTTTCTTAGTGATGAAGTCAGATGTCCAGTCAATAGATGGTTTGTTAGTAATGTTCCATTTCAATGCTCTGATGATTGATGATTTGCCATGATTGGTTGTTCCTACAATAACATTGAACTTTGGATGAAATTCAATTATTGTATTCTCATGGGCCTCAAAGAATTCAATTTCTAATGCTTCAATCATTTCATTGTCCCTTTTGTTTTTGTCGGGGGGAAGGGCTTAGCTGTATCCAGATTTTCGCTTATCTCCACCCAGCGTGGGTGTGGTACAAAATAACAAAGAAGGGCCATTCCCATAACCAGACTCAGACTCCCGTGTAAACTGACCTTTCCCGCTTTTCATTCTTTGCTACACCACCACCCCGACAAACTGTTATTCCTTTATTGGTTGTGTTGTGCCTTCTACAAATCTAATCAGTATACTACCATGACAAGGTTTTGGGTGACACCAACAACCTAAAGTTTTTCCTGTCAATTCGTTTTTGGCTTCTTTTAAAGTAGGTCGTATTTGGTCATTAGGTGCTTTTCTTGCACCAAGAAGCCATTCTTCATATTTTGTTATAACGTCGGTCCTTGTTCCATCTACTCCTATGTTAAAAGGATTACCCCACTTTGATGGTCTTCCAATGTACACATCAAATTTTTCTTTTTTACAATGAACTACTTTCATTTCATCCCCCTATGATTGATGGATCAACTTTTTCAATGAAATCTCGTAACGATACGATAATAAGGTAACTGTTCGTGGTTTTAATTATGATGTTATTGACAGAAGTTAGATTCATGAGTTCATGGAGAACATCAGCATCCATCAGCACACTCTCTTTTTTCATATCCCGTTTGAATATGATCATGGAAGCTTGTCTTTTGGCTTCTTTTTTTTCTTTTTCTGCCTTTACCCACCATTTGTGTAACAATGGAAGTTTGTCAGTATCAACAAAGTCAAGCACGTCTATGATGTCACCGGACTTTTTAACTTTGTTTGTGATATACTTATGGATGTTTTTAGTCAAAGGTTCATAATGAGCATCTTCTTTTATGACTTTTGTAATGTCTTTCCTATTCACTCTGCCTGTATTTGTGTACCCACGTTTCATTTCAACAAGGAATTTTTCAATGAAAGGTTTGCCAAGTGGATCTAAGAAACCCATGTCCCCTGCACTGTTATATGTTGAGATACCTTTCTTCATTCTGGATGTATGTCTTGCTCCACTGCCAGATGTTTTGTAGAAAATGTCATCTCTGGGTTCATCTAAATCTTGTGTCCACCACAGGCTGAATAGTTTTACGATCTCTCTTTCAAAATCAAATCCCTTGCTCATTGTCTCTCCTTTTTAATTATGGATTCTCAGGGGGGTGGACTCACACCACCTCTCTGATCAATACGTTGCCCGTAAGCTACACTTCCTTCAACGGATACCGACTATTTCCGTTTGTGATTCGTAAGTCAGTGCTGTCGGCCCCCGTGAAAATCCATAATTTACAGTTCTCTGTATTTTTTCCTTATGTATACATAATTCTGAACCAAAAAACATCAATTTGTAACTCACCATCATTCCAATACAAAGCAAACAAGCTCCTGAGTGATTCTCCTTTGATTGAGAAGAATCCAATTCCAAACAATTTCTCTGACCACCACCAGTCTATCCACATTAAATCAAAAGTCATGATGTCTCCTTATAATTTAAAAACCTTCTTCCACAAATCAAAAGACTCTCCTTCTGTAAATGATCTGAACCCGAATTTGTTGAATACTTTTTTGAATCGTTCTTCCGACAATTCATCATTTTGTATGTGTTGGGCTGGTGTGTTTTCATACGGCAGTTTGACAAGAGGTAGGTTTTTCACATACATTTCTTTTTTATATTCTTTTATGACTTGGTATATTTTATGATGAGTGGGCAGATCACCATTCAGAAACTTGATTGCTGTTTTTTCAGCACAACCTTTAATGCCAGTCACATTATCACTTGAGCATCCTGCCAGTGCTTTTACATCTGGCCAATCAAGAGGAGTGCAATCCCATCTGTGTTCAAAGGAAAAAGCAGATGTCCATTTCCACATTCTTGAATCTGGGTTGAACATCGATACACGATCCTGAACAAGCAACTGATACAAATCAGAATCAGCAGATACAATTACAAATGGATCTCCAAAATCAGTTGTGATCTTTGCAATCAAATCGTCAGACTCGTATCCTTCTTCATAGAATATGTTTCTGAAACCCATTTGTGGCAGAACATAATCCTTTATTACACGAAATTGAGCCCTGCCTGCATTGAGTAAATTCTTTTCCTCTTCTGATTGTTTTTCCCAGCTTCGGGCACCTTCTTTGTATTCTGGGTATATTTTCTTCCTGTGCAAATCTGATTTCTTGCTGTCCCATAGAAATACGAAGTGATCAGAGTTCAAAGTCTCTGCCAACATTCTGATTTTCATCAGGAAGTTATAGATGATCTCTGTTTTATAATCATCTTTGGACAGATTAACTTCTTTCATTGCATAGATAGATTGATGTCCGATTAAATCTGAATCAATAAGAAGGCGTAGTTTTTTCATAACTGATTTCTCCAAATACTCGTTTGAAGATTGGGGTTTCTTTTTCAAGACGTTCATACAGAGCCTTTAATTGCTCAACATCTATGAACGAATCTTCGGCTTCCTCTCCACTTTTAATGCATCTTGTATCTTGTACCATAATTTTCTCGTTCTCTCTTGTACTGTGTCCTCAAGAGAATGATCTTCCACATATTTTACAGCATCACTCAATGCCACATATGTTTTTCCATCGCCACAGAAATATGTGGTGTTTTTGGTTACGTCCTTGTTGAACTGAAGATTCGCCATGATATCATGCAGTCCATAATCAAATATGATGTAGACCAAAGCCTTTCTAAACGGCTCGTTAAGTGAACTCTTAACAATTTCACATTCAACAATCTGACCTGTTGCACGTGAGAATGTGCCTTTAAGTGCATCTTGATGCTCTCCCTTTTCGTCAATGACTCTTTCCCTTTCAATTATTGATTTCCTCCACATCCTTATTCGTAGTGAAGCATAAAAAGGGTAAGCATTACCGCCAGGAGTGAACTCTCCCCTTTCACCATGCCTTATTTGATTGGAACTTGCTACGATCAAAAGTTTTTCCCTGATGTCAATTGCTGTTGTCCTGAGACCTTCTGAAAACTCCTTGCCTCTCCTCATGCCCATCTTGTCCCCTTTTTTGAGTTCAAGGTCAGTACTCAAAGCAGCAAGCCCATCAGTAGCAACACAATTAACAATCCCTTTTTTTGCAGGAGCAGCTTTTTTAATGACATCAAATACTTCAGGAACAGTTCTCGGTCTTGAATAGTTCTTTTCATTGATAGTGACATCATACGTTTTCATGTACTGCTTATCCATGCGAGCTTCTGGATCCAGCACCCACACATCACCACCAGGAATCTGCACACTGGCAATTATCTCTGCAAGGATAGCTGTCTTCCCGACAGAGGGTGGGCCGAATACTTCTATGATAATGCCAGCAGGAATTCCCCCACCATATGTTCTACCACCCGATATGGCAAGATCAAGCAAAGTTGATCCACTTGATATCATGTACTTGAAGTTGCCTTCTGGTGCCTCGAAGTCGATATCAAGAACATCAGGGTTTTTTATTGCTTCCTTTATGTCGCTTGATATCCTTCTTCTGATTGGTGGGGTGATCATTTGGCTTTTCTCCTGAGCGGTGGGCGCTTACGAACAGGTGGTGTCTTTTCTTCTTTCTTTTCGGGTTCTTTTTCCTCCTGTTCAGATGATTCTGGTTTTTTTGTGTCCATCAGTTCAACTTCTTTATTGGAGCACTCTTGCCACACTGGACAGCCTTGGCATTCTGTGTGTTGTTCGTTGTCACTACCGAATGTGTGTCCATGTGGACATGTTCCACTTGGCACATCTTCTTTCTTCGCGGTGGGTGGGCTTTTTCGGACTGCCCTACGAGCGGGTCTTTGTGCTTCAGTTTTCGCCGTGTCTTCTTCAGAAGGCGGGGCCTCTTCCTTGATGTGGTTTGGCTCGTCACCGTTATCAGATGTGACTTTTGTTCCGTCCGCCGTTTGTGTTTCTGATCCCGGTGTCAGTTCTTCTGTGGTCTCTGGTAATTGGCCATGATGTGCTTTGTACATTTCATCATAGTCTGGGTGCATGTTGATAACTTCATCGAGAGGAAAAGACTTATCCATAATCTTATCTGGAATTGCTTCTTCTCCTTCTGGTCGCTCGATAAATTTGAATGCTTTGAACTTCGTTCCTTCTTTTTCTTTGCCAGATCGATCTGTGTATGTTCCCTCTTTCACGATCTCAAAGAACCAACGCTTACCCCCTTTGTCTTCATTCGCAAATATGATATGCCCACCACCACGTGGTAGCTTTGCTTGTTCTTCCATTTTCTCGTAGGAATTGTATTCAGATGTTTCCCATATCTGAATACCCTTTTCTTCTTCTTCAGGTGTATCATGACACCATATCAAAAAAACCGCTCTTTCTTTGGGTGCAACTTTCTTGAATACTTCTGTGGGCAGCCTGCCCTTGCTCGCCATCCATTCCCTGATCGGATCTTGATCTCCCCATGTATCGTGAGGAGAAACATAAGGAACATTCAATGCTCCGACAGTCATGTATACCTGCAACCTTACAACATAATGCCACTGACCGGGTTCAGAGTTCGGGTGTTGCTCTCCAGTTTCAAACGATATAATATCAATTTCATGCTCACCCACCCCCGGCCTCCACATCTGAACGCCTTTGGGTATTTTGCTTTGAAGGAAGATTGATCCATATTTTCTTGTTTCTTCCTTTGAGATAGCTTCATTCCTTTGTTGTAAATCTTTTTTCTTCGCCTTCATCTTTTCTCTGAAACTCATTATTCATCTCCTTTATTCATATGTTTTCTGTGTTCATCTTCCATACTATCTTTAGCTTTTTTCCTTGCTTCAGCTTGTTCAATCATTGTTCTTGGTACTGAAAAGATACCATGTTTCAATGTATCATTGATATTTGTGATCATGTAACTTCGCTGCTCCATTGATCTCATGGCGGCAGCGAACACATAAACATCCTCATTGAGTTCATAGTATTCTTTGATTTTGTCCTTGTATCTTTCATCCGATTTAACCATTGCAAGGATAGATGCTTCCCTTGTGTCAGTGTAATCGTCTGGGTTTTCCCTTATTTCAAGATCGATTTCTGATTTGAGGATGTCAATTTGATCCTTCATGCGCTCTCTATCTGCAATGGCATTAGCATGGAGCTTGGCGTACTTCCAGTATCGTACTGACTGGTCCAATTCAGAAGCAAGCAAATTAGAATAATCAATGCTAACATCATCCTTGTAATTATATTTGTCTCTATCGCTCATGATTATAAGTATATCATATGAAAACAAAACCGATCAAACTATTCTGTATAGATCGCATGATAGCATGCCATTGACAGTCCAGCATCTCCCATACTAAAAAAGTTATCTGTGAAAAAATCAGCAATTGTCATCACTTTTGATAAGATGTCTTTATTCTTGGGATCAAGCATGACAACATTCATGTATCCCAAAACTGCAATCCTCAAAGATTCAGCATGTCCTTGGTTCTTCGATAGAATTTTTCTCACGGCTTCCCATTGCTGATCAGAACCCATGTTGTCGTAATTGATCAAAGTTCTTGATATTTCAATGGTTGCTGCCTCTCCATACGTCATTTCTTCGATCATTTCAAGGAGTTCATCTTCACTCTTGTTGTCAACATCAATTATAGAGTCCAGAATGTTAAGTGCAACACCTGGACTCCCATTACTGATTCTCATGATCTTTTTCTTCACGGACAGTGGGTATTCCTTCGGGTCGAACTCTTCTGACTCAAGAACCCAATCGATAAGAGCAATCATTTCAGACGTGATCACTGGTTTTAAATCAACTCTGGTGCATCTTCTTTTGATCGTGTCTTTCAGACTGCTGGGTTCAGTTGTGCATAAGATCAGCATTGTATTTTTGGGGGGATCTTCGAGCGTTTTCAAGATTGCTTCTTGTGAGGTGGGGGTAATGCCATGTACTTCATCAAGAAGAACAACTTGCTTTCCTTCTGCACCACCGATCATTGGTGTGTAGTCCAATGAATCACTCATACTCCTCATATGTGTGATTCCCCTTTCTTTCGAGCCATCAATCTCTGTGAAGTCCTCGATTGAACAGCCGAATGCATCTCTGATTAAATAGGCAAGTGTTGTCTTGCCACAACCTGCATGTCCAACTATGAGAAATGCTTTCGGTATCTTGTCAGAAGGTCTCTGGAGCATCTTCTGTACCCTGTCAATTGTGTCTGCGTTCCCAAAGAATTCATCGAAGGTTTGTGGTCTGTAATCATGTTGTAGTGGCATCCTTTTCTCCTTTTTTAGAATGGTACGGCATCAAATACTTCAGTATACCATTTCTTGTAATCCTTATCTATAATATGCACGAAAGGAAATGGATGAACACACTCATCCATAACTCTTATTCCCATACCTAAGAAATACCTATGAATAATATAGTCATCAAGATTGAGTCCAATTTCTGGCATGACAACCTCTGGCTCGAAGTAGAATCTGTTCATTTCTTTTGATCCAATTACTGTACACCCAGAGTCTGCCCATTGATCAGTACTGTATTTTTTGTACTTTTCATGTTTGTGTAGATGCAATATGATGCTGAATGGCAATGAAATAGCAGCATGTGTTCCATATGCTAACTTCCTGAACATCTCTTGCATGTACTCCTTTGATTTCATTATGCCATTATAGTTATGCCTGAAAAATACATAATATAGTTTATATGAAGGATACAATCTAAGGTAAGTTTCATAGCACCCCAGTTGTCTATTCAGTAAATTTGTATGATTTCCTGACTTTGATGCCTTTGACTCATACACAATTTCATTAGTCTCATCCATCACATCGGGTTTAATTTTTCTATCAGCACTGAAAAAGTCTTTCCATTCAAGTGTTTTGTGCATAGAGTCAAATAGTTCACCACCAAACATCGCCATTGTTAACATTTCATAGAACAATCCCATTCTCACATGAGCAAAATTGTCCATACCAAACAAACCTTGTTGCAGATGTTTGTGATAATGTACATCATAATTAGCTGGAGTGAATTTTTCTTTATACTGGTGCAATACTTTATTGTAAAACTTGTTCACTTTTTAGAATCTCCTCAAGTTCATCCTTTTCAATCTCTCTTTTTTCAGCCCAATTACCATCAACTTCAGTAATGGAGAATTCTATATCAAGTGGTATGTTTATCCACGGGAATGCTTCCCGTATTGTCTGCGTGCCTGTTTCGTAGATCGCCGATATGACTTGATTGGTTTCGGGTGGGTACAAGTCTTCAACTCCTGAATCATGTATTTGTCCGATGCTTTTCGTTTTCCATACTTCTTTCCTTCTGATCTTATTGATTTCAATAATGGCCCAAAGGAGCAAGTGGAAGGCAGTGCCTTGAATGCCGTGATTAGAACAGTCATTCTTTCCGAGAACACCTCCAAGTTCAAACCCGAAGAAAGTATAGATGAAACCAGTTTTGATATATTGATCGTTGACTTTGTATTTCCAACCAGTATAAATTTTGAATCTTTCATCCCAGTACTCCCTTTCAAACTGCTCTAAATGAGCAACAAAAAGTGGGTATGTTCCTATGCCTTTTTTTAGGAAATGATCTCTCAGCCATATACCAGAAGCTGTTTTCAGCTTCTTTGACTCTCTCCAAATGACTTTAGCACAATTTCCATAGTACTCACCATAAAATTGTGGGAACACCCAACCATTCTTTCCACAGTAAAACCTTATATCTTTTGTTATTTCACGGACTGGTAGCTTACATATGCTGCAAGCAGCATCCCTGTGCATGTCTGTTGTTGCATCAGTAACATACTTGATCATATTCGGATCTTTGTGGTAAAAACACCCAGTTCCTACTTCTATTCCCTTAAAATCCCAATCGAGTATTTGATTTCCTTTTGAAGGCTTGATGCCTTTCTTACATATCTCCATCGATTCAAGATCGTGTTCTGGTATGTTATGAAAGTTAGGATCGGAGGATGAACTCCTCAATGATCGTGCTGTGTTCAGATGAAAGAATGGATTTATCTTTCCATCGATCACTTCTCTTTGGAATGAAGCAATATAAGTATTGACAACCTTTTGCTCACGCTTAATCTGCTGGAACAGTCTGACTTCATGTACATCATCAATAGCAGCCAAAGCGTCCCTACCAGTCGATGCTTCTCCTTTAGCTGTTTTGGTTTCTTTCTCCATGTTTATATCTAATGCTTTTGCTATCATATTGTGGAATAAAACATGTGCATCTTTTGAATCTGTGAAGTCGAATTGTCTTCCATACTCCTTTTCAAATATTTTGGCATATTTATGGCCGAGGAATGCTTCTTTGTGTTCTTCTATCTTTTCCTTCATATCCTTTTCAGCTTGATTGTAATGATCTTCATCTATATTAATACCATTTATAGTCATTTCTGTGAAGTCGAGTATACCAGCAAATATCAAGTCCTTGTATGATTGATACAATTTTTCATTTCTATTTCCGAATTCAATCATTTGTTGGTCATACAATCTGAGCCCGAAGTGTGAATCGTATCCACCATAAGTCAACAAATCTTTGAGGTCTAATGCTTCTATGTTATTGAACCCACTGCCTTTCGTTGACTTCAAGAATGGTTTTATGTGTGCATTATATGGACGAACACCAAAGTTTTTGTAGTTCTGAAAGTCGAGTGAAGTAATACCGGGTCGTGTGTCGAGTATGTGTGTGCCAAGCATTGTGCAATGATGCCAGTTAGCAATATCAATACCCAGATGAACCTTAGAAAGCAACTGTTCGAATCCAGTATTTTGAGCTATCTTTTTCGATGTGGGCTCTTCCAGCAGTTGTTTCCATTTTAATTTGATCTGATTCCTTTCTTCTTCAGTGAAATGGTCTCTGTACTCATATGGAAATGAGTATGCTATATCTGGATGTTCTGATATTGACATAGATACTATTTTGTATCCTGGAAGAAAAGGCTTGAGTGCATTGGCTTCATAATCAAAGAATAAGTGTTGGGGTGGTGTGCTAATGAACTGATCAAGTAGATCTATGACTTCATTTGCATCATAAATACAATCAATCCTGTTTGTGTGATAGATATGTTCAGCAGGTTTCTTGTGAAGACACTCAACAGCGTGTCTCAAGTCTCGGTCAAAGACTGAAGTGATGTGAGCAGCTTTTTTCTCTCTCATGGCAGCGGAGGGATGAAACATAGGAAGAATGTAAACCCCATAGTGTTCATCTGGTATGCAGTATCCTCTCCATGTTGATATTCTAAAATCACTGAAGAACACACCTATGAATGATTCTATTGCTGCCGATCCCATGAGCCAGATGAACTTTGGTTTGTATTGTCTGATTGCTTTATCGATCATTGGACGACAGCAAGCAATTTCATCTCTTGTCGGGGTGCGGAATGTATCAGATTCTTTGCTGTCATCTCCAGGGAAACAACCGATTGAGTTGATCCTGTAAAAGTCTTTGAATATGTCCAACCCTAATTTTCTTAATTTGCTTTCGAGGTATTGGCCCGCTTTGCCCACCCATTGCTGACCTGTATTATCTTCATCTCTGCCAGATGCCTCACCAACAATAAGACAGCTTCGTTTGCCTTCCCCAGTGACATACATCTGCGGGGACTTGCATTTATTGAGCAACCCACACCTTATGCAATCAGCTTCAATGCTTCTGGTGTCGTACTGAGTGAGCTTGTCAAATTTATCCTCTTCAAAGAACGACATCACTTTTCCTTTCTCTCACCTTGCAGGATTAAATCTACTAATAATTTTACTTTGTCTCCTAATTCAGATCGTGTTTGTAGATATTGATCCATTAATAATGCAATGGCCTTGTCTTCCTTTTTTGTTATCCAAGTGCCTCTCAGGAGTTCTGCAAAATTATCGCAATTCAGTTTTTCATCATGAATAAACTCCATTATTGATAGCCATACTTCTTTTTCATTCATATCATCTCCTTTTGTCCGAAGGGAGGGGCGTCCGGTACATCCCCCTCCCTTTTTACAAGTTCCGCTCACTGCCTTGCCTGGCTGGCTAACCCCCGGCCACATTCACAGGGCGCCATACTTTGCATTCCCGGACAACAGGCAAGGGTGGACTTTCAGCAACAAAATAAATCATAAAATGTTACCCCCTTGCAAGAATTGATCATCTCTTTTTCATTGATACAACATAAGTAAACGGAGGATCATTGAACATGACCCTGTGTGTTTCTTTGTCAACCATCATTTCTGCTTTGTTTTTCAGTACCTCGGCTATCCATGATTGGTTGACAGGAAATGTGAATTCTTCTCCTTCATAACCAGACAAGTCGAGTGGGTATGCTGCTTCTCCTGTCACTGCTTTTCCCACACACAACATTTCCTTGCTGTTTATCGTGATATCGATCTTCCCATCCTCTTCCGTGAACGTACTTGTGATGTCGATGGCAGTTCTAAACTCGTCTGGCAGCTTTATTGTTGCATCAGTCGGGAAGTTTTCTATTATATCAAACAGAGAATCATAGGGGAACTCACCCGACCTTCTTCGAATGGAGAATACTACATTTTCACTATTTTGAAGATGAACCCATGATTCTGTGATGGCATACCATCCGATATCAACATCAGATTTGATGATGGAAGAGATTTCACTGGCGTCAACAAGAAAAGGATCAGGCGGACTTTCAAGTTCGTAGACAGCCAATCTCTTACCGTCAGAGCATATCAACCAGTGGTCATAGACATGAAGGGAACACTGTGTTCCTTTTTGTCTGTTTTTTGATGCAGAAGGAATGACCAAAGATACACCGACTCGGAACTCTTTATCCATTTCTTTCCAAGCATCATCGTTGAGTCCTGATATCTCATTGAAGATGCTTTCAATTTGCTTGTCCACAGCATCGATGTCTGCTTTTGTCGAAAACTTGGCTCTTACTTTTCCAGATGTTAAAGTAAGGTGACCATCGACTTCTTTGAGCTTGATTGTTTTTGTGGTAAGTTTGTTTATGATCCTGGTGAACTCATCAGCATTGATAGAGCAATTGAAAGAAGTCTCAATCGGATGATGAACACAGACACCACCATTGAATGTAGCGATGTCAGATCCAGTGAAAATGAACCGTGACATACCAGGTACCAATTGTTTCTCTGCAAGTCCTGGCTTTATGGTTTTAACGATCTGTACAATATCTTCAGTTTTAAATTCATCCACTTTGCTCTACCTCCTTTTTAACGTCTATTACTCGTTCAACATCATCTTTGAACCAGAAAGAAACAAGTCTGTTATACTCACCTGTTTGTTCAATCACAAGTTCAGCACATTCAAGTTCCAGTTCTGGGTCTTTCATTTGTGGAAAGTTGCCTGCTATATATATTTTCATTTTTTGTTTTTTGTAGCTCCTTTAGTGCTTCCTCCATGCTTCTGTAAATCTTTGCATCTTCTTTGCTTTTCCATACATACATAATTTTCATTGTTCTTGTATCTATACTTGTGGGGCAGTAAGAACAAATAAGCAGAGTGGTCATACTTTGTATAATGGTTTTTATTTGTAAATTAATCAGTAAGAGGTTTTTCATTAGTCTATGATCCTGATTTCACATTTACGTATTGAGTAGCCTAACTTTTTTATTTGTTTCCAGATCCATGCTTTATTTATTTTACCAGAAATGCTGTTTGCTTTAGCAAATCCAATGATTAGGGATTTTTGTACAAACGTGCGAGTGTTGCCTACAGGACCACAAATAGAACCATTGGGCCTCACAGCAACATATTTTATCTGGCAAACTTTTTTTGGTGGTTTATTAGGTATCTGGTTTCGTGGCGGTATGTAGCTCCCAACAAATGGCATTTTTATTTACCTTTCAAAGTACTGAATCCCTGAACTTATACTTCCATGGCCAGGGTTGTATGCGTTTGCCGAGATCAATATAAAATTGAAGATTGAGCAAGTCCCTCTGACGATGATCATTGCACACCCCCCGATGTACTATCACCTCTTCGTCGTTTTTCATGAAGGACTTGCCCAATTTGAACCCTTTATCATAGATGTACTTTCTTATGACCTCTTGCGCGTATCGATTCATACCATCGTAATGCTGATAGCCTTTCTTTTGGATCGTGGGTGCTCTAAGTGTGACTTGAACTGTCATGGGTGCTGTGTCGTATCGACAATTTCCATTGTCATCAATCTTTGGCACAAGTATCGTTCCATATCTTGAGAACATCACCCATGATGCACTGTCTACACTGTACCACGGATACTCAAGAAGTATTCTAACTGAAGTAACACCAAACCCATGAAATTTAACATGTGGGGTGCCTTTTGTATCACATACAAAAGTCATACACTTATCCAGCCACTCCATTTTTTCATTCGTTGTTCTATCGTTGGCAGGAGACAGCCCCACATAATTACTCGCATGTCTCATTACTTGCAACCAAGTAAAATCTTCACCTTGATGGAACACAGGTATCAATTTGTCTCTCGGTATCCCAAGCCCCATTAATTTTTGATAGTTGTCCCAACCATTTTCAGCAGCTTTGTTTATTTGTTTTGCAGACAACTGGTCTTCTGATATTGCTCCGGGCTCACCTGGGATAACATCGAGGTTGACAATGTATTCAACATCATCAAGATGCTCCAGGCAAAACTTAGCGTATTCATCTATATCAACTGGTTTCTTTTTCGTCCATGCACTGAATGCACCAGAGTCGAGTATTAGGTTGAAGGACATTACTAATCCCTATCAGCTTTTACAACTATTGCAATCCCACCCCTCCGCTTAAATATACCCCAGACGCGCAACTGTTTTGGGTTACATATTTTGTATAGATCATCAGCTATTTTGTTAGTGATTGACTCCATGAACCCTTGATAGTTCCTGTAAGCAAACAGGTACAGTTTCAGTGACTTTGATTCGATACAGTATTTGTTTGGTATGTATTGAACAGTAATAGATCCAAAGTCTGGTTGACCTGTACGAGGACACAAACTTGAAAATTCTTCTGTGTTAAGATTAACCCTATATTCCTTGTTTGTTGTGTTTGGAAATGTTTCGAGAATATCAATTGATGGTTCATCATATTTGTATTGAGTTGATGAACCAAGTGATTTGAGATGATCTGTCTTGTCTTTCACATTTTCTCCTTTTAGTTCTGACTGCCAGGTGTCTCATAAATAATGCTATTGGAATAATTCATGATTTCCGCTTGGTACTCATCCAGCTTTTTTGCTCCTTCGTCTTCACTCAATTTGGATTGACCAAGCTCTACCAGGCCGAAGAGCATTGCAGCAGCACCAGCATAGAATGCTCTTTTTGTTTCAGTGAGTTGGGTCATGCCCACTGTGTGTGGCATTGTTTTTCCTCTAAACTCTTCCCATTGCTCTCGGATTGTTTTCATGTGTTCTCCTTAAAACAAAGAATCTAAGTCTAATTCACCTGTGATTCTCATTGATAGTACATTGATTATGTGTCTGACTATATGTGGTAGTTCTAATGCATCCATGTATCTTTCAAGATTTTGAAACTTCCACAATGTATCTTGAAGGAACTGATCATGAGAATAATATGGTTTGAACTCAACAGGACAAGGCATTGCCCATCTTCGAGTCCATTGCGTCTTCATCAGGATTATTTTTTCGTCCTTGTACTTTCTGAATCGTATGAGAGGGAACAGGCATGTGATCGGACATTCTTTATAAATTGAACAGCCTTTTGAAGTTCTGAAGCTGCAATCAGAAGAAGGGTTTTGATGATTGAATGTGTAATATAAATTAGACCTTCCTTGAACTTGTATGGAAATCATATTGACCCACATACTTTTTAATTGATCAAGGTTCTGTTTTGATAATGATTTAGATAAAAACAAACTATGAAAACCAACACAGCACAAATCACAACCAGGGTGATCAAGGCATGTGTAATTTCTTTCATACATGGATGGTGATATTTGAAATGTTTTGGGTGGAACTAAATGGAACTCTTTGTGTTTATATATGACAGTGGTCGGGTGAGCAATGACAGCGTTTATATAACTCAACTCCTGTTTGATCGATCTTAACAGAGAGTGTCCTGTTTTCTTTCGGAGGGATTTATAGTCCATGTTACCTCTGGCTAAGTTCGATAAGTGTCAACCCTTTGATTTCCATTTCTGGTTCGTTTGAAAACACACCATAAACAGCAGAAGTAGTCATGCCCGAGTCTTTTTGTTTGACACCCCTACATCTCATACAGTCGTGTTGCCCGAGCAGAACCACCATAGCTCCAAATGGTTGAACTCCGGTGACAAAAGAATTGATGATATCATGACAAAGATTTTCTTGCAATTGAGGTCGCTTTGAGTAGTGTTCTACAATGCGTGAGGGCTTGGATGCACCCACAAGATGTTCATTCGGGATGTAAAGAACATGAGCTTCGAAACTGAAAGGAAGTAAATGATGGGCGCAACAGGAAACAGCATGAATATTCGAGAAGTGAATTATTTGGTTGTATTTTCGTTCATTTTTTGAAAGATGGAAGTTTGTGTACTCCACATCTATATTTTCGAATAACTCTTGCCACATTTTGATCACACGTTGGGGTGTGTCTTTTACTTCTGGTGAACTTTGATAGATCCCCAATTGGAATAAGGCTGATCTGATGGAATTTATTGCATCAATGTTGCATTCAACTTCCATTTTTTTCCTTTTCGAGCCTGACAAGTAATGGATCCCTCATATTTGCTGCTCTAAAACCCTTGGCCCGCAAAACACATGCGGAGCAGTCTTGACATGGGGGAATCATCCCTTCATAGCATGTGTGGGTGTAGGACATTGCTCTTAAACACAAATCACGCAAGGATCTGTTATTTCTCATGTTATAAAAGGTAATAAATAAATTAATGGACTCCGCTTTGGTGAGATACATCAATGGAGCAACAATTTCAAAGTCTGATTCCATACCCAGATTGAGTGTGACATTCAAGGCTTTGATTGTGTTGTTTCTGCAATCGGGGTATCCTGCACTATCTGTCTGACACACCCCTGTTATGATGTTTTTAACCTTAAACCTGTGAGCAAATACGGCAGCGGTAGTCAAGAATAAAATGTTTCTGCCGGGTACAAATGAAGCAGGAAGTGAAGAGTGAATAGGATGATTATCAGTTACTTCATTTTTTGCATTACTCACCAAAGCTGAGTCCCCTGCTTGGACAAATACTGATGTAGCATAATGTATCTGTTCGATTCCGGCTATCTGGCAAATTTTATGTGCCGATTCAAGTTCAATGTCATGTTTTTGGCCATAATTAATTGAAATGGCTGAATGAACTTGATAGCCCTCATTCAGTGCCCAGAACAGAGAAATCGTGGAGTCCATCCCCCCGCTAAGGAGGACAATTGCTGATAGATCGCGCATGTTTTATCCTTTGAAGCTGAGGATACCTTCATCGTTTTTGACAACGAGTTTTTCAAAGGGACAGTACTTTTCGCTGAAGCCGTCAGCAAGGTACGTTTGGATTGTGGATATGGCTTTGTCAGGAAACTTGGTGACAGCTTTGTCAACAATTTCCTTCTTTGTCCATTTTCCTTCGCCGATTCTGTCAGAGATGAACAGTTTGACAGCAGATTTAGCTTTCGGCTTTTTTTCTTTCGGTGCCTTGTCTTTCTTTTTTCCGGAAGATTTAGTTTTGGTCTTTGCGGGTGTTTTTTTCTCATCCTCTTTCTTCTCGGGGGTTACTTTGTCTTTGTCTGACTCGGCACCGCTGTCGATTTTAGTTTTTTCTGCTCCGTCTTCAGATTCATCCAGATCATCGGCATAGATGCCAGCATAGAAATCCATGACCTCTTGGGGAAAGTCGAATTCTGTTCCAGACTCGGACAAATCATAGAGCTTCTGGTAAGCGTCCGAGAATGCTTCGACTTTTACCACTTTTGTTTTGCCGATGAAGGGAATTTTATCTCCAATAAGAACTTTCCCTTCTTTGTCAACGATGCCGTTGACCAACTTGATTGCATTGTTTAACTGTTTGTTGTCAATTGATTTGATGTCTTGCATGTGTTCCTCCTTTTAATTTTTAAGATATTATTTACCGTTTTTATATTCTGATTTGATTCTAACATATAATTCCCAAACCTAAGAAAATTCTTTTTGAAAAAATGTCCGGGTAAAAAGTTTTGTTGGTTGTATTAATGTTCAACCAGTTTCGTATATCCACATTTAACACAAACAATCTCACCATTTTCATATTGTCTGATAAGAAGGCTTTCACATTCATCACAAAATCCAGACTCCCAAACCCACCGTAACTTTTTGTACTTATCGGGAAGCTTGTTCATTTCTATTCACTCCCACATGTGTTTAAATATAATGATTTCATATCTTGGCATGCAAATAGAATTTTGGGAACACAAAGTGCAACATGCATAAGGATCACATTTCCATTGCATTGCTCTGAAGTCTTGTTTTTCTCTCCAATGATGCCACCAAACTAATTGCACACTAACCACCTTCTCTCATT
>SDBT01005121.1_pt1 | contig 22103 bp, 61 predicted proteins | sample 2277101 | NCBI WGS metagenome assembly SDBT01 (sample SAMN10404973, study PRJNA504765) | marine sediment metagenome | isolation source: marine sediment core GS10_PC15, 103 cmbsf | place: Arctic Ocean: Southern Knipovich Ridge | collected 2010 | reverse complement strand
GGCCCGTCCTTTACTGCGTCGGCTTGTCTGAGGGCATCTGTGGAAATACTATGAACTAGCAATGATGCTATCATTCCATCTGGCCTTAGCACCCCAATCTTCTTTACCTGTGTTTTCAATTCCCTATGCCCATCCCTGAGTATTTTCTCTTTAAGTATCATTTACCGCCTCCATATAGTTTGTGAATGACGTCTTTCTCTGCCTCTGATATATTCCCATGCCAGAACTCTAGGCTTCTGACGTCTCGCTCAAGTCTCGTTATCCTTTTATCCCATACCCATATCAAATATAGCGAGCTAACCATATAAACTATTACGCTAGCCCTGAATATCAACGTGCCAATTTTGTCAAACACACATCACCTCCCTTGTATCTTTTTAATTCTGGCCGCAGCCTGCCAAGACAATCTATCTGAAAACCTTTCCTCTTCTGAGTCGTTTATTATTCCTTCCCTATGGAGATCCCATATTGCGCTTACTAGGCAGCCTATCCTCAAACCTTCTTCCTCTTCTTCTTTGGTCATTCTTCTGCCTCCCTCTTTAGATCGTCCTTAATGCCTCTGAGGTTGATTACAAATCGAGCTGCTATCTGTTTCCCCATTGTCTGCTCTAATCGGTATCGTTCGGTCTCCAGATGTGTCAAAGCTTCCCCAGTGTGCTTGCTCTCTGCGAGTATTTGAATTGCCTTGTCGTAGTGTTTAATCAGCTTACGATAGAACGGTATCGGGGCCTCCCCTTCGACTTGCTTTTCCATGTCCTCGAATAGCTTGAGAAGTTCCGCGGCGCCTACCATCTCCCTATTGGCTCCCATACTGACTTCCACTCCTCCTCAGTCACACCTGTATACGGATGATTTGCATCTTTTATCGGTGGCCCAAATAACAGGTCATTATTTCTTGTCGGGGTTTTCACCGCAGATATCGTTAATGGCATTATCTCGCTCATACCATCTCCGGGAATAACTGGCCCGACTTTGTGAGGTTCTCGGATTCACGGATGTAGTCGTCGGGTTTCTGGTAACCAGGAATCACCGCGTCAATAGAAATCAACTCTATGTCAACCCCGCGCTCTAACATCGGCTCACCTCGATATGTCATCACGACCTTCGATACCAATATTTTATCCCTGATGAATTCTCGCCCGTCTCGCATGATCTTCCATTTTTGTTTGCCATGTTTTTTGATAAACATCCAGTATCTGAGCTTCTGGAAATTATTGTGCTGGGGTATCGTCAGATTCAGGGCCGAGAGCTTGGCCACCCCTCCAGCATCGTAGAGCGCACGGAGGCCCGTCACTAGACCCTTGTTGAGCCGGTGGCGGTAGATGACCTTTTTGGCCCCGCACTCGTGACAGTGTTCTATTTCTTTGGGCATCAGAGTTTGGCCTTGAGCTTTCGACGGGCTTCCTCAAGGACACGGATTGCTATCCGGGCCCCATCATACAGCCCCAGAACCGATATTGCACTATCAATACTTTCGATCTCTTTCTCTATCCCTGGTAATTCTGGTTCGTCGTCCCGCTTCCTCTGCCATGCCATGGCCTCCGACTGGGTGAACTCCTCCTGACTTATCATGTCAAACCAGATATTGGCCACATGGCCGTTCTTTGTCCGGATGGATTTCTTGAACTTCCAGCCCTTGAGGTCCAGGTACTCGGCGTTGGGGCCGGGCGGTAGTGGTTTTTTCGGGCTCATTTCTTGACCTTATTTTTCCTGAGTCCAGAAATAACTCCTCTCAGATAAGATATCTTGCGTATCAGTCTGCCATGATTAACGTCGTGCATCGCCCAGAAAATCCCCGCGCAAAACAAAAATGACATAAATGCACCTAAGCATCCACCAAACATAAGATCGTTATTCATTCCTTCACCTTGTCGGCCTTCTTAGCCACTGATTAACCATAAGATCACAATGGTTGAAATGATCACTCCCAATGAAACCCATATTACCGTTTCGTCTTCCGCCTTTCGCTTGGGTGTATTTCTCTCCCCTCTTTCCAGGGAACCAGCTGCGTCGGCTTGCCTGAGAACCTTTATTGCGAAATTGGAAGTTCCGTCAAGTGTGTTCCCGTCCCTTATACTGACAAGTCCTTCCCTCAATATCTTTACTTCCTCAGTCATACAATCCCCCTTCCCCTTCGAAAGTGTGCCGTGATAACGCTCTCTGCTTTCGGGCACCATGTCGGCGCAGGGGCTAAACATCGGGCCCCGTTACCATCCTCTTCCAGAAACTCACAACCCCGACAGTTCCATACATGACGGGCGAATGTTTTTGTACGGACATCTTCCGAGGCGTCGTGGATCTCCTGGAGGACTGACATAGGAATCTCGCGGTACAGTTTCTTTGCCCGCTTATCTGCTACAGCGGGGTCAATGTGGTTCTTGATCATCTGGGCGATAGTTTCTTGAGCGGCGGGGCATGCCTTCCCGGTTTTGGCCGCGCATTTCATATCTCCAGTTTCTTGGCCGGCCTTTTTTACAGGCTTGAAATACTTGCACCCAGTCTGACAGTGAATTTCCGGTTGAGTCGTAAAGGTACGGTTCCGTATGAATTCAGCTATGGCGCCAGACATTTCAAGGACGGTGGAGTATTCCTTGTCGTTAATTTTTACTGGCATTCGATTCCTCCGGCTTCTTTCTCACAAGGGTGATCACAGCCTGATCTCCACTCATAGAATAATTATGGTCTGACCCGTGATTTCTATACCACCCGCCTCGACAAGTTTGAATATTGGTATCAGACATATTGATCTCAATATCGTATTCCTTGCCGGTGAGGCATTTCAGCACGCCTTTCTCGTCCTCATCCTCGGGGTACAGGATCACTTGCCGGTTGCCGTCGGCGATTAGGAGCTGGCATCTCATGACTGTAACTTCCGGCTCTTCAATTCATCGAGTATCAGGCCAAGTTTCTCGGAAGCCCCGCACGTGCCAGAGTCAGCTTTCCCCTCTACAATGTCCCCGACCACACGGGCATTGATAGTCTGGGCGGCAACAATAAGCGCGTCCGTTTCGAACTCTTCAAATCCTGTCATGGTTTCCTCCTAAATGATTCCAATGTCGGACGGTCGGGACTTGAACCCGAGACGAGATTTTGAGCGGCGATCAACCCGCCTGATCCCTCGAACCCCCTCGTGGGCCCACGCCCTCGCGCAGCCGTCCGTAATAATTCCAAAAAATGCGCGGACCGGTCCTTTCCCGGCTTGTGGGCGTTTGTGTGTAAGTCACACCGCCACGCATTCCCTATAAGGGCAAAAATCGGCCCGGACCTACTCGAAATGGTCACTTCTGTCATGGAAGCATAGGCCCGAGCCAGTTGTTTTAATAGCTTCTTTGTGTCCATGTCCGATATCATACTACCAGTTTAGGCGTTTTGTAAAGGGGGTTTGGTCAAGTTTTTTAATTCCGTCTGATTCATGGCCGAAGTTATAGTGAGGGCGCCCGCCAAATTTCCTCGAATCAAAATAGTGGCCCCGCCTTCAAGGACGAATACAACGCTGTTCTTTCCAGTGGCGATATCAATCATCTTTTTCCCGATCTGATGTTGTAATTCTTCCGGTGGGCCAGGGTTGAGCGGCTTATCCATTCGTCACCTTCTCTCCGGCCTTTATTCTGTCCGCTTTCCGTACGGCGTTCTCTAGTTCGGTCATGGTGAGCCCCATACAATGATCAAATCCTTCCTTGTCGAAGTCTTCAAATTCTGCTTCGAGAATATAGCCTGACGCGCTCCTGATCGAATTCTTGAGCACCTCCTCAATATCCTTGTATTGCCTCAACTCCTCCTCAAGTTCTCGTTCCCTCTTGGCATGTTTGGATACTGCCTCCCAAGCCGCTTCAAGCTCAGTCATTCCCCGGTCTCCACATACTCAGTCTTGGGGATACAGGGGAAGGTCAGAGGTACACGGCTTTTGAAATTTGTGTATCCATGGCCGTCCTTGTCGCGAAATACTTTCCCGTTCGAAAAGTAGGCGCCACCACCGTTTTTATCCTTCGCAAATACTGCGTAGTTTCGTTTGTTCTGGAAACATGGTTCCCCGCTCAATCCTGATTGGTCGCTCCACTCATCAGGGGTTCCTTTCAACGGGCTCAATACCTCGCCCTTAATCAGGCTGTGGAATATCTGGGCCGTGAGGCTGGCCGACATTCCTGAGTGACCCTCCTCCTGGAACTTGAGGAGAAGCCCTGCCACAGCGTACCCGGTCATGCCGCCGTAGAAATCTCCGTCCTTACCAAATAGACCGGCAATCTCTAGCTCGACTATCATCCGGGCGGTGGTGGTTCCCTGCTTTTTGGCTCGCGCAATTCTTTTTATCAAAATAAATCGCCTCACCTTATCCCTGATGCTCCGTATCCGCCCTACAATCTTTTCACGAAACCACATATTGATTCGTTCCTTTCTCGATGGCTTCCACTGCGTTGGTTGCTCTACTGCGTCACCCATTCACTTCCTCCTTACCTTGGATCATGTATCTTGGCCCAACAGGCCGTCACTAATTTACTGCGAAAATTATCTGATCTCAGTGTCCCCATAACTTCTGAAATCGTCCAATCAATTCTGACTCCCAACTCTACACTTATAGCTTCTTTTGTCATTCCTAACGCCCACTCCTCATCAAACTGTACCTTGAATTCTATGGGGACTGTAATCGTGTGCTTCACGCCACCACATCCTCGGGCCATGTAACCGACTCACCACGAGCACGGGAAATGGCTACATCAAGAAACTTGTTCCTACGGCACCCTCGTTTCTTACACTCACCCGACTTCAAGTTGCTCCCACAAATACAACACTGGCCCAGAGTTGGTTTATCCGCCCGGTAGAATCTACGGCCACGAGTTTCGTCCACATCTCCAACGAGTGTGTTCTTGGTCATATGGAATTTATCTTCCTGTGAGTTTGCCCGAGCCATTTTCATGTTGGTATTTTATCCTCGTCCTTTACGGCGTCGGCTTGCTTGAGGGCGTCCAACAGTCTTTGGGTGCAGTTGAAAATTATACCCTCGTCATTTTCGTCAATGTCAAATGATTGAATTTCGTTAATAGCTATATCAATTGCATCCCTGAGAATCTTCTCTCTGATTGGCCCTGCTCGGAGTCGCCTGATTTCGGCAATTAACATTTCACCATAAGCCGCTGTCCAGACTACACAATCATCTGGATTCACCGCCCTATCAAGGTCCCTTTCTGCATTCTCAAACTCATCATTAGTCATCGGTTCCTTCTCAGTAAGGGGCTTCGGTGTTGAGAGTGGGGTCATACTTGTTCCATTATATAGGTTGTAGAAATATCAAGCGTAAATGAAAATCTTTCATGACAACTTTCACAGTTAATCTCGTCAGAATCCCCATCTTCCATCTCTGCTGACACGGCCCTTGAGTCAAGACATTCATAATTACACCAAGGGCAGACAATTTCATATGAGGGTTTCGGTGTTTGGGGTGGGGTCATTATCGTCTCCCTTTCCTCGCCTCTATGCATTTCGGACACTCGCCCTCCTTCATATCATATCGCCATTCTGCATGCGCATGTAACAGGCTACCAGAACAGCGCACGTATACAGGTCCGGCGTTATCCTCAAAACCCTGCTGCGTGCATTCATCTGCCATGTCACCCATTTATAACCTCCTCGGGATTAGCGGTTAACTATCTCAATATCAAAGGGACATGTCCCGGCTATTTTTCTATCAGCATCCCATGACCATGTTTCAGTTGTATCCTCGGGCTCGACACCGCCGAACGTAGGCAGGTTATCCCATTTCGTGTTTTCATCAGAGGTTCTCATTTCCTCAAAAAGCTCGTCTAAGGTTTTGCAGTTTTTCATTCTAGTATGTTTCCTCCTCATTTATTAAGCCAAGTTTTTTGGCATCATCCAATTTGATAACAATGCCCTCTGCATGCTCATCGCATACCGTCAGTTCGGATTTACCGTATTTCAAGGTTCGCGTCCATCGCCTCGCCGCCGTATCTATTTTGACAGTATAAGTGTCAATTCCCTCAAATTCGTTTAGTTCGGATGAAGTCATTTTTTTTACAGGTGACCCGAATTTTTCCTCGTCTATGTTTGCATTCTCAGAGTAAACCAATACTGCCAGTTTCAATATGTTTTTATCCTCGTGGCCTATTTCTAGGTAGTAATATTCGGTAGATAGGGATGTTTTGGTTTTCATTATGTCCTCCTGAGTTTGGGTCTGGGTTGAAATGTCTTTCTCTTTCATACCTATAATATAAGCAATTGCTTATAATTAATCAAGGCTTTTTACCCACTTTCAAATACCCCATGACAGCCTTAAAACCCAATTTTAGAGCAAGATTCTCGCTTATTCCCCTTTTTCCAGTCCAAACCTGGTGAACATATGACTGCGAAAATCCCCACTTTTTAGCCAACGCGCTACAGCTAGACCCCGATACCTGAGCCCTGAATATTTCCATCAACTCATTTGTAGTGATTATTTTCTTACAGCTCATTCTCCCCTCCTCGGAATTAGCGGGGTTCCGCTGGGGTTCCTGTCAGTCATCTCACAATCCTGAATTCGTTTGGCGTGCCCGGAACGCGCTCAAGTTCGTGGTCAAACACCATCGGTCTCACCACCGGTGCCGCGATCATCGTCCCGTAGAAATATTTCACCGTCATGGTTCCGTCGCCGTTGTCTTTGATTGTGGTTTTCATCGGTCGTTCTCATAAATTCGAACAGCTACAAGCGGACATAATTCTTCATCTGGCGAAAATATGCTTGCGTTTCTAGGGCACTCGAATTCAATCACAATAGGATTTTTATGCCTGATCGGAACTAGTCGGAGTGGTGCCCCGCAATTCTCACACCATTTCCCGTTCGGTCTTTCCGCAAGTTGATCATAGGCCCATTTTTCTTGGTCATGATTCTTAATAAATCCGTCAACGACCTCATCAACTGTGACGCCTCGACTGGCAGCGAATTCGTAGAGATTCATTCTTCCCCTATCTTGTCCGGCATCCATGGCATCGGGACCGGCTTGGGAATGAGCTTGAGCCGGTATGGCACGACATGCGACATCAACATTCTGTGACACAGGTCATTAAAAAAGTCGGATTCTTTCGGGTGCGGGTATACATCCATGTTCCACCCGCAATAATGGAGCGCGGTATATTTCTCGCCTTCCTCTATTATGCCGTGAACCCTTCGACCTCCAACCGGAAGATCGGTCACATAGGTCAAAACTATTCGCGGGGCATCCGGATAATGGCCTAAAAAATCAGAGTGAACTTTCCCGCCGGTTCCAAATATCCCAAGGCCAATCAAAAACCCCACCACTATCCCGACTAGGATCCCCTTGAAAAGGTGGTTCACTGTGTCGGCCCGGAAAGCATCGGGGGTTCCTTGAATGTGGCCTCTACCTCGTTCGGCTTAAGATGACGCGGTGAATTATCAACTTTCGCCACGAATAATGGACGCGGGGGCGGAAAGTCCTCAACCCTTCCGCGCTCTGGAAACGCAAACCTTAGCGCGTCAGCATGATCATGTCGGTGTTTTCGATTAAGCTCCATATCAACTTGATCCGCCCACGATCGATGCCCTTGTGTAATCGTGAAATCTATATTTTCTGGGTGTAATATTCCCAGTCTTGCACTGTCCAATGGGCTCAGCTTTCTAATCCTCTTCATCGCGTCCATGTCCGATATCATACTACCGGAAACGGTAAAAAGTCAAGCAGTTTCGACATCTTCGAGAAGATAGGTGTCCGTCCCTGGGCGGTAGTATACCCAGAATGAATCCCCTGATGAACATAGCGATGGTGATTTTCCATAAATATGCTCATCACCTTTAATCCTCACGCTTGCCTCGCAAAAATCAGACGGGCATGATGATTCTATGACCTGACCATCCCTGACTTTGTGGCCGCCAATCATCGTCGCCGATGAATTGGCCTTCCCGTTGTTCCCGCTCAAAACGGTATCCGCTTAGTCCGTGATCCCATGCTGATTCCTCCAGTATTTCAATACTTCCGCTACCGTGACCCTCATCAAGTATTTCCTCTTCGGTTTCTGGCCGTATATCCGGCTCACCATGAAAGAGAATACATATATTGCACACATCTCAAGGAACTTTCTCGGAAGGCGTCGAATGATGCGCGGCGCCACGGACCGATAAAACCATCGCCTGATTTTCATCCATGTCACCGCTAGAATCACTTTGGGCGGCGGGATAGTTACCCGCCACTTCCATGCGTTAAATGTCATCCCCCGTCACCTACGGTATCCTTTTTATCGAACGCGATCATAGAATGACAAGTGAGACACGCGAATGCTGAAATCATCACCGCATCCGATCCGTTGGTACTGTTCTCGTCGTGGAGCCAGTTTAGGTGTTTGTTCCCACATCGAGGGCAACGGGGTTTCATTTATTTTCCTGAGTCTTGTACACCGATCCGGCATACATGAACGAGAACAGAAACGGGATCAAGAAATAAAATCCACTCAACGGTTCGCCAAAGTTCCCGCCGACACCCAGAACGAACACGGTCCACAGCCCGAGATTAAATACTCCGTACATGTTTATCACAGAATCTTTCATGTGACTTTCTGCGCCGATTTCAAAAGTTCCGGGTTTTGATAAATGTTTCCGATTACCTTGGCCGTATGTAGTGCATGATTATGAAGAAGGGTTGTCCCGCCAAGGTTTTTTGTTCCAAACGCCCCGAAGGATTCATCAAAAACAACTTCTCCCAAATGAGGTAAGGATTTACCCTCAAATATAAGGCTGACATCTATAATATCACCCTCAAAAATCTTTTTGTTATTCACATCGACGAGGCCCGTATAAAGTTCTACCTTCCCATCTTCGTCGTTCATGTCAAAGAAATATCCAAGACTCGGTGAGTCCTTACTGTAGTCATAAGATTTGACACCATCGACTTCTATTCTCGCCCTGAATTCAAGTTCTCTCATTTGGTTTCCTCCAGTTTTTTCAGGCCCGATAATGTGACCTTGATATGGCCAAATTGAATATCGGGATTAAATTCTTGAAAATATTCCTCGTGGAGACTCGCGGGATCATCTCCCTTGAGTAATCCCTTCTCTACCAACACATCTATGATCGGCTTTGCACCGAATGCGAAGTTGGCATAGTCATACGGGCGCTTCGTTTTCTTGTCGTAAAATCTTCGAATCTCGATCTTCGAAAAGTAGTGCCCCTTTATGGCCTGCCTCTCGTACCCCTTTAGCTGATTTTTGTATTTCTTCTTCCACCCCGCAAGCCCGAACTTAGTACGGTACTTGTGACCGGACGGGCAATCGTCCACCCTGAATATCATAGTCGTGTCCGTTTCGATACTCGGTGGCGGCATGATCACAGCTTTTTCGCTAGGGCATAGGTGCCGCCAAACACCACGGCCACCACAATTACGCCCGTCAATATCTTCCCGCCTAGTGCATCCCATTTCAAAGATTTGATTTCTCGCTTGTCGATCTTCCCTAGCTCCATCATGTGATAATTCTTTTGCCGCTCCCGTCCGACTTCACGCTCTAGCCAGTCGTGTCTCACCTTCCACATTGCAGCCGCCGCCCATCCTTGCTCAGTGACCGTGATTCTGTAATTCGTTCCGGGGACAAAGTTTCCTAGCCATGTACTAGACTGTACCTGCCCCGAGAAATCCGTATTTATCAGGATTAACGGTTGAGGTACAGGATTATATGTCGGCCTTCCCGGGTCAGTGTCGTTAGTTGCGCTTTGCGAAAATATCGGTACTGAGAGAAATGAGAGTAGTGCCGCGAGCTTTATCCAGTTTCGCGAGTAACTCGTCAGTACTGATCGCGTCAGCCTTGGCCTCTTTAACGATAGCGTCAATCTTCCGGTTGTGGATTTCACGCCCCGCTTCAAACCCTCCGCTAGATCCAAGAATCCATCCCGTAATACTCGTGAGGTTATCGATAACCAGCCATACGCCAACTCCGACAGCCGCGACAATGGCCACGAGCTTGAGAATCTTCCAGGTTTTTGAATTGAAGTCCATATTTGATCTCCTCCGTTTGTTATGGTTTCGGTCATTCGGTGTCTAGGTATTGTATCAGAGTTTCCCATGCGCGACAAACCACGGCGGGCACCTGCGCGTTCCCCAGTGCTTTCAATTTTTCCACTCTATTTAGAATGCCTTTTTCCACCCTTGGAATATATCTTCCTCCATCGGCTCCAGGTTCACCCACTTTAACGGAAATCCCATCAACCAGCTTACCCATTCCGGATTTAGTTGGCCGCCCATTTTCTCCGACAATCCCATGGCCCCCGGTCGAGGCGACACCTTGCCCCTCTTGATTGCGTCCGTCGCTGTTGGAGTTGGGTAAGTCGGCTGGGTCTTCGTTCCACCATGTGATTCTTTGCCCATGTTTCTCAATATTATCTGGCCGTGCAAACTGAGTTGTTTTTTTAGTTTTTGCCTCCTCTTCACGGTGTTTTCCGTGTCCCTGAATTTTGCGTCTTGGGCGTTCGGAGTTCTCCATTTTGTCACCGCAGCCTGTAAATCGCCTCGATCGTTTTTCCTCGGCCGACCGTAATTTTTCGCGCTTGCTTTCGGTGTCGGCCATATTGCCTTGTTCGCTTTCTCGTAAGTCGGTCTGCTCGGATCGTTTCCGCTGAACCTTGCTTGCTCCATGTCTCCTACTGTCATCATTGAATTGGTCGGCGTTGGCCACTTCACTACCGCCGTCGCTAGATCGTCGCCCCCGCTGCCTTCCCTGTTCGCCCTTGCAAAGTCCGGACCCGAGGGCGTTGACTTTGGAGTGGGCCAATATCCAGAGCCGTTTCCTACGGTGCGGAGCTCCGACGTCGTCAGCTCCGAGCACACACCATTCCGCATCATACCCCGCGTCCATAAGGTCTTCGAGGATTTGTCCAAAGTAACCGGATCGAATAAGTCCAGGGACATTCTCAAAAAAACAGTAGGCGGGCGCGACTTCTTTGACGATCCGGATTGTTTCTGGCCAGAGATTCCTTTCGTCGTCCGCACCTTTCCGCTTGCCGGCAACTGAGAACGGCTGGCAAGGAAATCCACCCGTGACGACATCGATTTTCCCCCGCCACTCTTTCCCGTCAAAGGTTTCGATCCGATCCCAGATAGGGAACAGGGGGAGCACACGGTCCCGTTGGCGTTGGAGGAGCACCTCTCGGCAATAGGGCTCTTTTTCCACGGCACAGACCGGGCGGAATCCGAGGAGATGGGTTCCCAAGAGCCCTCCTCCAATTCCGGCAAAGAGTGATAACTCATTCAGGTCGAAACTCCACGATCATGGACGGGAAAGGTGCGGTTTTGTTGGATCCGCCAAACTTCACCCGGCCCCTGAGAAATGTCACCTTCCCGCGAAGGCAATACTCGTGGAACCATTTCGTATCGGTGCTTGCCGGCAAGAGACAAACCACGGTATGGCCCTCCTCGAATGTCCGGTACGCTTTCCTTACCCACTCAATCAGGTTTCTCCCGTATGGTGGGTTCATCCAGACAGTCCCGCTCCATGTCTGGAATAGTCCATCCGCTGCCTTGTCAAAATATTCAATACATTTGGAGTTTTTGGATGTCGCGCAAGGATCCAGATCAAAATTATATTTCTTATTCCACTCATCAAATAGCCATTTCGGGGTTGACCATTCACCGGATCCACCTTTCATCATTCCCCTGTTCACGCCGGGGCCCCAACTTTCGGCATCTCGTTATGCTCCCGGCCCCATTCTATCTTGGTCTTACCGGGCATTAAGCTAAAGCCTCGCGCTCGATTGATTCGCCGATTCTATGCCATTCGCATTTCTCTTGATCATTTATCCTAACAATTACTTTTCTACATCCACCGCATTCGATCTTGGTAGGAATAAATCCCCATTCCCTTTTGAGGTAAATCCGTTGCACATGCGCCGTATCATACCAATTCTCAAACTTACAATTTGGGCATATTGCTTTACTCATTCCATTGGTGAAAGGAATCATATCCTCACCTCCCGGCACAGCCTACGGATACGGAACTTACCGGGCATCGGGTTTCCCTTTTTTCCTACGCTCCAGCCAAGCCATCAAAAATAATGACCCAAAAACAATCATATTTGCCGTAAACACATCAGGCGCGATCACCAATCTTTCCTGAATTATGCCCGTAATGAGATGGCTGCAATTTGTCATGAGAATACCCGCCGAAAATACCATCACAAATTCCAAGCGGTTTTCCCGTATCCATTGTCTCATTGTCTTACCGGGCATATTTCTCTTCCGCCGGATCCATATACTCTTCCTCACCCCTCACAGCTTCCACCGTATCCTGAAACTCCTTGGACATGTACTCGCCTAAATCTTGCTTGCCTATCATGTCGGCCCCTTCGAGCAGTGCCTTTCTTATTTTCTCATCCTCAATCATATTTTCACCTCTCTACATAATCTCCGTATCCGGGTCTCTAGAGAACCCCGCTGATGGCCCTCGAATAAATGACAGAAATCTATCACGGAAAGGTTCGAGGTTACGATCAATTCCGGGCGCGGGGTGCATGTGTCCGCCTCGTCCATGAACTTCCAGAGTTCGTTGCGTAGGCCCGAGGATTCCGTGGTCAGGTTCATATTCTGTATGTCGTCAATGCATGTGGTGGGGTTATCCTTCCAGTTCCACTCCATGCCGTTACGGGGGCTCACATTGGCCCCGCACTTCCATTTCTGGCGGAACATATCCTCAAGCTCCCAGAACTTCATAGGCGTGGAATACTTACGGGCTTTGAGAATGTGGAACGCGCAAAAGGATTTCCCCCGGTTAGTCTCGCCATGTATCCATCTACCCGGGGGCTCGTCTTCCCGGTTCGCTCTCAAGGCTTCGTACTGTTCGGGGCGGTTTCGTGCAGATACATCGTGCATCGATCCCAGAACAGCCTTGAGTATGCGGAAATTAGATTCATCCCTCGTTTCACGGCCCGTGTAGTTTTCAATATCAGATTCTTTGTCGGCTAGATCGGCGTTCGGTGGTTTCCCGGCTTCCAGGTTCTTAACGAAGGTAGTCATTACCTCGTCTGGGATACGCTCGGGGTCTTTGGTCACGCGGTTTTTTCCAAGAGTTCCGGGTTGTCCTTAATGTTTCCAACAATCACAGTATCGTCCCCCTTGCAACAGTAGGGCCACAGCAAATCAGTATCAGTATCAAATTCTACCATGAAACATCCGTGGTCAAAATATACCCGCGCCAACCCGTAGCACATTTTAATAATGTCACCTTCACATATTTTCTTGCCGCCCTTGTCCTTGATGTCAGAATATTCCATGAGCACCACATCTTCTCGGGGGGCTACTCCGATATGGTCCCCCGGCCCGAATCTTCCCGGCTCACCCCGGTACTCACAGTCAACCTCGCCGTTGCCGTAAACCCTGATATCTTCCGGGAGAAACCAGCGTTCCCATTTCTTGCTCCATGCCCGGTACTTATGGGGTCTCATTTGGCTTCCTGTTTTGTATTGAGAAGTTCCGGGTTTTCGTGCATATTGCCAATAATTGTCATTTCCACACCCCTGTTCCATTCGGGGTATTGGTATGCTTTTGTTTTCCACTTCAATTCAAATTTAGCGTAATTAGTAGACCATTCCACCAGAAAATAGTATCCCTTTTCCTCTTCTAGAATATCTCCCTCGAATATCTCTTTCCCGCTTTTGTCCTTGAGGCCGGTGTATTCAACAATTTCCAGATTTTCCACTTCGGGATTCGTAAGTTGTCGGCATGATACGGGATCAAGGACGCCGGGAACCTTTGACCCATACCGAACAAGTACGATAACATCTTCACAAACGCATAAATAATCTAGCGGGTCATCGCCAATCCACCGCTTTTTTTTCTTGTCCCATCCCTTAAATTTGATTTCTCTCATTGGTTTCCTCCAAAGTTCAATGCCTCAGCGGACACCCGATGGGCGACCTTCTCTCCTGTTTCCCTCAACCTGATAATCTCCTCTTCAACCCACAATCCGTTGATTGCCTCGCCACTGAAATAAATATTGACCTCGCTCGCATTATACCCCGTCTCTCTCAGAAGCTCTGACCCCGATCCCACTATTGCGCCAACTCCTACGGCCAAGGCTGTTCGCTTGATGAATGATCTACGATTCATTGGTTTCCCCCCATCACTTCTTTGAGTTGCTCGTCCGACATCACCGGGGAACTGGAAAGGTCCAAGGGTCGGTATCCTGTGCCCTTCGGTTTGATCTTGGGAAGTAGTGAGGCCCTGATTGAATACAGGTACGATATGTCCTTAGATTTGGCTTTCCACGGACACTCTTCTGACAAGGATTTCAGTTGTTCAATATCGGCGCCTTTTTTCAGGTGGAGCTTGAGGGCGTTCCAGTCTTTACCGATTAGATCGCTGACTTCAATCCCTGCAAAGGAACACCACTCATCGGCGAGCTTGTGAACGGGTGCGGCCCCGTTCTTAGGGGGCGCTTTCTTAGTAGTCTGTGAAGTAATCTCTGCTGTAGTCTCTGTATATAGATTGGCGTCCTTTTGTCGCGCTCGATGGCGACCATTGGTCCTATTCAATGGTGACGTTTCGTCATCATCAATGGGGCGGTTATTCCACATCTCGTTGATTTTGTCCCAGTCGTGATTGTAGTGATTCCGAGGAGGGGATTTGCGCTTCTCAATTTTACAGATTTTCTTCTCAAGAAGCCATTTTTTAACGCTCCTTTGTTCCCGCTCTGAAAGCCCAGTTTCCTTTCTTATGGCGGCCTCTGTTTTGTAAACCCACCCCTCCTCATCTTCCTTGCCCTTCCAATAACAAAATTGACAGATCCAAAGTGCCCGTTTCACGCCCTTAAATGCAAGTGCTATCGACGGGAAATAGCTGACTGGCCTACCAAGGCCCTCTGGGCTCAATACCTCAACCAATTTCATTTGGGGGACACCGTTAAACAAAAAAGCCCCCAAATGTTTGCGACATGAGTGGGGGCTTTCTCGAAAATGAAGAAAAAAGTCCTATCTCTAATCTCACGCCGCATGCCTCATACCGTATCATTCGGACCACCGGAAGTCAACGCTCTAACGGGGCTATGGTGTTCGCGTGTGCCCTCATCTTCCAATATTCAACTTGTTTTTTGAGTTGCTCCACTTCTTTTTCGGCCCGAAAGCAGGCCGCTCGCCATTCATTAAGATCATCCGACATTCCGTAAGCCATTGGTTTCCTCCTTAAATTAAAACGGTATTTCGTCGTCAGGCTGTTCGGGCTCGGGTTCCGGCTCCGGCTCCTGTTCGTATTCGGCGCGGGCCTGTTCTTCCATGTGGGCCTCGTAGGCGGCCTGCTCCTGTGCCATTTCCTCTTGGCGGCGCTGTTCGTGGCGTTCGGCGTCGCGTCTTTCCTCCTCTTCCCTTTCACGATCGTATTCCGCGTCCCACTGTCCGCGATCCCAGTTACGGGATGCATCTTCACATCCGGCATTACTAAAATTTGATTTGTATGGATTGCGGGCATAGCTTTGCTCTTCCCCGGCTCGATAGCCTTCCCGCCGTGCTTCCCAAGGTTGGGGACAATCGTTTCTATGGCTCATGGGTTTCCTCCTTAAATTAGTATATCAAAGGTGACGGGGGGTCGCTACCGGGGGGCGGGGTCCTTGAGGGCTTCCAGTGCCATGTCTCTCAAATCCCCTTGTGAGGGCTGGTTGTCCTCCATAAGCTTTCCGCACTTATCAGCTTCGGTCGCTATCTTCTCAAGCGCCGCCTTATATCGCTCTATGGTGGATATCATCTCTTTAGCGGAGTTTCGGAGTTCGCAGACAGCCTGTATATCGGAGTCGTTTAGTAAAAGCGTTTCGGTTGATGTTACGGCACAAATGCCAAGTCGTGGCTTGTCCCTGTCGCTCATGTCACTCGGAATCCACTCCCCCGGCGTAGCCTTCGCCTCAAGCTTCTTTAGTTTCGATAGGTTCATGGTTCCTTCCGTCGACCCTTCTCGCGAAGACTTCGAGCCTTATCCCTGAATGCCACTAGTTGCAGGATGGGCAAGTCTCGTATTTCGTCGAAATGTAAATCTGCTATCTGCTTTATAAATTTTTCAGCCCTAGTTAAACCCACCACTCACCTCCTTAAGTTATGATTCCAAAAGGTGACACGGGCAAGTTGAATTCCATTCCGCGAGTTGCTTTAATGGCGTGAATTTATCCACGCGCAATAATTCTCCGAAACGCGCTATCTTCACTTGAACACCGCCGCCACCATATAATTCCTCATCGCTTCGAAAACCTCGAAAAGTCGTACAAATCCGGCCATTTGTCCGGGCTCTCCACGATGTTATACGCAATAGCTCTCATGGTCTCCGTGCTTATCGCCTGATTGCTCTGGTACGACCGTAGCTTGACCAGGAGGACATGCGCGATCACTTGGCATGATGTTATAGCCCCCGCCGGTAACTCTCCCCCCATAGCCCGTTTCTGGATTAGTGTGGCAAGTCTGTCACGAAGGAACTCGAATATCTCTTTGTCCTTCAGGTCTCCCTTGCTTCCCCATAGTGTCAGCTCAGTTTCGTACAATGCCGCCACTACTCCCACGGCATTTACTACCTCGGTGAAACCTAGCGGCTTGTCTGGTTTGCTCATTGCCCCTCCACTGGCTCATAGGTTGCTTCGAATATATCGGGCTTGATAGTCCATGTTTTACCATTGGCGTCACGAAGAATATATTCTCCTGGCAATATCGTTATTATTTCATCCGGGTTTATTTGAATGGACATAAATAAAACGGGGGCATCATAAATTATGGCAGCCCCCACTTCCATTGCCGCCATATTTAACGCCTCAATAATCCATTCTGGATCTTGGGTTTGATTTTGATCCCCCGTCCACTTGAACGCATCCACTATCATAGGTTTCTTTCGATATTTCATGAGTCCACCTTCTGGGGAGATTTGCAAACAAAATCCCACCACGGGGGTAATCCCGTGCCCGTTACTAGTCTATGCGTATCTCCCGATTGACTAACTCCATAAATGACACCCACTACATTTTTTGTGATGCTAACAATAGGGTCTGTTTTCACATCCCACCTCCTTTATTGTATGTCCACAACAGATTCATCTGGGCCTTGGCCACTTCCTCAAGTTTTACGATCTTGTTCTTGAACTTCCTTATCTGGGTACCGATAGCGTCCACCACTTCCCCATCCGGGCCCACGGTCGAACTGCCAAGGACTTTCTCCACATACGATCTCTTCTGTGCCGCTGTAATGTTTTTTGCTCGACATGCTTCGCCGTCTAGTCTGTCCAGCTCCACAATAAACTGACGGTTGTATTCCGCCTCCAGGTCAACGAGTTCGTTCTTGGCCAGCTCTACGAATAACGGCCACACGTGATTATTGTGATTCAAGGATTCTCTCTGTTGACTCATGTCCCCCGACTTCACGACAGCAGGATCTACGATACGAATGAGGCCGCCCCAGTCTTTCATCATGGTCTCGATTTCGTCCACCGTATTCATTGGTGTGAAATCTCGTTCTCGATCGTAGCTCATTGGTTTGCATGCCTCCACTTGATTTGACCGCCGTTCTCATCCCGGAAGTTTTGCGCCAGTACCCCAAGAACCGCGAACCATCCAAGTAGCTTCGTGTAGTGTTTGGGCTCGCAGTGAACGGTGACGTACTTCATTTTCTCCTCGGGTTCCAGTTTATCTATTTCTATGTGATGCGGTATTCGAACCAATGGAACCATAACGTATCTAAGCATCTCCTGCTTGATGAGAAACCAGTTGAACGCCTGATACTTTCCAGCGTCGTAAATGTGGCACCCGTCAGGGTTCGTGCTTCCAGTTATAACGCACACCCCGCCGAACCATTTTTTCATGTCTCGTTTAGCGGCTGCCAGATGTCTCCCGTATTTGGTCACGGCATTCCCCATGCCTTTTTTAGTTTCATGGCTGTCTTCAGGAACCGCTTAAAGGTTTCGATGTTTTGCCCGGACCCTGTGAGAATTTTTAGTTTCTTCTGTGACTCAATTTCTTCCTCGCAACCCTGGATGGTTTCAAGTAGCCACGCCCTCTCCTCCTTACTGGGGACGTCCTGTACATCCAGACCCTTTTGAACAGCGTCAAGTAATAGCTTGAGCCCCTCGCCAACAGTATAATCATCACCACGATTTTCTACATTTTCCGCATACAAAAAAATCGCATCCTTGAGAATCCTATTCTCACCAGGCCCGTCCTTTACTGCGTCAGCTTCCTTAGTGGCTTTGTCTATAGTTTCAATTATACAAAAAGCTGCATGGTCATGGCTGTCGTCGCAGTGATCTTTTTCTATGAATTGAAGTTCTTTTTTCGCAGAATTAAGCCCATCCCTGAGTATCTTCTCTCGTGGTGTCATTCGTCATCCCACTGATTCGAGGGCGCTCCGTCAGTCTTCGGTGCTTCCACGTCTTTGGCTTTCGGGGTCAAGAACTGCACCATGGCATAGTTGATTTTTACCTTTGACCGTTTCTCCCCGTTCTTCTCCCATCGATCCTGTTTGAGCTTGCCCTGTACGCCAACGAGATTTCCGCGAAAACAATATTTGGCCACATTCTCCGCAACCTTGCCCCAGCATGTGATATCGAAAAAGCTCACATCGTCCTCGCCTTTTCCCTCGCCGACCGCGATCGAGAAATTGCAGACCGATGTTTCGCCGTCTCTTCCTTTCACCTTTTTGAGTTCCGGGTCTCGGGTAAGTCTACCGATCCCCATCCATTGATTCATATCTAGCATTTGGTTTCCTCCTCATCCTTCTGTTTTCTGAATATTTTATCGAAAGCGCCAGTCTCTCCTCTTATGGTACGGAACATTAGTTCCGCACAATTAGACTCATATTCAGCTATTTTATCAGTTTGCATGTGGTTTCCTCCTGTGGTTATTGTATCAAATTCTCAGCATAAACTCCAATGATTCCAAAGTGCGGGAGCCCACCCCGCTTCGGGTGATAACCTGTTAACATGTGGCCGGGCCTAACCACGGATCATTCCAAAACGCGGGCCAGATTCTTGCTTTTGTCTCCCGTGTGCACACGGTGCGAATGCCAGGCTTCCGACTACCGACAGCGCCATGCCGCCGCGAATAAATCTCATGATTCCAAAAAAACCGGGAGAGTTGCCCCTCCCGGCGCCATACCTAGGCCTACGGTTCTCCCGTAAGAGTTGCGTCATTATACCTTGATCTCTCCAGATTTGCATGACCTGCACCCTTCGTTCTTGAAAAGCCGTTCGTCAAAGATACGATCTCTTTTCGCGAATGCCGTCCTTGATGCATCCTGGAGGATAATCCACCCGGCTGCGTTCGCCAGCTTCACGAAAGCCTCGGGAGTGTATCCGGTCTTGATAGATGGTCTCGATGGGTGGCGCGTCATCTTGATATTGTGCGCCTCTCTCAATTTCTTCTGTCGTATATTATTCAGCGCCATAAATTGGACCGCATCCTCCCGAGTAAACCATGCTTTCATATTAGCAGCTCCCAAATCTGGCGGATTCAAAGCCCTCGGGCGTGATATAGAATCCAAGCTCATCAAGTTTTTTCTTGTCCTCGTCTGACACTTTATCAGGGTCAATGTCGTCAGATATCATCAGCCCATCATGTTCGCAATGAGTTGGATTGCGCGGGTTCCCATATTTAAGAAATATCTGCAACGCTTCGATCAAATCCTTCATTCCTTTTCCCCCTTATCAACGTATACTCTGATTGCTCCACTCTCCGAAATCGACACCCTGCCATTATAGGAATGGTAGACCTTGCCTTTCTCCAGAGCTTTGATTTGTTCCATCATTTCCTCCACATCGCCATTCAGTATTTCAATCTGCCTCTTCTTTTCCATCAGGAGATCTACCGCCGGATGAGCCCCCGTCCATAATTTGCATTTCGGTTTCAGTGGGCATAGTTCGCATTGCGGTACCGGCTTCTCGGGAAGATGCGTCTCCCTGATTCTATCCCATGCCTTCATGATCGTATCCTCTGCGGCTTTCCTGCTTGAGAATCGGAAGTCAATAGGAACCTCTGACAAGTCACCATCAAGCGCGTGTTCCGCGTGCCAGATAGAAGCGGTCTCCAGTTCCAGAAATTCCCTGTACAGTTCGTTCTGAAAATAATACATCTCTCGCAGCGGACCTGTTTTCAGATCCGATACCGAAAGTTTTTCTCTCCAGACATAATCCGTGAATCCCAGAATCAACGGGACTCCCTTGATATGAGCCGTCACTCTTGTCTGGAGTTCAATGTCCGCCCATCCAGAGGGGATAACTTTTAGCCATTGCGGCGGGATGTCCCATGTGTCCCCCGTCTTGAAAAACTCGTTGAGTGCATTCTCTGCCATGATCCCGCGAGACATTCCCACATTGAAAAATGGTTTGTTGCCCTCCTGGTAATACCGGGCCAGAGTCCCACACCCTCCACCATCCGGGCTCTTGTCAGATTCCGGGGTGAATGCCGTGGTGATCCTACCAATAGAGAAAGTCTCTTTCGTCTCGCTCATTGGTCACCGGTCTGCTGTTCGGCTGATTTTTTCATCATTTTTGAAACCTCAACCCAGTCATAGTCTAGGTGCTTGGCTATCTCCAAAACCTTGGTTTTGTCCGTATGCCCCAAAGACTTGGCCAGCTTTATCACATCTTCCGGGATCGTGACCTTGGATGAGGCCCGTTTCTTGCCATCGCCATTCTCGTTCTCGGGATCATTCCCGTGATCGGTTTCGATCATGAGGAGCGCGATGAGCGCGGCCTTGAGTCCGCCAGTGATTGCCTTGTACGGTCCCTTGTCTCCTCCGTAATCCATGCCGGACGCGGGAAGCGTGACCTCAATGGTTTCGGTCGGTTTGTCCACATCTATGAGGCGTAACTTGAAATCGATGTTGGTCAGAAATAGAAGCGTGCCTTTTTTGTTTTGTGACTGGATAAACTCCTTGTTCAATGCCGACGGAATCGCGATGATCCCGTATTTCACGAACAACGGCTTCACCGCCTTTTTGACATCGACTTCCTTGGTATAGGCATACTGAGTTGTTTTCCCGGCCTTCTCGATAGGCCCAAGCTCCTCGATCACGCCTAGAATCTTCTGGGTGAGATTCAATTTCGTTCTGTCGAATTTCTCCTCTTCCTTCTCGGGTTGATCGTTGTTTTCTGGTTTGTCGCTCATTGTGGTTTCCTCTCTTAAAGTTCCCTGGTTTTGTTTCTGATAAAAGCAGCAATTTGACTCATGGACCCCATGGCATGATTCATAATAGCTCTGGCATCATCTGAAACCAATCCAAGCGGAGGAGAAACACATTCAATCGCTCTCGCAAATACCAGTAATTTTTCTTTCTCTGGTGCAAGCTCGGCGGCACGCTCTGCCTTCTCCTTGTTTTCCTGCTCGACTTTCTCGGCTTCCAGCTTTTTGGCCTCTTCCTGTTCTTTCTCATTCTCCAGCCGGACCCTCTCACGGTCGGCATCTTCTGTCTTTTTGCGCTCCACCGCCAGTTCCGCCTCCTTGGCGTCCGCATCCTTCTTGAGTGTTTCATTCTCAATACGCAGTTTCTCCCGCTCTGCCTCATCCGCCTTTTCCTTTTTGGCCGCCTCATCCGCTTCCTTTTCCTTGGCCACTTTCGCAATGCGGCAAGTCTCTAACAATTGATCGAACTGTTCGGACTTCATATCACCGACCGTATACATGGAAACATCGTCCACATACGGAGCCAGCTTCTCGCGTCTCTCGGCAATCATCTTTTCCTTGTGTTCTTTTGCCAGGTTCTCGATAAATTTCTCCTGCTTCTTTAGGTGAGTTTCAATGGGCTCGACAACGCCAGTGATCATTTTCGCCACGCTATCAATCGCCCTCCCCTCAACCATGGATTTATCCTTCAACTCTCTTCTCCTTTTCTCCGTTAAAATCCTGATTTTTCCAATCTTCACTCGCATTTCTTTGGCCCTCTTTATGTCCTCATCCTGGCCTATGTCCGTGACCTTGATCTCCATGGCAATCTTGCCGAACTCTTCGGCCTGATCGAGAAACGCATTGAACTGCTCTAAAAGATCTTGCTTCCTGGCTTCATCCAGACCTGTTTTTTCAACCAATGTCGTCAATGTGTGATTCATCAATAAACCTCCTCTAATTTGTAAATGTTTGATAATCGTTCCGCAACTTCCATGGCCTTGATGCGGTGA
>SDBT01005120.1_pt1 | contig 22105 bp, 20 predicted proteins | sample 2277101 | NCBI WGS metagenome assembly SDBT01 (sample SAMN10404973, study PRJNA504765) | marine sediment metagenome | isolation source: marine sediment core GS10_PC15, 103 cmbsf | place: Arctic Ocean: Southern Knipovich Ridge | collected 2010 | reverse complement strand
GGAAATCTGGGATAACCACTGGCTCACTAACAATGGCCCAATCCTGCAACGCTTTTGTCGACAATTAAGCAACTATTTCGAGACCGACAATGTCTGCCTTTTCAATAATGGAACCCTGGCATTACAAATCGGTCTGGAGGGAATGGGCATTGCAGGTGAGGTAATCACAACTCCGTTTACCTTTGTGGCGACCACACATGCTCTTTTCTGGAACAAGATAAGGCCCGTTTTTGTGGATATCGAGCCCGACTATTATACGCTGGATCCTGAAAAAGTCGAAGCAGCTATCACGCCCTGGACAACTGCGATATTGCCTGTACACGTATTTGGTCATCCTTGTAACGTCAATGTCCTTGCCGATATTGCAAGGCGTCACAACCTGAAACTGATTTATGATGCAGCTCATGCATTTGGTGTACGCGTGGGAAATAGGTCGCTCGCTCATTTTGGTGATATGAGTATGTTCAGTTTCCACGCTACTAAACTATATCACTCCCTCGAAGGGGGAATGCTGACCTTCCAGGATTCAGGTATTAAAGGCATTTTTGATTACCTGAAGAACTTTGGTTTCAAAAACGAGTTAGAAGTTGTGATGCCGGGCACGAATGCCAAGATGAACGAGATGCAGGCCCTGATGGGTAGTATGGTACTAAAGCACATCGATGAAAATATCGAAAAACGCAGGCAAATCACGGCTATCTACCGCGACAAGCTTAGCGATGTTCCCGGCATCCATTTGAGACCCGAACTGTCGAAGGACGTCCACTACAATTATGCCTATATACCTGTTGAGGTGGATGAAAAAGAATTCGGCATGAGCAGAGACCAGCTTTACGAAGAATTGAAGAAATATAATATTTATTCAAGACGCTATTTCTATCCGCTGGTTTGTGATTTTGCCTGTTATAAGAGCGTTGCCGTCAAAGACCCTCTAACGGTGGCAAGAAAGGTATCGGAGAGAATTTTGACGCTGCCGATTTATTATGAACTCTCCTTAGAAGATGCAGGCAAGATTTGTGATATTATCCTTTCTACAGCCAGAAAATAATGATCGTGAAGATGCCATCAGATAGAACTAAAACCACAGGTTTCATAGTGTTTTCCGGGTATAATCAAAGAGCAGTTGTTGCTTTCTGTCGAACATTAACACATATGTCTGTTCCTTACTATATTGTAGCCTCTTCAACCAAAGACACGATTTTCTTGTCGCAGTATCGGAAGAAGATTTCCGAAATAAGAAATACGACACAACTCCAATTGGATGACATCGTTAACTGCATAAGGAGAATAGTCGAAAAGGGCCATTGCAACCACTATGTCATTGCACCTTCAGCTGAAAGCTTAAACATTATTCTTCTTAAACATCACTCCATTTTTGGTCAACTTAACTGTGTAATCCCATTAGTGTCGATGGACACATACAAACTTGTCTCAGGCAAGCTGAGTTTCTATCAACTCTGTCAAGACTATTCGATTTCAGTGCCTGCAATGATTGAATCAGCTCCGGAATCTTCGCTTCCCTTTGTGGCAAAGCCAATCACTGATATAACCTCTGATGGTCGTCGCATATATCCGCATATAATATTAAGTGAAATAGATTACAGATTGTTTCAAGAAAGCGCAAATCCCGATGATTTTTTCTTTCAGCAATATATCGATGGCGAGAGTTACTACCTACTGTACTATAAGAAGCAGAACGGAGAGATATATAAATACTCCCAAAAGAACTTAGTGCAACAAGCAAAGGGAAAGTCCATCGTTGCCGCCGAAGCATCCAGCATTCATCTGGATGGGCAGTTCACGGTATTTGATAAACTTTTGTCGGACATTTCGTTCTACGGACTATTGATGGTTGAAGTCAAGTTCAAGGATTCTATTCCATATATGATCGAGGCCAATCCGAGGATGTGGGGACCGTCGCAGCTAATGATAGATGCAGGAACGAATCTATTTATTAGCATGCTTAATGAATACTGCTATAGAAACGGCTCGATGCAATCTATGAGGGTAGAAAGAAAACCTGCGTTATATTTTTGGATATCAGGATTTTACAAGTCTCTGATCGAAAACGGGTATGTAACCTGGCATTGTGATAGAAACCGTTTTGTAAAAAGATACCAGCACTTCATAAAAAGCGACGTTTATTTCCGTGAAGATACAAAGGATATATTTGAAAAAGAACTTATGGACGTATTTTCTGTTTCACAACGCCCTCGGGAGGTTTGAATGAGGTCTGAAAGGAAGGAAATAAGGGTAATACTGCACCGTTTGTACGAAGATAACTCAAAGCACTCCCGCTATCAAAACATACCGAAGTTTGTCCAAGAAGCACTAGGTTATAGAGAGACAATAAATGAAGAATGGCGAGGTGATACGGCCCGATATGGATATATACTGTCGACGCTGGACCTTAATGAGCAAAGAGTTGTCGATGTCGGTGCCAATACGGGATTCTTTACATTAAGTCTAGCGCATGAGTACAGGGATTCGTATTTTACCGCAGTAGAGGGCAATGAGAACCATGTGAACTTTATTCAAGCGATTGTCAATGCGTTCAAAATGAACAATGTAAGTGTACAACACTCATATGTTACCTATGACAATATCCTCCGACTTCCTAAATGTAACACACTGCTTCTACTTAATATTCTCCATCATGCTGGCGTCGACTTCGACAATGAGTATGTGTCTAAACCCAGCGATGTTGCGGATTATGCTAAAAAATACTTCATACGTCTTAGAAGTCGTGCAAACCGTATAATTTTTCAGATGGGATACAATTGGGGTGGCAATAAGAAGTTGCCTATTATACCTGTTGCGGAAGATTCGGAAAAGGTTATTTATACGAGTAGGTTGTTTGTAGATTCCGGTTGGACTATAAAGCAAGTTGCAACTGCTTACAAGATAAACAGTATTCCCAAGGTAGCGTATCGGAACTTGGCTGAAGAAGTAACTATGATTCTTAACAAACGACAAAAGGACAGTTCTACAATTGCCACTGTGTATGAAAGTTTGTCCAGTGAGATGGCTGAACTAAGTGAATTTTATCGGAGACCTATATTCGTATGCGAAAACCAATAAGTATTTTTCAGTTCACATTTGTAAGAAGTGTGGAAATACTAAAGTGCATTAAGAATATTTTTCATGAACGATTCACTTAAATATAGAACCTTTGGCGCTATCTTCTGGAGTCTCCTTGAGCGTGGTGGCCAGCGAGGGATCCGTTTAGTCATCTCGATTATTCCAGTGCAAAGCTATACCGAACCTTCCAAGATTTTGTCGGCCACCGACATCTGTATGACACTTTCGTTTTTTTTAATCGTTCAGGACAAACATGTTTAAGCCGAACGCCCATAATTACACTTTTGCACTTTTAGACTTTGTGGCTTTTACGCTAAAATCAAATGGATAATCTCAAGCAAAAAACAATTAGCGCTGTAGGAGGATTAGTTCAGCTTGTTGAGGAGGTATTGAGTTGTTGACTGGATACCTGCATTCTGGCTATGCAGCATCGTTAGCGGAATTCGGTACCCTACGCAGATTGCCTCGTAGCGGCGGATGGATATTGGTGCGTCAGATACCGGGCTTTCATTGTCTTGTCTCCTGAATGTTAACCTCTATGGGACAACCACTTGTCCCTCATTCAGGATATCGGCAAGAACAAGCAGAATTATTCAATTCTGTTAAGACACAAGGAGAAAACGGCTTGTGATCAAAATTATCGTGACAAGTGTTGGAAGCCTCGTAGGGCAGAACCTCTTGGATGTGATTGACAATCGTTCGGACGATATCTGCGTGATAGGTACAACCTCACTGGCTATGATTCCACTGCAGCGCTGCGAACGTGTGTACCTTGTGCCGCGCACCGAGCGGCCACCATCTGCATTTACTCAACGTCTGCTTGATATCGTCGACCGTGAGCAGCCCGACTTGCTGATTCCAAGCCGGGACCACGATGTAACCGTCCTGGCAAGTCTCGCCACCGAGTACCCGGAACTCGCCGAACGAATTCCTTGTGGCAGCCCCGATACAGCCGCGATGCTCGAGGACAAATGGCTCAGTTACCTCTTTGCCCGGGATCACGGCTTGCCTTTTGCCGAATCCGCTATTTCAGATTCTAAGTCTGCCCACTGTGCTGTTTTCCAGTTGCTTGATGAAGTGGGATTCCCGTTGATCGCAAAGCCCCGTGTCGGCTTCGGCTCACGCCAAGTGATACTGTTGAGTAACACCGAGCAACTTGAGGCGGCGTTGAGGGATAATAATCTCTTCGTGCAGCGTTACATCGGGCGCGTTGAGATGCTCGAGGCATGGCAGCGTGATATCCGGCAACGAGGCCAGCCCTTATTCTACTCGCTTGAACAGCCCAAGTATTCGATACAGACCTATATTTTCCGCGACGGCGTTGTCGGGCGTCTGTGCTATACTCTTCACCAAATGAAAAGTGGTTTCAGCACAAAGGTGGAACGGATAGTCGACAAGCATCTGACGGAGGTTGGCGAACGTTGGGCCGAGGCTCTTGCCGCGGCGGGCTGGCGCGGCCCCCTCAATATACAGTTCCAGCAGTCTGTCGAGGGTGATTTCGTCGCATTCGAGTTGAACGGCCGCTTTACCGGAGCCACTGCCGCGCGTTATTATCTGGGACACGATGAACTGGGTTACCTGCTACATGATCGGCTGGGTCAAACGCCTTCAGAAAACCATACCGCTGTGGGTCTGCAGCCATTTAAATACTTACGAACCATTGGCATAAGACAAACCGACGTGGAAGTCTTAGAGCGTTGTCACGTATGGGAGGACAAAGGCCCCGATCTGTGACTCGGGAGCAGAGCCACGGATTCAGGTTGCGATCTGTCCTATGCGAATGATGCTCTGACGAGCAGAGCAACACACAAAAAAACTGGAAACGGCCCTTCATAGAACCAAGCATTCCAGTGTAAGTAAGGAGATTCGATATGAGCTATGATGCGAAGAGTGAATGGACAAGATTCTATTTGGGCAAGAAACCTGAAGGCAAGACATACCCCAATGAATATGTTGTCAGAATCTTCATGGGAAGCTATCCGCGGTTGAATCTTGATAAATCACGTTATCACGAACAGAGGATCTGCGATGTTGGTTGCGGTGACGGCAGGAACCTTGTATTATTTCACAATCTTGGCTTCGAAGCCCATGGTATGGAAATCACAGAGGAGATAGCAAACGCAACGAAATCAAGGCTGAAGACAGTAGAGAACATTGACGCCACTATCCGCGTCGGGACAAATGACAACATTCCGTACGAGGATAATTACTTTGATTACTTATTATCCCGGGCGGCTTGCTATTACATGGGAGAACAGGAGGATTTTGGGCAATACGTAAAGGAATTTGCCAGAGTCATAATTCAATAGGAAACATTGATATGGAACCAAAACCATCACATTGGGATCAGAGGAATGCGTGTGCATTTTGCGACCAGAGCGTTGTTGATCACTACGTGTATCGTCCCCCTTATCCGGTTGACGTGATCGAGAGGTTACGTTCGTTAATTACATTCAGTCCAGCAGCCGCTCTCGATATCGGTTGCGGAACGGGTGACGTCGCGAGAAATCTCGTTTCAGACATGCTGCACGTGGACGCTGTCGATATATCGCTTTCGATGATCGAAAGCGGCAAGAAACAGCCACGGGGGAATCATCCCAATCTTCGTTGGATTCAATCTGCGGTTCAATCTGCCTCACTTGCCCCCCCCTATGCACTGATAACCGCGGGGGAAAGCATGCACTGGATGGAGTGGGAGATCGTTTGCAGACGTTTGAGTAAACTGCTCACGCCAGGCGGCAAACTGGCCATACTTACTCGCGGCTGGGGCACTGGATTGCCTGAGGAAGGTGAACTATATGCTCGATATTCCACAACGCGAGATTTTCAACTTATGGATTTGCCTTCTGAACTGGAGAGACGTGGTTTATTTCGAATCGACCACAAACAGCTGTTTACTTCAGATTGGCGACCAACAATTGATGAGTTCATTGCCTCTCGCCATTCCCAAAGCCAGTTTTCACATGAGCGAATGTCGCGAGAAAGCGTTATTGAATTTGACAACTCGCTTCGAGAATTGCTGATTCGACTGCACGATGAAGACAAGATTCGCATGGAGAATCAACGACTAATACATCACGTACGGGTTACCGTCTGCTGGGGTGAACCACTTGCACCGTCGCCGCGAGCCTAGCCAACACCAATCTACCGTCGCGAGGCGGCGCATAAAATCAGAGATAAACATTGTTAGGTCCCCAAGGGACAACCAATGAAGCTAAGCGTCCTCCATATCTCCGACCTGCACCGCGATCCGGACAATCCGATTTAAATATGCTGAATCTTCTGACGGAGTGAATTGGGACAGACCCAATGTGAGCTGTATCTTACCAGAAGATGATAACGAAGCAATTGGTGGACCTTCCGTTGTCCATGAAGATGGATATTATAGAATGTGGTATAGTTTTAGGAATATTGATGGCTTTCGAAAAGATAGAAAAAGTAGCGGTAGAATCGGCTATGCTGAATCAAATGACGGCAAGGTCTGGTCAAGAATGGACGAGGAAGTAGGCATTGATGTATCACAGTCCGGGTGGGATTCACAGATGATATCTTACCCTGCCGTACACAGATATGGAAAGAGACTTTACATGATTTATAGTGGTAATGGTTTCGGTAGTACGGGGTTTGGTCTTGCTCATCTTGAAGAATAAGTGGAACTCTTTCTATTTTATCCGAATAGAAGCGATGTAGCTCGACAAAATCGGCAGGGATATCGTTCAGATGCCGACCCAAGTGTTTCGCAACTTGAGAAAGCTGCATTTGCCAATGAGAAGAGGGAAAATGATCGATTTAGTCCATCCCCTGAGTAGGTAATCCGCCGAATTTTAATGAACTAATGAAGCAAAGTTTAAAAACAAAAAGTTTACACGGGATGTTTTGGAGTTTCCTCGAACGGTTTGGTGAGCAAGGGACCCGGTTCATCATTTCGATTATTCTGGCGCGGCTGCTTTTACCGGCTCAATTTGGTTTGATTGGGATGCTGGCGATGTTCATGGCCATTGCGCAGGCATTCCTCAACAGTGGTTTTGGCTCGGCGCTTATCCAGAAGAAAGACGCCACTCACGTTGATTCTTGCTCAATTTTCTACTTTAATATCATAATCGAATGAATAATCTCAAGCAAAAAAAAGTTGACGCGATGATTTGGCGTGGGATGGAGACCTTTGGTCAGGAGGGGATCCTTTTTGTTGTCTCTGAGTAGGAATGTGGAATATTTCGTTGGGTTCGGCCGACTGATAACCACGGAACCCGAGTTCTGTTAACCTTAAAATAATGACTTAAAAGGTTTTACGGAATCACTCATATGAGCCGAACTTAATGAATCTTTTTGCGTTTTTACTTAGTAATCCTTGCCCGCATACTCTTCCTGGAACTGTTTGGTATAATAAACCTCGATGGATAATGTGTTACATTTTATTAGTTTGGTAAAAATTCAACTTTAAATAGGAAAAACAATGCAAAAACGAATAATGATGCTTGGAGGCTCTCATTTCCAACTTTCACCAATAAAATATGCTAAGGAGCAGGGCCATTATGTGATAACCTGTGATTATCTTCCTGATAATCCGGGACATCGGTATTCAGACGAATATCATAATGTCAGCACAACAGAAAAAGAAAAAGTCCTCCAACTGGCAAAGAAACTGAAGATAGATGGTATTATCGCTTATGCTTCAGATCCATCTGCTCCGACAGCAGCTTATGTTGCGGAGAGATTGGGGCTGCCAGCAAATCCTTATGAATCTGTTTTACTACTTACCCGCAAGGATATGTACCGTCCATTCTTGAAAGAACATGGATTTATAACACCAAAGACCAGAAGTTATGATTCTTTGGAAACTGCTACAGAGGCTTTCAGTGATTTTTCGATGCCAATAGTTGTGAAGCCGGTAGATTCCAGTGGCAGCAAAGGTGTAACAGTCATTTACGACATAAGCGAATTATCGCAAGCCTTTGCCGGGGCTCTTAAATACTCCCGCGCTAAAAAAGTTATCCTTGAAGAGTATGTCGAGAAAGATGGGTTTCAAATAGCTGGTGATGGTTTTGTACATGATGGCAAACTTGCTTTTCGTTGTTTTGCCAACGAGCATTTCGATTACGACTGTAATCCCTTAGTTCCGAGCGGAGAAAGTTTTCCGTATGTTAGGAGTTTCGAGATTCAGGAAAAGGTGCATGCTGAGGTACAACGACTTCTCACATTGTTAGATATGAAAGTTGGGGCTTTGAATTTTGATATTCGCTTAGACGAACAAAGCAAGGTCTACTTGATGGAAATAGGGCCTCGGAATGGCGGAAATCTCATCCCTGAAGTAACTCGATATGTTACTGGCGTTGATATGATAAAGTATACAGTTAATGCTGCTTTGGGTATAGACTGTAGCGATTTAAAAATGGAAATCCCTAATGGCTATTACTCATCATATATCGTACATTCTCAGAGAGATGGTGTCGTAAAAGCGATTGAATTATCGCCGGAGATTGTTCCCAAAATAATATATAAAGATCTCTGGACGCGAACCGGTGATAGGGTCAAGCGTTTCGATGGGTCAAATCAAACTTTAGGAATGATGATACTGAAATTTGAATCTGGAGATCAGATGCTGGACTATATGGAGAATATGAATCCCCATATAAAAGTGAAAATCACATAGGGTTTCAGCTATGCAAATACCAGCAAGGACAAACAATATGACTGCGAACCATTGTCTTGAGGGCACTTGAATTGGACGGTTTGAGCCAATTCAAGCGTCGGTGGTCTACTGGAATCCTAACGGCGTATTTCTGCAGCCGAATTTTTGACAATGAAAAGTATTTAGCGATTGTAAAGGCTAAAAGAATACACTATACAGACTACTTTTCCGCTTATCGAAGCGGTGAGTTCACATAGTCGGGGGCTTCTTTTAAGTGAATGATATATTGGGAGTTATGCTATGGGGTTTACCTGAGGGCTCTTGAGATTGAGGATTTGGAACGGACGACAAGTGGCATAACGATCCATCCCTATACAAAACTTTAGTAAATAGTTTCCGTTTTATAAGCAGAAGTGCGGAGGAAGCCTGGTTAAAACAAAAATACGCATTTTCGGAAAATGAGGTTAATCTTGCCATTTGCTTGAAAGACCCGAACGACCATATCGGAAACATTTACTTACGCGACATCGATTGGATTTCTCGAAGAGGAACAATTCACATTTTCATTGGTGACACAGAGAATCGAGAGAAAGGGTATGGCCAGTTGATTTGGTATAGTATTTCGACTAAAGAGAGGGATATGAAATAATATGAAATTTGCAAAGATTTTACTTCTTAACCTACCGCTTTCTGATTTATCAACAACATCAATTTATGTGATGCCTCCGGGTTTATTATCTCTGGTAGCATATCTTCGAGAAAATCGTTTCTCCACAGACTTTCTCGACTTTAATATCATCAAAAAGAAAAATGCAGATAGTACTGATAGCAAGTTAATATCTATTTTTGAAGACTATCTCGCTAAGAGCAAACCATGTTTGGTTGGTGCAAATGTTATGGTGGCTGGTCAGTTTAAGTTTGCTCAGAAAATATTGAAATCAGCGAAGAAATTTTCAGCTGATACAGTAACAGTTGTAGGAGGAGCACATGTTTCACAATTCCCAAAAGAAATACTTGAAAACTGTCCTGAAATTGACTTTGTTGTTATGGGAGAAGGTGAATCGCAAGTGCTCGTATGTTCACATTTTGCACGAACTAAAGAATTTCCATCTGTGTGGCCGGATGGCATAGCCTATCGTTCTAACGGAAAGATAGTAATAAAACCAAAAGAATTGTATATAGAAAACATTAACTCATTACCTTTTCCAGCATATAATATTTTAGAATTTAATGATTACCTACATGATACTTCAACATGGCATAATCCTTACCAAGTTGAATTAGGCGTACGGGTACCTATCATTACAAGCAGAGGGTGTCCCAATCTCTGTAACTTTTGTTCTGTCGCAAAATGTATGGGACAATCTTACAGACCTATGAGTTCAGTAAAGGTTGTAGATATGATGCAAATGCTTCATGAAAAAAATGATGTTCATTATTTTGCCATATTTGATGCTAATTTTGCCCAAGAGCCACACAGAGTAATAGAAATATGTAATGAGATTAATAGGCGGAACTTAAAATTCAATATCGATTTGCCCACAGGTTTGCCGATTAATGCAACTGCAAAAGAAATGATTGATGCATTAGCAGGTGTAGGACTAATTAGAACTTGCATATCTGTAGAAACTGGTGATGCTGATATTAGAAACAAGGTAATGATAAAGAATATTGAACAAAGTGAAATATTTAAAGTAGTCGAGGCTATAAGAGGTTATCCTCAAATATTTCTCCTAACAGACTTTGTAATGGGAATGCCAGAAGATACAACAGAAAGCTTGGATGCATCCTGTCAGCTTATTGCCAATTTGGATACTGATGACATAGCACTTTCTATTGCTACTCCATATCCTGGAACAGAACTATATCGTCAATGTGTGCATGACAAGCTTTTTTTTCATGAAGCTGATAAGGAAAGACTTTGGATGGCTGACTGGTATACTCATAATAATATTAACAAATTTATTATTAAACCATACAAGCTTGACATGAAAACATTATATGATTATAGGGATCGTATACTTGCAAAGCGAGACATAAAAATTTCATTGTACCACAAACGAATGAAAACGATTTTTAATATTGATTCAAATTATGGCAGGGCATCTTAAATATTAATATTTCTAAAATAAAATACAAAACAAAAACTGCTACTGAAGAAGAAATATATTCTCACTTAAAAGAATGTAATGATAATTTCTGTCCGCCGTTAGACGAAAGGGTTAATATTGAAGAATATTCAAAAAAACTATTTGACAACTCTGTAACGTTTGAAGCGTGGGTAGATAATATTCTTATAGGATTAGCAGCGGCATACTTTAATGATGCGGAAAATCATTCAGGATATATTACTAATGTAAGTATAACAAAGGACTACATGGAGTCGAGGATTGCATCAGAATTAATGAATATGTGTACTAGATATGCCAAACAATACAAAGTTAAGGAAATTAAATTAGAGGTACACAAAGACAATAGTTCAGCAATTCATTTGTATAATAAATTTGGTTTTATCGATTATAAAAACAAGGATGATTTCATGTTAATGAAACTTGGAGTTAGCAATTATGATTGATAAAGCCTTACTAAACATTGTTTCCGTTACCTGTCCCGCGGTAGGGATGGGACCCTCAAACAATCACCTACCCGGCCGTCTATCGTTACAAGGGCAAATTGTACATGATTTACAATGATAACAGCTTTGGCAGGTCAGGTTTTGGGTATGCGGTTCTCGAAGAGTAGGCTGCCCTTTCCAACGGACAACCTATCACGTATTTTTGCTCGCGTTACACTTCTTGACTTTCCGACTGCTCAGGACAAACTTGCTTAAGCCGAATGCCCTAAATTACGCTTTTACACTTTTTGACTTGTACACTAAAATCGAATGGATAATCTCAAACAGAAAACAGTTAACGCTATGATTTGGCGGGGGTTTGGAGTATTTTGGTCTTGATAAGTGGGAGTACCTCAGATATATTTCCCATCGAAATATTCAATATCTCAGATGGTTGGTGTATAAAGAGTAAGAGTACTATTTGCAGAATCAAATGGTTAAGCTGATAGAACTACCAAAAGTTGAAGATCCACGGGGTAACCTTACTTTTATTGAAGAGGAAAACCATATTCCATTTAAAATTAAGAGGGTGTACTGGATTTACGATGTACCCGGCGGACAAACCCGTGGGGGCCATGCTTTTAAACAGCAGCAGGAATTAGTGGTAGCCCTCTCGGGCAGTTTTGATGTGGTGGTGAATGATGGCAAAGAAGAAAAACGTTTTCATTTGAACCGCTCCTATTTCGGATTGTATATCACGGCTGGCCTTTGGCGGCACATGGACAACTTCTCCACCAATTCAGTAGCCATGGTACTCTCCTCTACTTATTTTGATGAAAATGATTATATTCGGGACATGGAAGAATTCCTAAATCACATTAAGCATGAAAAAGTCAAGCGTCTATAATTGCAACATTGTTGAGTTACCTAAGATTCACAACCGCGCTGGAAATATAACAGTTCTTGAAAATAACATTCATGTTCCTTTCGAGGTGAAACGGGTATATTACCTCTATGATGTACCTGGAGGCGAAGATAGAGGCGGACATGCCCACAGAATCCTTCAGCAGTTTATCATTGCCGTGAGCGGCGCTTTTGATGTGTTGATTGGTGATGGTATAAATAAGAAAATTGTACATCTCGATAGGCCCTATATAGGATTGCACATAATCCCTGGTATCTGGAGAGAATTGTTGAACTTTTCTTCAGGATCAATTTGCATAGTGCTGGCTTCAGAGCATTACGATGAAGAAGATTATATAAGAGATTATAAAATATTTAAGGATAAAATAAGAGAACATGAAAAGAAGTCTTAATGTCTTAATAACAGGAGTGGGCAGTACTACCGCTTTGTCTGTAATAAAGGGATTGAGAAAACAGCATGAGTTTAAAGTATTTATCATTGGGACGGATACTAATGAAAGATGTGAGATAGCTGGAGCCTACTATTGTGACAAATTCTTTAGAGTACCTTACGCTGCGAAGGAAAAAAGGTTCATATGCAGACTTATTGATATAGTCAATTCGGAATCGATCGACTTACTCATTCCGATCGTTGACATCGAACTTGAAATAATCGCTCGAAATAGAGCTGTTATTGAGGAATCAGCTTACTTACTCTTATCTTCTTATGATAGCGTTATAAAATGCAATGACAAGTTTAAAACCTCTGAGTTTTTCAACAAGTCAAACATCCCTACTATAGAGACTATTTTAGTTGGTGACATTGACAATGTTAGAGATCTCGTTGCTAATTCAAATATAGATTTCCCTTTAATCGCTAAACCCAGGAAAGGTGTAGGCACTCGAGATGTGTATGAAATCCAGAGCGAGGAAGAACTGTTTCTCGTGAGAAGAATAAAAGACCCGATAATCCAAAAGAAGGCGATGGGGCAGGAATATACGATAGATGTCTTTTGTGATGGGGAAAAACTGGTTTCCGCCGTCCCAAGGCTGAGAATTGAAACAAGAGACGGCATATCCTATAAGGGGCAGACCGAAAAAGATGAAATACTTACAGGTTATGCAAAGAGAATTGCGGAGCTGTTAAGAATTAAGGGGCCCGCAAACATCCAGTGCTTTAAAAATGGCAACGACGTGAGGTTCTTCGAAGTCAACCCACGCTTTTCCGGTAGCCTGCCATTGACAATAGAAGCAGGGGTAAATACACCTCTACTGGCTCTCAAAATGGCATTAGGGGAAGAACTAGGGCTCATTGAAGATTTCAAAACCGTAAAGATGTGTAGATATTGGGAGGAGGTGTTTTTTGGTGAAGATTAAGGGATTAAAAATTCTGGTCACTGGTGGTGCTGGTTTTATCGGATCGCACATTGTGGATAGCTTGGTCAGAAAAGGAGCTAATGTTATTGTTTACGACAACTTTAGCAGCGGCCGTATCGAGAATCTGAAGGATTCGAAAAAAGACATAAAGGTCATCAATGGTGACATTCTCGACTGTGATAAACTTTTAGAGGTTTGTGGAGATGTACAGGTAATCTCGCATCAGGCAGCTCAGTTAGAAATCACCACATGTCTTGAGGAACCTGTTAGAGATTTAAGAATTAATACAGAAGGTAGCTTGAATGTTTTTAATGCAGCTATAACTAATGATGTTAAGAAAGTAATCTATGCATCTTCGGCCTGTGTTTACGGTCAAGCCCAGTACACCCCTCAAGACGAAAATCACCCCACCAGGCCTAACTGGCCCTACGGTGTGAGTAAGCTTGCTGTTGAGAAATATGCAGATATCTATGGGACCTACGATAGAATTCCGATGGTGGGCCTAAGATATAGCATAACTTACGGACCGAGGGAATGGTATGGGAGAGTACTAACAGTATTCTTAAAGAGGGCAATGGAACATAAACCACCGGTAGTATGGGATGGAGGACAGATAAGGGATTTTATCTATGTAGCTGATGCTGTGGCTCTGCATAACTGTTGTATCGAAAATGATAAGTTAGAAAATGAGATTTTCAACGTTTCGACGGGTTTGGGAACGAGCATTCTGGATTTGGCAAAGATGGTCGTTGACGTATTGGATCTAGAGATAGAGCCTGTTTTTGAGAGTGTGGTTGAGGGGGAAGTGTCCGACCTTGTAGAAGGTAGAAAAAGATTGCCGTTGGAATTGAAAGTTATGGATTTGGATAATAAGAAGGCAAAGGAAATGTTAGGATGGGAACCCAAAGTAGGGTTGAAAGACGGTCTGGTAAAGGAGTATGAGTGGTTGAAGTCGAATCAGCATAGATGGAAGAAAATGAGTTATTGAGGCCAGGTAGATGAAGAAGAAAACCGGTCTTAACAATATCGCAAAGTGGTACGATTCAAAACAAGGTTTCAAACGTGATTGGATTGACTTCCATAAAGAGTTAATGCAATATCGATTTAGGACTATGAAACCATTTTTCAAAGGTCATGCCGTATTGGAGTTGGGTATAGCAGATGGTGAGATAACTCAATACCTTTTTTCAGATTTCAAGAAGGTAGTTGGCGTTGAAGGTGCAGCCCATTTTATAGAGGACGTAAAGAAAAGATTTTCCGATAAGTTTAGGGATGGTAAACTCGAGTTACATCATTGCCTTTTCGAGGAGTTTACACCGTCGGAAAGATATCCAACTGTACTCTGTACACATATACTGGAGCACATGGATGATCCTGTTGGGGTATTAATTAGAGCCAGGGAATGGTTGGAAAATGAAGGTGTTTTGATTGCCATGGTTCCTAATGCTATGTCTTTACATCGTCTGGCTGGTGTGAAGATGGGTTTACTAAAAGCACCTATGGATCTAAACCCTCAAGACAAGGTACTCGGGCATCAAAGAGTGTACTCTCCTGAAACTTTTAAGGCCGATGTGGAGAAGAGCGGATTGCACATAAAGACATTTGGCGGTCTTTTTCTAAAACCTCTGACCAATAAGCAAATCCAAGAGACATGGTCGAGAGAGATGATGGATGCTTTCTATGAGCTGGGTAAGGAATATCCGGAGATAGCGGCAGAGATATACGCGGTGTGTGTGAAATGAAGCGAACAATATTTTTTGACCTGGATGGGACGCTGATTGATACCTCAGACAGACACTACAAGGTGTACAAGGATATTCTAAAATCCTGCGGAATATCAAATACACTTTCGAAACAGGAGTATTGGAATCATAAGAGAGAAGGCAGAAAGACGGTAGAACTTCTTCCTGAAAACTGTTCTGAGGATATTACGCGGACGTTTATTGACGAATGGTTAGAAAGAATAGAAGATAAAAGTTATCTAAAATATGATACCCTTTTGCAGGAGACCTTAAGCGTTCTGTCGACCTTGAAAGGTAAAGCTGTGTTAATGCTTGTGACACTGCGAAATAACAGTGAAAATCTTTTGTGGGAACTCAACAACTTTGGGTTAACCAATTACTTTAAGGAAATATTAGTGAGTTCGCCGTTGGAGGTAAAAAGTAAAACACCGCTGATCAGGGGCTATCTTGAGAAATGCTCAAAGGCAGATGATTTCATTATTGTTGGTGACAGCGAGATGGATATATCGGTTGGAAAGGAATTCGGAATGTTAACAATCGCGGTTACCTATGGCATAAGATCGAAAGTGTTTTTGTCGAAGTATAAACCCGATTATCATTTAGACAATCTTTCTGAAACTGTAAAAGTTTTAGAAGAGACTGATAACAGGTAATGATTCCTTTTATTGATTTAAAAAGTGAATATGTGGAAATAGATGCGGAAATAAATCAAGCCGTTCAAAAAACTTTAGAAAGCGGACGGTTTATTTTAGGAGAGGAAGTAAAACAGTTCGAGAAGGAATTTGCGGACTATTTGGGAGTGAAATATTGTGTTGGTGTTGGGAACGGATTGGATGCCCTGCACTTAATCCTGAGAGCTTTGAATATTTGCGAGGGGGATGAAGTAATTGTTCCGGCCAATACTTATATCGCGACACTGCTGGCGATTTCATACGCCGGTGCAAAGCCGGTTTTGGTAGAGCCTGAGGAGAATACATATAATATCAATCCAAAACTAATAAAGGATGCAATAACTAAAAGAACTAAAGCAATAATGCCCGTTCACTTGTACGGACTGTCCTCAGATATGGACCCAATAAATGAAATTGCCGAGAGACATGGCTTGTTTGTAATTGAGGATGCTGCTCAGGCCCATGGCGCTGAATATAAAGGGGAAAAATGTGGCAGCTTAGGTACCGCAGCCGGATTCAGCTTTTATCCCACAAAGAATCTTGGCGCCTATGGGGACGGAGGTGCTGTGGTAACAAACGATGAAGAAATAGCTGATAAGGTAAGATTATTAAGAAATTACGGCTCAAGAAAGAAATATTACAATGAAATAAGGGGTTTTAATTCCAGACTCGATGAAATTCAAGCAGCGATTTTAAGAGTGAAATTAACACATCTGGACGAGTGGAATGCGAAAAGAAAGAACAATGCCGAACGTTATGTAGAGAATCTTAACGGCCTTAAAGTTGTTTTGCCATTTGAACCGAAGGGATATAAACATATCTATCATCAATTTGTTATAAGATGCCGTGAGAGAGATAATTTACAAGAGTATTTGAAGGAAAGCGGCATCGGCACCTTGATACATTACCCCGTCCCACCTCACATGTCTCAAGCATATGCAGATATGCAGTTGCCGATAGATGCTTACCCTATTACCAAGCAGTTGGCCAATTCTGTGTTAAGTTTGCCAATCGGGCCGCATTTAAGAATGGAAGATATTGATGTTGTTTGCCAAACAATTAAGGCTTTTGTAATGGATTAAGAAGACAGTCCCTCGGATATTGCGTTAATATGATAATTGTTTCTGGCTCAATCATCACAGAAGATATTCCTGTAAGAGCTATTCGAGAGGGCATGCCATCAAGGGGAACACATAGAATTGGTCGAGGATAGTAAACGGAATAATTCGTACAGCCAGATTTTGAGGTCTTCCTCCATTGTAGGCGGTGCTCAAGTGGTGTGCTTGCTTGTCGGCATGGTTCGCACCAAGTTCGTGGCTGTTCTGCTGGGGCCCACCGGCATTGGTCTAAGGGGTACTTACTTTGCCATTACCAGTATGGTAGGAATCTTTGGTCAGTTTGGCATAGGTAGCAGTGGTGTGCGAGAGGTAGCAAAGGCCAATAACACTGGCGATAGGGAACGCATCGCACGCAGCATTTTATCTCTGCGTCGAATGGCCTGGGTAGCGGGATTGATTCAAACTCTGATATTGATCGCCATGGCTGTTCCGATCAGTTTTTACACATTCAAGAGTAACGAGCATGTGGTAGCTCTAATGCTCTTGGCAGTGACAGTGCTCATGACCAGCTTGACTGCAGGACAAACAGCCCTTGTGCAGGGCATGCGCCGTATTGGTGACATAGCTCGAATAAAAGTGATCGGTACGATTGTTGGGAGTTTCATCAGTATTCCTTTGTATTATTTATATGGGCTAAAAGGAATTGTGCCTGCCTTGATTGCCCTGGCGGCGTTTAATCTGGTGACGGCATGGTGGTTCGCCCGAAAGGTGCCGGTGCTTCGTGTGAGCATGACCTGGCGCGAGAGTTTTGGTCAGGCCAGGGGACTGATCAAGCTTGCTTTTGCCATGATGTGGAGTGGTTTGGTAACGAGCTTTGTGTATTACCTGACCCGGGCCTTCATCTCCCGTCAGATCGACATGGATGCGGTAGGTATATTTCAATCAGCGTCCGCTCTTTCCGGTATTTTTATTGGCTTTGTTCTTAGCGCCATGGGTACTGATTTCTACCCTCGTTTGGCGGCAGCTTCTTCAGACAATTTGGAAATGAATTTTCTGGTCAACGAACAAACAGAGATTGGTCTTCTTCTGGCTGTGCCAGGCCTGATTGCTACGATTATTATTGCACCCTGGGTAATTCGCATTTTTTATACCCCTGAGTTTGCCCAAGCGGCAAATCTGATGCGATGGTTCGTATGTGGTTGCCTAGGTAGAGTACTGTCCTGGCCTATGGGATACATCCTTCTGGCTAAAGGTGAGAGCAGGCTTTTTGTGGTGACTGAGACGGTCTTTGGAGTAGTTCATGCTGTGCTCATCTGGGCAGGACTCAAGCTGTTTGGGCTCACAGGGATTGCTGTAGCTTTGGTTCTTCTATATATTCTCTCTACGGGATTCATGCTTCTATTGTCCAGATACCTTATCGGTTTTTACTGGAATAAGGGAGTATGCAAGCTGCTTATGGTTCTGTTGCCCATCTCAATTGGTATATTTGTTTGCTCTCTGTTCCTGCCAGTTCTACCTTTAACGGTAGTCGGTGGTGCTGTGTGTATAGGGGTTAGTGTATATTGCCTCCGCCAATTAGTAGAGCGTCTTGGCTCTGATCACAAGATCTGTAGGATAGTCCTTCGGATGCCTTTCGGAAAGCAAATTCTCAATGTATGAGTGTCAGCAAATCGCAGCAGTGGGGTAATTGAAATCTACAAATTTCCCAAGAACACTGGAACATGGTGATCGAATACAAGATGTCAGGCATGTTTATAAACCACCAAGACTATATCCCATTGTCACATTTGCATTCTCTGCCCATCATTAGGAAAGACTCCTATTAGAGGTGATTTGCAGGGCGCTCTCGCAGATGTACTCTCTACTTAAAAGTATTCTCTTTGATGAGTGTTTTACAGAGAGAACCTTTGATATTATTAAACAAATAATTAATACGTTATAAGGGACGCATTATAGGAGCATTACATGAATAATAGGGCTTCAAGTATTGTCTTTTGGGATATTTATAATGGAGGAATGGGTGGAATAGAACGTATGATCATTACGCTTACTGAAGAATATTCAAAATCCAGAGAAGTAAAATTAATCGCAAAAGACACTGGTATTATATACAGCATCTTGACAAAAAACAGAGTCAATTTTACACATATTAACCCTTCATCTGTAATTGAAAAAGCAATATCTGCTGAGGATCTATTAATAACTTTTAACACATATAGAGACTTCGCGCGATTAGCCAAACCGAATCCCAAGGTACTCCTTTGGCGTGTGTACCCAAGCCTTTGTACAAAGAAAACGTTATCCAAAACATTAACGAGATTAATCTTTAGTAGGTTGGAAAGAAAGAATTCACTGGCTTTCATGGACCTTTCTTGTGTTGAAAAAACAACAAGTGAACTGGGAAAGGCCTACAAGAAAACCTTAATCCCAATTCCAATAAAACCGCGTAGTGCAGGATATATTTACAAGGATAAGCGAAAAAGAATTAATATATCATATATAGGTCGAGGGACTGAAATATGGAAGGTAAAACCTGTTAAAAAGCTTGTCACGGATTTAAACAGGCTTTCTGGTGGGGAATTCTGTATTCACATTTTTACCAATACCCGCGACCTCTTCGAAAAAGAGTTGAATCAATTACTATCCGAAAGAATTGAAGTAAAATATTACATCAATTACTATGACGATAAGCTATCGGATGCCTTAATTGCAATTTCAGATCTCCATTATTCAATGGGGACATCTGCACTGGAAGGGGGGATTCTTGGGATTCCCACCCTGATTGCAGATGCATCATTCGAAGATTTTCCTGAGAACTATAGGTATAGATGGCTCATTGATGATCCTGTATACTATGCCGGTGTATTTATAGACGAAAGAGTTTCATTCAAAGGTTATTCTATAGAAGAAATTATAACCTTATTGTATGACTCGAATGAAACTCTGAATGTTTCTGAGTTGACACGAAATTTTGTAAAAGCGAATTTCTTACCTGCGGCTGTTTGCAATAAGATTGATGAGCTGAAACCTTGGGCTAGAGTTAAAGAAATATTGACGTTAATGCCACGCTATTGGCTCAAGTACAGATGGATAAAGGAAATTAATACTGGATAAGAAAGTTTTTGTACCTCAACCTTTCCTTCCACCTTTAGAAGAGTTTATGGCGTACCCCATAAGGATTGGGAAATGGGTTTTAGTGACAGCATACTCTCTTCCTGTTCCGAGCGGACTTTGAGGCTACGTTTTTCAGAGGGAGACATTTCGATGAGACATGATTGTGAATATGCAATCCTCAATCCTGCACAAAGTCCCTGCCAGGAAATCAGCGATCCTGATAAGCTTGTCAAAGAACCTTTAGTTAGTGCGAAGATGGTTACTTACAATCACGCGCCATACATTGCCCAGGCAATCGAGGGGGTATTGCAACAGGAAGTTGATTTTTCTTATGAACTGGTTATTGGTGAGGATTGCTCCACGGATGGAACCCGTGAAATTGTTTGTGAATACCAGAAGAAATATCCAGACATTATCCGCGTGATCACATCGGAGCAGAATGTCGGGGCGAGAAAAAACAGCTGCCGCATAGAAAAAGCCTGTCGCGGCAAATACATCGCCTACTGCGAAGGAGATGACTACTGGCATAACCCTTACAAGCTTCAAAGGCAAACGGACTTCTTAGAGAACAATCCTGACTTTGGATTGGTTCATGGCGACTGGGACTGCTTTAATGTGTCGACGGGCAAGCTCATAAGGAATGTAAATCGCTTCGAAGGGAGAGAATACAACTCGGAACCAAGTGACCTGTTTGTATCGATCTTAGACCATGAGTATTATTTAAGGACCCTGACTGTGTGTGTGAGAAAGGCCCTGTTGCTTGAGGTGCTGAGCTCGGATCCGCTTGTGTTTGAAAATGAGCATTTTCTCATGGGTGATACACCTCGTTGGCTGGAGCTATCGAGAGTCACTAGGTTCAAGTACATTAACGAATCGTTGGGAACATACAACGTACTTGCTGAATCTGCTTCGCATTCCCAAGACGGTTGTAAGGTTTATGAGTTCTATCTATCAATATTAGACATGATTCGATACTACGCTGCCAAATACATGCCTGCTTACAGTATTGATAGAGTTATATCAAGGCATCTTACGATGATGCTAAAACATGCCTACTACAATCAGGATTCAGAATTGGCAAAGAAAACGATGAAGCTGGCGTCCAGATTGAATTGTACACAACTCTTACTATACCTTGGAGCTACTAATCAGGTGCTTCATTATGGACTTGCGCCGTTTGCAGGTCTGGCGAGATTCGCCAAGGTTCTGAAACGAAGATGCAAGACCGGTTTTTCTTTGCATTGAGAGTCTATGATGGTATCTGGCACGGATCTAAGCGTTTAGGAATGGCTACCACCTGGCAAGGGGACGTATCAGTTGGATATCGTCAGAGGGCGAAAAAATGTCGAGAAAGCCGAAGGCGTCTTAAGCGTCCTGTCCTGTTTTGATTAACAAGCTATTTAAAATAGTAGTGTATTTCTTCTGTGGACACAATCTTTAGGTAGTTTCTCATGTGCGGTATCGTTGGAATCGTAAATTTTGACCGGTCTTCCTTTGACACAGATGTTCTAAAAGCTATGTCATATTCAATCAGACATAGAGGCCCCGATGATAAGGGCTATCTAGGTTTAACAGGAGAATCCAAAGTATTGCTTAATCGGGATCCCGATTATGTTTCGGGAAGCTGGGTAGGTTTTGGGCATAGGCGACTTTCCATTCTTGACCTTAGTAATAATGCTTGGCAACCGATGAGTAGCTTAAACGGCCCGTACTTTATTGTTCACAACGGGGAAGTTTATAACTACCTTGAGTTGAGACAAGAGCTTGAAAAGGCCGGGTACAGATTTCGATCAAATTCAGATACTGAGGTTGTACTGAATGCGTACATAGAGTGGGGCAAGGAAGCTCTTAACCGTTTCGTAGGTATGTTTGCTTTTGCTATTCTAGATATTCACAAAAGAAATTTGTTTTTAGCACGTGACCACTTTGGAATAAAACCATTGTATTATAATCTGACGGATCAGACTTTTGCATTT
>SDBT01005119.1_pt1 | contig 22109 bp, 16 predicted proteins | sample 2277101 | NCBI WGS metagenome assembly SDBT01 (sample SAMN10404973, study PRJNA504765) | marine sediment metagenome | isolation source: marine sediment core GS10_PC15, 103 cmbsf | place: Arctic Ocean: Southern Knipovich Ridge | collected 2010 | reverse complement strand
AGGGATAAATAATCTTGTTTCTGCGGTTAATTTACAGTCGCGATTTATTCAAATACCTAATAAACGCCCTGATAATTATTGGCGAAAGAAAATAGTTGAAGTGCAATCCAAACGTGACCATTGTAAGAAAAAAAGCCGTAAATGGCACTGTTACAACTGTAAGCTAGTAGAGATGAAAAGAAAACAATCTAGTCAGTTGAAAGACTTTCAACACAAAATTTCTAAGGTGATAGTGACTAATACTAAAGCTAACACTCTCATTGTTGGCGATCTAGCGGTTAAACAAATGGCTAGGAAGAAGAAGAAAATATTAAAGCACCAAAAGACATTAAACTATTCACTCCAAAATACAGGACACATAAGCAGGTTTGTACAATTCCTGACATATAAAGCAGAAAAAATCGGTAAGAAAGTAGTAAAAATTGATGAAAAGGATACTACCAAGACCTGCTGTGTATGTGGATCGAAAAAAGATAGAAAACTATCTGAAAGGACTATTAAATGCAATTGTGGAAATCAAATGGATAGAGACTTAAATTCTGCTGTTAATATTATGAGTAAGTTCCTCCAAGAGAAAAACCTATTGCATCAATCCTCTGTGAATGAGGAATCTTTCTTACATAAGTGGAAAGGTTTTCTGCGATACACAGCCAATGGTAAAGAGAAGTCTTCCCCTATGGGGTTCAGCGGACTCGCAGGAAGCCCCTTGCTTTAGCTGGGGGTAGTTCACGTTCAAGAAGAAGAATAAGGATTTTATACAACAACATGGGATAAAAAAAGGAAGCATTTTAGAATTATCAAATTATGAAATACTATATTATTTATCCTAAAAGAAATGATAATGAAGAAATTGGAGATAAATTATCAATGAAAGTTCGTAATGCAGTTCGTGCAGGAAGTTGGTATTCTGGTAACAAAGAAAGTCTGATTAAAGAAATAAATGCAATGTACTTACATGAAGTAGGTCCTGGAAGAAGGCCAGTAACTCAAGGTCAAAGAGAAGAAGGAAAAAAGGTAATTGGAATTGTTTCTCCTCATGCCGGGTACGCTTGTTCAGCTCCCACCGCTGCTCATGGATTTTTAGCCTTAGCAGAAGATCGTAAAGAAATTGATACTGCGATTCTCTTAGGCAATAAACATACAGCTTCTGGCCCAGAGATTTCTATTGCGTCTTATGACGCCTGGGAAACTCCACTTGGCCAGGTTCCTGTTAACATGTCTTTACTAATGAGAATTGTAGACAATAAATATAATATTCCTAATTTGAGTGAAGAAATTGATTTTGATAGCTCTGCTCATAGAGAAGAACATTCAATTGAATTACAAATTCCTTTTCTTCAAGATATCTATTCTGAATTCAAAATTGCGCCAATAGCTATTTCTCATCTCAATACACAATCTTCAAAATCTTTAGGTTATTATTTAGCGGAGATGATAAAGGAAGAAGGAATCGAAGAATCAGTAATTATTGTCGCGAGTTCTGATATGACCCATGGGAATTATTTTCCTCAATTGAACCACGATCAAGTAACAAATCTTGATAAGTTAGCTATAGAAGCCATTTTAAAAAGGGATCCAGAAGAACTAGAGCATACTGTTACAAAAAATAAAATTTCAATGTGTGGAGTGGGTCCTGTTAAGGTTTTTCTTTCTTTAGCCGAAAAATTAGGAGCAACATCAGCAGAATTACTAAACTATGCAACAAGTGGATTAACGTGTGGGTCTAGAAGCTCTGTTGTTGGTTATGCGTCAATAGCCTTATTAAGGGAATAAAAGATTGAAAAGCAACAGGAGTCAAATTTCAACAGTGTGTGGAATTTTTGATGGGTAATAAGCAACTAAAAAATCTAATTGTTGGAAAATTATCTTATAAATTGCAATTTTCGATTTCCTGTAAATTTTCAGATTTCACTAGTCAAGACAAGTATGTAAGAATGATTGATGGAACAGATATGAAGCGTCAGTTTGGAGGAATGGCAGGAAACGTTGCATATGGATTATCTATTTTAGATGGAAATCCTTGTATTATATCGCAAGTTGGAAAAGATTTTGATTCATTCTATCGGTCTCATCTAGAAAACCTAGGGGTCGAATTAAAGTTATTTTTGGATTCCGAAAAAGAAACAGCATGTTCTTATGAAATCCTTGACGAAGAAGCTGAAAAGGTTTTTATTAAACAAGATAATAGTTATCGGTTATTTGCTGAAAATAACCTTAAAACAATAATGAAAAACGAGGATTATACGAATTTTGGTTCTGCATTGATCTGTACTGGTAAAGCTGAAGCTGATGTGAAATTTATTTCAGAAATATCCAAATTAAATGACAGAATTCCAATAATATATTCACCTGATTCTAATATTCACGAGTTGACAAAATGGAGATTATCCAATATACTCGAGCACATAAATATTCTGATTTGTACAGAAGAAGAACTTCAAATGATAGAACAAAGAATGAAACAAACTCGTGATGATTTTTTAACGAATTTTACGAGATTGAAGTATATACTTTCGATGGAAGAACGGACTAAGATTGTGATATATTCCTTAAAATCTAAAATCAAAGTTTCAGAGGGTCCTGCAGAGGAAGTATTATCTACTGAACACTGGCAAGATGCTTTTCGAGCTGCAATCGTTTATGGAGTTTCAGTTAAAAAGCCAATTGAAGAAACAGCAAAAATCGGATCTGCATTGGCATCATACGCTGTAGAAACTCGTGAATTTCACAAATACTCACCTAGTTTGGAACAAGTAACTTTGCGTAGTTTTGAAGTAAATACAATAAAGAAAGAAAAATAAGATTTAGTCTGCTAAGTGGATTTAAGGGGAGTTTATGAAAATTTGGGTACATAAGAATGAGCTAATTCAATATATTTTCCAGATAATTGCTTTAATTCTTTCTTTTTTTTGTCATTTTCCTCGTTTGTAGCTTGAAATCCATATACTTTCCCTCTAACATATGCTCGATAACATTTAAAGAATTCTATGATTTCATTTAGTAAATCATCTTCACTACATTCAATATAAGTTTTTACAAAGTGGTCTGAAAGGGAGGATTTATCACAAAAATCCAGATCCATGGCTAAAAAACCTACATCTTCAGATAGATCCCCATATCGTAATAAAGGATTGAATTCAATGCAATCGAATATTTTTACTTCATCATTGGGAAGAATGAATATGTTTTGACTTTGGAAGTCTCCATGATTATCTGTTATACGGCCTTCATTTATCCGTTCCTGGAATAGGCCTCTATTTCCAAGCATAAATCCAACTACTTTCTCTCGAAACTCTTCATTAATATTTCTGAATTTAGATGTTGTTCTAAAGTTCTCATCCCATTTTTCCCCAATGTACTTGAGTTTTCCGTATTCAGGTACTTTTTCTGAATTCCTGTGAAAAATGGCTAATGATTCTGCTATTTTCGTTATTGCTCCTATTGTAACATCGTTCTTTATTAATTTATTGCTCATTAGACACTCTTCAGGAAGTTGTTTCATCCGCACCCCATATTCAATAAGTTCTCCTGAACCATTAATCTTTCCGTCAGTATTTATCGAAAAAACATCTATATAAATGTCTTTAGCAAAACGGGCATTTAATTCAATTTCTTTATGGCAAAATTCTTTTCTTCGGGATAAAGTAGAAAAATCAAGGATATCTCCAAACTTTACTTCCTTTTTTACCTTATAAGCAAATTCACCTGTTAAAAACACCCAAGAAATATGTGTTTCTCTTACTTCTATATCATTTACTGGGTGTTCATAGGCTGAGGGTCTTTTTAATAATTCGGGATCAAAGGTTTTCAATATAAATGCCAACTTTTTTGAGATTGTCTGACAAATCTCTCTCTGTATTAACTATCAAATGATTTTTCTTAATAGGTTCAAATCTTTTTTTCATTTCTAAATAAATTGCAAAATCAGCATCGCTAATATTCTTCCCTTTAGTTTTTCTTCCGAGAATGCGATTTTTTACTGTTTCTTCAGAGCAAATTGTATTAATTACCACCAAATTGCATTGAAATCGATCACATATCTCATAAAACGGTTTTCGGGTTGCATGAGAAAAAAAAGTACCATCAACTATTACAGAGAGCTGTTGCTTAATTAGAATTTCTACAATAAGCCTTAATACGTTGTAAACAAGTTGACGGTTCTGTGAGGAATAAAAATTTTCACCAAATTTAGCGTATTGATGTTGAGAAAAATTGAATACATTACGTCGAATCGAATCTGTGCTCAGATAAACGGGATTATCGGGAAGAAAAGATGATAGTTCATTCGCCAGTACAGTCTTCCCCGTGCCTGGTAAACCTATCACAACAATCAGGGTCATGGATATCAAATCATGCCTTCTTAAATAATATTTACACAGTTTTTTAACATGGTTTTGCTAAAATATTCTGAATTAGAGATTTACTCCTCGATCAGCGTCGCCATGAGACCAAAGTGAAATTCGTTTGAAGTCGACAAATTCGAGACCAATATCCTCCAATTCTCGACGAAGAACCATTTTTATTCGATTTATTATAATAGGTCGTTGAGTTACGATTTCATTTTCTTCCATATTCTGAAGTATAACGTCTATATGGCGTTGAACCTGAAAACTAAGAAATATATTGACAGCATCTAATTCTAATTCCCCTTTAGTTGCGTCTTTGAGTAGATCAAGATTCTTAGTATGATAACTCAAGATTCCTCGAAAATCTACTTCAGTTTGGTTGGTTTCTATCCGTGTATAAGAAAAATCAAGATTATAAATACAATGCTTTTGAATTTTCATAAGCTTGCCTACTTTTAAACATTAATTTCTTAAAAACTTTCTCTTTAAATTCAATTATGTTGCAATTAAATCTGTAATAGCAAATTTATCAACATCGACCAATCCTTTATCTGTTAATTTTAAGTGGGGTATCACTGGGAGGGCCATGAAAGAGAGAGCCATCAAAGGTTCATTGAAATTAGTGATACCTGAGAAAACTTCTTTTAAGGATAAGAGTTGATTATAGAGAGTTGAATATGAGCTAGTAGTCATTAATCCTGCATAAGGAAGAGGAACTTTTCCTATCTTGTCATCTGCAATTACAACATATCCTCCTCTTATTTCGGATAATAAACCAATTGCTTTTGCCATCGTTTCATGATTATTTCCTGCAATGATAATATTGTGACTGTCGTGGGCAACAGTTGTTGCCATGGCAAATGGTTCACATTCTATTCCAAAACCTCTGATGAATCCATTTGCTACATTTCCGTTAACACCATAACGTTCGATTACAGTCAATGATAGCAAGTCTGAATCCCCTTGATCCTGGTTCGGTAGTTGAATCCAACCATCGGATACTTCCAATTCGTTAACTAAAGATTCTGTAACAAGAGAATTAGGCAATATACCGATAACCTTGATAGGATACGTTCCATCTGGTACAGAGGTCGATGCTCGAAAAATTTCAGGTGTTATAAGTTTGGGAATTTTTACTGTATCAATAGACCACTGTGGAAATATAGGTTCAGAGAAATCCCATTTCAACTTGTTATCTGAATATACTAATATTCCGTCTGTGATTACTGAATTAACATGAAATTGCTGAATATCATCTAGAATAACTATATCAGCAAATTTTCCTGGAGAAACGCTACCGATTTGATTTTCTAATCCCATATAAGAGGCTGGATTTATTGTAACCATTTGTAATGCGGTGATGGGAGAAATTCCTTCCTCTACAGCAATCCTAAGATTATTGTCTAAGTGACCTAAGGTACAAAAATCAATAATATTCCGATCATCGGTAGCAAGAGTTGCGTTTCTTAAATCAAGATCCTTATCTTTTAATCCTCTAAGAATATTTCTGAGATCTTTGGCAAGAGATCCTTCACGAATCATAACTCTCATTCCTTTACGGAGTTTCTCAAGAAATTCTCTCGTTGTTGTACTCTCGTGGTCTGATCCAATACCAGTTGCTATATAAGCGTCTAAGTCTAAACCTTGAACATTAGGACTATGTCCATCAATGAGATTTAGTTTTTTGCCGAGAATTACTTTCATTAATACTTCTTTGTCCCTAAAAAGAACTCCTGGATAATTCATAACTTCTCCGAGCCCAAAAAAACGGGGTTCTTGTTCAATTAGATTTTGAATTACTTTCGAATTAATAACATGTGCTGAAGTCTCTAAACCCGGTGCTGCAGGTACACAGGAAGGGATTTCTATGAGGAAACGGAGAGGTAAATCTTCGGATTGATCAAGAAGTAATCGAAGGCCGTTTATTCCTAATGCATTTCCAATCTCATGAGGGTCTAGTAATACCGTTGTGGTTCCGTGAGGAACAACAATTTTTGCAAACTCACTTGGAGGCAACATTGTACTTTCTATGTGTAAATGAGATTCAATAAAACCAGGCGTGACATATTTTCCTGTCGCATCAATCACTTTTTTACTATTAGAAGGATCTAACTTTTTTGGTTCCGTAACATTAGCAATACGGTTTCCATAAATTGAGATATCAGCTTTATACATTTCTCGGGTTATAACATTTATGAGTGTTCCATGTTGAATCAGTAATTCTGAAGGAATTTCCCCTCGAGCGGCAGAGATTAATTTTTCGAGTTGTGAAAGATCCATAATACACGGGCCTCCCGTCTACTATAAAGAAGAGAGTATCTATTTTAAATATTTCAAGGCAAGATCTGCAAGATTTTCAGCAGATATGGTTTTTCTTTTATTGATTTTTAGTTTAATAGAGTTCGTTTCAGTTTTAATTGAAATATAATCGGAAAAATTTTCTAATAAAGCCTGTTTGAGCATTAGAGGTAATGTTAATCGTAAAAATGCTTTATTACGTTCAGCTGTTTGATCCATGTTATAATTAACAATACTGATTAATTCTTCCGTTCTTGAAACGAGTCTTTTAAAATCACTGCCAATAACTTGAATTATAGAATTATCATCACAATCTACGTTTTCATCTAAAGTAATTACTTCATCAAGGGTTGTGGACATTGGACGAAGAACATTATCGACGAAAGTTGCTAAGGAATTTTCTAATTGTTCCTCAAAATCTATTTGGAGTAAGCTATTGAGGGCAACAAAATAGTCTTTTCGCAATGGATGTAGCTCTGCAGTTTGAGCATACAATTCTTTTGAGGAACCACGAACAGATATCGGGTAAATATTCCCTCTAAAATATTCAAGATAACCAGCCTTAGGAGATTCATTTGTGATTAAACAATAACCACTCACTAATTGGGCCAATTCTTCTAAGAATTCTATTGTTACAAGTGGCATCAGTTCTAACGGTAAATCATCTCGAGGCTCAATTCGCGTATTAACATCAGCTGAGGGGTTATTGAAACTAATCACATCGATTATCTGATGATTTTCATCTATTCCAACACTTACACTTATCTTTTCAGGTGTAACATGAATAGATTTAAGTTCTTCGAGACCAGGTATATTAAGTGTTTTTTGCGCTGAACCTTCAATAGAAATAGGTGGAAATAAAGTAAAATACATTTTTTTTCACCACTTGTTTTATTTTTTATAGTAATAAGGAGTATTTGGGGAGTTTAGCTGTTCTAATGGTGTTGAGAATATTATTGCTGAATGTCTATTTGATGTTTTTTATTTAAAACTAACTATAGTTATCACATTATAAGCATTATTTTTAGATTTATAAATGAAAGCTCTAGCATAAAAAAAGTTCTATTTCTTTAATAAATCTGCTAAACCACTTGATTCTAACCATTTTCTATCATCATTCTTCATTCGTGAAAATGGTTGATTCAAAGTATTATTCTTATCATTAAGTTTCCTAGTGGTATCTAATAAAGAAGTACTAGCTAGCTCTTTGATTAGAATTTGTGCGTCCTCACTAGAAAGCTCATGAATTCGATCAGAAAACCATGGCTCTAAACTTTTTGACCGTTTTTTACGTAACCATCTGAAATTACCATCTAAACAAATAGTTACACCCCAATCCATTTCATTCCTTTGGATCCTGCCATGTGCCTGTTGTACTGATACCATTACAGCGTTTTCAAGAAATTGTGGATATTTTTGTGATTTTTTCCTTATTATAGGATCCCCCATCATTGGAAAAGGTAATTTTGGTATAATACAGAGGCGTGCTAAATCATCATCTAGCGATATTCCTTCCCAGGCGCTAGGTGTTACTAATACATCTCCTTTTCGGCCTGAAATAAATTGTTTAATGGCCTCATCAGATTTACCTGCTGAATGCGTTATTACTTCTAAATTTCTGTCTTTACTAAGTTTCTCCATTAAACGAGCTAGCTCAAAGCTAGAAGCAAGAATAAGACTTCTTAACCGATATTTTTTTATTAATTCGATAAAGGGTTGGGAAAATTTGGTTATTGTTTTGTATGCATGTTCTTTTCTATCCCGAGCTGTGGAAAGTTTTTCTGATTCCTTTAATAAAATAAAGGGATGCTTTTTACCATCAAATGAAGATGATTCATGAATATAGCTACAATATTGTGATTTGAGTCCCAATAATTGAGCTAAATATTCACCATCACCAATTGTAGCAGATAAAAACAAATTTTTACTTCCCCGAAAGAGTTTGGAGAAAATAAAAGCAATATCAAATGGTTGTAGAACTAGTTTAATCTCTTGTTGTTGTTTTCCACGCATAAAAAAGAATGATAAATCAGAAGATACTGGATTTTCGATTAAATCTGAGAGAGCTAAAACCATCTCTGTAATTCGTTTCATCTCTCTTAAAACATCAAGGTTTACACTTTCTGGGTTATCGTTTAGAGATTTGGCTATAGTAGCTTCTCTCGACGAAAGAACTAATTTTAATTTAAGTACAAAATCCAACCCTTCTTCCCTTTTAATAACTGTATAAAATTTATCTCCAAGCTGGTTTTTTTCCCAATCTATGAATTGATTCAGAAGTTCAGAACTTTTCACGATATTTTGTAAAAAGTTTAGACTAATCTCGACGTGTAATAAGCTTTCAAGGTTTAATAAATTGTGTGCTTCATCAAAAACACGAAATGTAGCTTTATCTTCTCCTAGATCGACATATTTAAAGACCCACCAATTTAAAATACGCACTTGACTCTTTCTTACTTCACGTCTTGCCTTTAAAAGAGTACAACGTTGCCTAGAACGACAACTTTGAGCGTAAGTAGGATCAAATGCACAAGGTGAAATATTAGCTCCAGATCGAATTATAGGGCAAAAATACGAGGCTCTACCTTTAAGTAAAGCAACAGAAAATTTATGTTTTATTGAGTAGCTCTTGAGTACATGATACCAAAAATCTTGGTGCATGCGATAAGGAACTAGGATATCGATTTTAGCCATAGGATTACTCTTGATATAGTTTACCAGAAGACAAGCCGCTAAATCAGTTTTACCTGAACCTGTAGGCAAAGAACAAAAAAATGAATGATAATTAGACCATTTTTCTTGGATTGTGTCATATGTTCGTTGTTGCTGAGGCCGAACAGAGGGGTGTATAATAAGCTCTGAAATACTATTCTTCACGAAGATTCCTCATATTCATCAATGTCTAAATCGGAAAAAAGGTGTAATAATTAGTCTAGAATTTATATTTAGCCTTCTTAATTTTCTTAGCTAATTTGCTATTTATCTTCGAGGGAGTTCTGGAACTAGGAAATAAAACTCCGTCTCCTGCAGGAACACCAATTTTCTTTGATTGTCTTCCTTTTTTCTTGTCTTTATCAGATTTTTTTCTCCTCGTTTGAAATACAGTTTTCTTCTTTGGTCGAGGTAATCGTCTACGATCTTTAGGCATGATAATCATTCCCCTTGTTAGCATAAACTCCTGTTATTCATTAATTAATATTGAATTAATTTTTCTTGCGGAAAATACTCGATAATCGTTTAAACAAAGATTTTCGCTGTTCAAGCTCTTCTATCGTCTCAGTGACGCTTGAATCGCGATGATGAATCGATTTAAGGTGAGATAAGGCTTCATCCTTCTCTCCATGTTCAATATAATAATTTGCTAAAAGCTTATTGGTATCAGGATCATTCGGATTTAGCTCTCGACTTTTAAGTAATTTCTCTAAAGCAATTTCTGGTTTTCCTTGAGAAGTTAAGATTGTAGCTTGATGACGTAAGGCTTGAGGAAAATCAGGTTTGAGTTTAATAGCTTGGTCAAATCTATCGAAAGCTTCAGTTAAATGACCTTGAGTCTCTAAAATTAGTGCTGAATTGAAATGCGCCCATTCATTTTCATCTACTGAGTTGCTGAGATCGTAATATTCCATTGCTTGAACTGAATCTCCTTCAAAAAAATAATAATTCCCTAAACGAATCAGTAATCGCTGGTCAAGAGAATCAGCAATAAAATCAAGATTAGAACGAATTTCATCTAATTTCAGTTCAAATTTTTCTATAAGAAATGCGAGTTGATCTCGTTCTTGAGATGAATATTCATCCAAAGGTGAATCATTTTTGATCTCCTGTGTAATTCCAGCATTATCAAAAGCTTGGGAAAGACTACTTTGATAATTGTATAAATCATTTGGGAAATTCATGCTTATTCATCTGAAGAAACTTTTTTTTCACTAAAATTCCATCGAATGTTGTTAGTGAAAGGTTTAACAATAATTCGCTAAAAAGTGTTTCTCGAAAAATCTAGTAGACTTAAAATTTCAAGGTATGACAATCGCGAGTTTTTGGTAAAGAATATAATATGCCCAATTTTATATGTAATCATAACAGAATATTGACTTTAGCGAAAAGAATTTCCTCCAATTAGTTTATAATTTGTGTACTAGGATTTGGAATCCATGGTTGAGGCTATTGTATTATTATGTGTGATGCCAGGAAAGGAACAACAAATTAAAGAGGCTTTACTCCAAGTTGGTGAGGTTAAGTCTTGTCGAATCACGTTTGGGGAATATGATCTTCTACTAGAGGTAAATGCAGAAAAAATTAAATATTTAGGTACCCTCATTACTAAAAAAATTCGTTCAGTTGAAGGAGTAACAAAAACTGCAACGTTAATCATCAGTGACTCCCTCAATAACGAGAAATTGTAAGTATTCGCTATTTCTGTTTACTCTATTTTTATATAAGTACAAAATAATTCATCTCACTGGATATAACTGACCTATAAAGGACAGCTATTTTTTTAACATCAAAGAGAAGACCAAAATAGGAGATATTAGTTTCTCCAAAAGATTTGAAGCAATTTCGTATGTTAATAGTTGACCAAAAATTGCAATAGTATATTTTACACGTAATTTAAATACACAAGGTGAATTTATGCGAAGGAATATAATTCTAGGGTATGTATTTATCATATTAGCGGTAGTATATGGAATATGGGGACTTTCAATGAATACTTATGCGTATTTTCCTTATAAGGTGTCCAATCTTCAAAGCTCGCAATTAACAATTTACACTTATGAGAGTTTGCTTGCAGACCCATATTACGACATTGAAAGCAATTTTACTAGTTATTCTGAAATCGGGGAGATGCAAATAGTAAGATTTGGAGACGCTAATGAAATCTTGTTTAGATTAATAGCTGAAAAAGATGATCCCATTGCAGATGTTGTAATCGGTATCGATAATGCGTTAATTCATTTAATCGAAGATCTAAGTGAAGTCTTAGAACCATATACTCCTCTAAATATTAGTCAGATCGATAATAATCTCATAAATAATCTTGATCCCGATAAATACTTGATTCCTTATGACTTTGGAATAATAAGTCTATATTATCAAAATCAAATCATTAATGAAACCACTTATCCTGAACTAGAAGATCTAACATTAAATACACTATTAGACTCCGAATTGATATCCATGCTTATTGTGGAAAATCCAAAATATAGTAGTCCTGGATTAGGTTTTCTCTTATGGACGATTGCAGTATATGGCGATCCTCAAATCAATTTCAACGGTTTACTAAATAGTGATTGGAGAAATTGGTGGAAAGAAGCAAAATCAGAAATAACAATAACAAAATCATGGGGAGATGCTTTTAATATATTCTTTGAGACCTCAGAGGGAAAACCAATAATGGTTTCGTATGGTACTTCCCCAGCTTATGGCTACTGTCAATGGGGAGACAATACTACATCTGCAATAGTTACTCATGAAGACAATGATCAAAACGCGTGGCTGCAAATAGAGGGGATTGGATTAGTAAAAAATGCTCCTCATTCTGAGAATGGAAAAGAGTTTATTGATTGGTTTTTAGGCACAGAATTACAAAGTGAATTGCCAGAGCATCAATGGATGTATCCAGCCAATACAGAAGCTAATGTCTCTGCATGCTTTGAGCAAGCATCCATTTCAACCGAAAATATTACTCGTTTGAATGATCTAATCACTCCTGATATGCTAAAAGATCATTTAACTGAATGGCAAGATCAATGGGAACAAGTAGTGGTACAAAAATCAATTCCAGGATTTACTACGCTAATTGTCATCACTAGTACCATTTTCATTACTCTCCCTATCGTAATTAGGAAGAATAAGAAGAGATACTAAACAATCTGAAGTTTCAGAGATAGTACCTAGATCGATACTGAGTCTGATAATTGTGGAAATTACTTCTAATTTGGCAATTAAGATTATGATACTAATCTTCCCACTGTCATTTTTACTTTTCTTTTTTATTCTTCCTTTATTGAAGCTTATATTGATAGCTTTTGGTTTAGATCTAGTTGATAATCCTACTTTCTCATTCAAATTTTTAATTGATGTTCTATCTCATCCGTTAAATCAGTATTTCTTGTACTGGGATGTTCAACAGGCTCTTGTGACTACATTCTTTTGTTTATTATTAGGATTACCAGGGTCTTATATTCTTGCGCACTATAAATTCCCAATGAGAAGTTTATTACGCAATCTTCTGACAGTTCCATTTATCCTTCCTCCAATAGTTGTATTAATAGGTTTTATATCAGCTTTCGGTCATGGTAGTTGGGTGAATCAAATTTGGAGCAGTTTAACTGGAACAATACTGATAGATATATATAATTCTTATGAAGGGATCATTTTGGCACATGTCTTCTATAATATTCCAGTTATAATACGATTAGCTGAAATAGGATGGAAAAGTATCGATCCAGAAATAATCACAGTAGCTCGTAGTCTTAATACTAGCAAATTAAGGATATTCTGGAAAATTCAACTTCCCCAACTGTTTCCAGTTCTCGCTGCAGCTTCTTTACTAGTATTTATCTACGCGTTCAATAGTTTTGCAATTGTCCTAGTTTTGGGAGGGGTTAGTTACCAAACATTAGAAGTAAGAATCTATTCGTTAGCACTTAAAAGTTTCGATTTAAATGCTGCAGCTGCACTTACATTAATCCAAATTTTCATAAATGTCATATTTATTATAATCTACCTTTATTTTTCAAATAAGTATGAAATCCCAACAGTAAAATCCTCATATGAAACAGAAAAACCATTAGTTTCCTCTCCTAGAAGTCTAAAATCATATACAACATTAATTTTTTCTGTTGTATACTTTCTTACGATAGGAATGATCTGCTTGTTACCTATAGTAGGTGTATTAACTTCATCGGTATTCGTTTCTGGTGATATATTTTCTTTATCAAATTATGAGAGATTATTCAATCAGAATATTGGTGAGTATATCGGATTACCTCCACAAGATATGGTAGCTAATACCCTTATCTTTGGGATAATGGTTATGATACTGGCGTCATTTCTCGCTATTCTTCTAAATTATGGATTAAATTATGAAACAACCTATAAAGGAACACCTAAACTAACTTTACTTCAATCATTAAGTGGTGTGATTGTAATACTTCCACTTGCAATCTCTTCTATTTCATTAGCCTTTTCATTATTCAGCTTATACCGTTCTTCGTTAATATATGAGAACATTGCTCTAGTTATAGTGATAGCGCAAACACTGGTAGCTTTTCCATTTGCGAATCGCATAATTGCGGCCACAAGAGCTACCATTGACCCCACAATAATTAATGTGGCTAGAAGCCTTGGTGCATCTAGATTTAGGACATTCGTTAAAATTGAATTACCTTTATTGCTACCTGGGATCATAATGGCTGGATTATTTAGCTTTGCAATTTCTATAGGAGAATTTGGGGCAACAACATTTTTAGCAAAGTCAAATTTTGCAACAATACCAGTAGGTATATATAAATTAATAAACACAAGAAATATTGGACCTGCAACGGCTTTTTCGACAATCCTAATTATTGTAACAGTTATTAGCTTTATCGTTATTGAAAAATTTGGGAGATTAGAATTACGATTTTGACTAGCACAGCAAATTAAGGTTTGAAAAATGGCATTCTTTGAAGTTCAGGACTTATCTTTCAGATATAATGATCAATGGGTTCTTGAAACACTATCTTTTACTGGAAAAAAAGGAGAATTAATAGCCATTGTAGGTCCTTCAGGCTGTGGAAAGACCACATTACTCAAACTATTTGTTGGAGTTTTAAAACCGCAAAAAGGAACCATATTTTTGGATAAAGTCAATATTCTTAGAAAATCAATTGAACTAAGAAATATTGGATACGTTCCCCAGACTCAAAGCTTATTTCCCCATCAATCCGTCTTTGAAAACATTGCTTTTGGGCTGAAAGCGCGGAAATGGGGTAGACCAGAGGTAGAAAATCGTGTCAATGAGCTAGCTGAGACTGGTGGATTAAATCAAATGTTGAAGAGAAAACCTCACGAACTAAGTGGAGGTCAACAACAAAGAGTAGCTCTTATGAGAGCTTTAGCTCCATCTCCTCAGTTATTATTACTGGATGAACCACTAAGTAATATAGACACTCATTTACGGGAGCAATTAGCTATCTACATTAGGAATATTCAAAAATTATATCAAATAACAACTTTATTCGTAACACATGATTTAAATGAAGCAAAAATGTTAGCAGACAAACTAATTGTATTAAATGAAGGTAAAATTGTCCAGTTCGGATCTCCAACCGAGGTGGTACTACGACCAAAATCAGTGGATGTAGCCAGAACACTAGGAATGAAGAATATTTTTAAAATCATAACTAAGAGCCAAGATGAATTAAACGAAAATATAATTGTAACAACGGAATTTGGAAGAATCAATATACCTATACATGTGATAGAAGAGTCATGGATGAAAGCTAAGGGAGTTTTTATAGATCCTACTACGATTGAAATATTGAATGAACCAAAAAACGATATCAATGTTTTTTCTGGAGAAATATTGGCTAATATTCCTGAACCAATGATTCATCAATCTACACTTGTTGTCAAATTAAGAAACCAGAATAATGGGGAGAAAAATAATTCCATTATTCCTATTAAAGATCAATCAAAGATCTTAAGAATTCAGCTTCCTATCACAGAGGCTGATTACCAGAATTTTGAGGAAATTTCATTGAAAATCGATCCTAAAACAATCCAATTTTATGAATAGGAAAAAGCGTTGAGTTTAGCAAGTCACAAATTCATTCAAGCAGCTTTAATGATTCAAAATTAGATTGTGCTGATTTAATTGATTCTGATATGAATGAAGGTGGTTCTGCATATTCTGGAAGGTTTAAGTAAAGTCTAAAAGTATGAATTGAATACCAAAGTGCTGACATAAGATTCATTAGATCACAATAAAAATTTAGTATTGTTAGATCTAATTTTGATCCTGATTGTTCCATATAACAATCTTTAAGTCGATTTTGTGTATCTATTGGGAGATTATTCTGTGTAAGTAGGTAAGATAAGTCGATAAGAATGTCACCCAGAGTTGAATATTCCCAGTCAATAAAGGTAATATTGTTTTGTTTAGGATTAAAGATTATATTACTGAGAACTAAATCTCCATGTAAACGAACTTGATACGGAAGCTGATCTAAATCTCGTAATTGGGAAATGTGGTTATCAAAATAATGATTAACGGTTTGGAAGGAGGGAAGATTGATAAAAAGATCAGAGTTAGCCAAATTATTGGTTGTCAGTCTATCATATACCTTAAGGTACCTTGAAATGACGTCAAAATAACAAAAATCTTCTGAAGCAGGTGTTCTATATTTATGGATGGAAATTAAGCCATCGATAATCTTGTCTAAATTTGCTTGAAATTGCCCTACTGAAATAGGATTTCCTTCTATCCATTCTCTAGTAATATATAACTTCGAGGATTGATCAAAGAAACTTAATAATTTAGGAGAGAACGAATTGTTTTTTAAAAGAAGCAACGATTCCTTTTCACGCAAAAAACGTGAATAAACAGGGTCATTAGCTTCATCCTGAACCTGATATTCTTTAATTAAGTAATTTTCATTGATTAAAATGTTTGAGTTGTTAAATCCACCTTTTATTGATCGAACTGACGAGATATCCTTCGGTAACAGGATATCAGGAACCCTAGCTAAAAGCTTAGATCGAAAAGTCATTTAAAAAATCCCTAAATGTAGATTTAAACTCCGATTGTATTTAAATGAAAAAATGTTAATACGCTTATCTTATGAATAACTTAACTTCAAAACTAGGAGAAAAAAAGTGATTCTATGCAATTTGCATGCGAAATAGTCCCTTCAAATTATTTAACTCCAATAAGAAGAACACTAGCAAGAGAATTATCGAAACAAGAGTATACTCAGGTAGAAATAGCACGTATTCTAGGCGTATCTCAACCTGTAGTTTCATCTTATCTGAAAAGCTCTGAAATAGGGACATCAATAATTACGTCTCGTCCTGCGTTCAAAGAATTAGTATCTAACCTATTAATACAGGCGAAAAAAGGGCTTACTTCCCCTACAGGATTAATGGAAATAATTTGTATTGAATGTCAGAAATTCCGAATCGCTGGCCCCATTTGTGATATTCACAGAAAAGAAACATCATTCGATTTCCCACCTGATTGCAGTATTTGCTTTCCATCAGCGGACCAAGCAGCGGTATTCGGAAAAAAATTGGAGATAACAAAAGAATTATTCGAAGCAGCAAATAAATTAATCGCGATGGAAGAAAAATTTGGCCAATTGATACCAGAAATAGGATGTCAGTTTGTATACATCGTTGAAGGATCAAACATCCAAGAAGATATAGCAGGTTTTCCTGGTAGAATTGTAAAACTAAAGGGAAAAGGAAAAATTGTATCTTATCCAGAATTTGGACAAAGCTCCACTCTTGCAAAAATCCTCCTCTATTTTCAACAACAAGGATCTCCATTTCGATCAATCCTCTCTTTAAAAAGAACGAATGAGAATTTAAGGATGATTAATGAGGAGAAACATATTGTAAATACAATTGAAGGGGATAAGAATTGGAAAGAAACACTAGAATCAATACCCAATGAAGAAATAAAACAGATAGAGGTAATAGCTGATTCTGGGGGTCAGGGATTAGAACCCATTCTTTATATATTTAGCAAAAATCCTTTAGAATTAGCTGAATTGTTAATCGATAAGTTTGGTTAAAAAATATCTCCTCACGGTTAATCTCTGTCGTTCTTCTCAAAAAGGATTTTCAGATCATTTTTCAATTTAATACGGAATATAATAAAAAGATTTATTCCTTAATAAGCCATACGTAGATGTAATACTATACTCTATTGTAGGTAAGTTAAAACTTAATTGCATGGACCATGCAAGACTATACCCACCTACCGTAAGGTATATTCCAACATCACTTATAACTCAACCTGTAGTAGATTATCTTTACAAATTAATAATACTGGAAGCGTTATAACCACGAGGGTTAACTTAATGTCATCAATAGACCAAAAACTAATAATGAAGGGAATTCTCCTTTTTTCTCTCTTCCTACTGGTAACTACATCACTAAATTCGGCAAAACCAGATAATACTTTGTATCCTATAAATAATTATTTCGCTTTTGATACAGAGGGGTCTGTTTCCTCGGGGTTGGATAATAAAACAATTTTATCGGAATCGGGAATTCGATGTCAAGAGATTATGAGTGAAACTGATGTGTATAAGTTCAGATTAATATTTACAACTCCAGCTTATGATTTTGAGACACTTTCAATGCGGTTAAAAATGATATTTTCAGAAGAAACAACAAATAAAATACTTTGGGGCCATTTACACAATATAACAGTCAACATCTTTCCGTTTGAAGTCACTACATTTAATGGAAATAATAAATCAGTTCAAATTGTAAATGCACTTGATCTATACAAAGGTACAACTTTAAGATTCGATTTCAATAAAACCTCATTTGAAGATGTGCAATATTTTGAGCTAAGTTTTTCCTCATGGAATGCAAGTGAAAGCATAAGGGGAATTCAATTCGAACAAATCTATTTTCACCTATATCCGCAAACAATCTTTACGAGTCAAACAACGGTTTTACTAGTAAGCCTAACAAGTGTTATTGGAATAGCAATAGTATTTCCTCAAAAATTTACAAATATTTCTGTGGTAATGATTGTTATCATATTATTAATAGGACCTGCTGCCATGGTTGTTCAAACACAGAACATGCTTAGAAGTATACCACAAGATGAAACCGGAGTAACACGTTTTACATTTTTTGGTAAAGAATATGAAAGGCGGGATGTAGGTAATGGGTATTATTCCATCCGAATGGTAAAAGATTTATCCAAAGCATTTGAATTACAAGCATTATCAGGAACAGGATCAAGAGTAGTATATCCTAGTATTCCAATACCCACAGAAATAACTGATATATCGCAAAATAAGGCTGAAAAAGAGATCACCTCCGATAATAACGGAAATTTTCCTCCACAAAAGTCTGAAAATAACATTAAAACTCCTCAAGTCCAATTTGCTTATAGTGATATTTCTGGTACTCCATCGTGGTGGAATAATAGTTACAAATATGTGAAACAGGTTACAATTAATGCAAATTCAGCTTTAGGAACGAACTATACAGTTCAATTAACATTAGACACGCAAACATTAGTTAGTGCTTCAAAAATGAAGGCAGATTGTTCAGACCTGCGAATTGTGTACTATACTGGTACTGAATGGAAGGAATTAGATCGAGTAATTCTTCACAATAATACTCAAGCTACATCTGTATTCTTTAGGCTTAACAATTCAATCTCAGCATCAGGTTCGGATTCCGATTACGCAATCTATTATGGAGTCTCTGGAGAAACAAACGCTGTTCCTTCTGATCTTTCGACAATTTTCATTGATTCTGATGATTTCAGCAGTTCAAATTTAAATTCCTACTCTCCTAATGCTAGTTGGACTGCAACAACAGCAACAAGTAAACCTGGAACTATTGGATGGTGGAGTAATGATGATATTGCTCAAGGATCATCTGTTGCTTTCGATCCTCTAATGAGAACAAATTTAATTACTAATAACACCATGATTCTTGCTCTCATGAGAACCACAGACACCATTGGAAGATCTGCAATTATGTTAAGATCCGAAAATAATACACCAGATTATATCCGCCTGGGGCATGACAGTTCAAATTTGTTCATAGAGAGATATAATGCCTCTGGCCCATGGACGATTGGTACTACTCCAGGCGGTTTTACTGATGATATCTGGTATTTGTATAAATTTCAGATTGTTGGGACGACTTTAAAGGGGAAAAACTGGATAGCTAGCAATCCAGAACCATCGAATTGGAATTTGAAGTCAACAGATGATTTGAGTGGTGTTACTAGTGGTGGTCTGGGTTTTTACTCAATGACAGCTGGATTATATACAGAAGTAGGAGTTTGGGCTGTAATGGCAGCAGTAACAACTCCTCCAACAATAGATTATGGTTATGAACAAAAAGAAATGGTGAAAATCACTGATATCAGTATTTCAGTTGATGATGAGTATAATGATGGTTCTCGCTATTGGGATAATAACGATGGGTCTACTGATGGAATCACAATTAGTATCACTGCTGTTTGGAATGTTACAGGTGAATCATATCTTGGGGAAGTGAAAGTAGGACATAGTACAAATGATACTTATTTTAATTCAACCTCAGGTAATGTAGCTGGAACTACAACCATAACAGTTGAGGAAAACCCAATAAATGGTATATCAGTATTTAATGATATTACTGTAGGAGAAGCAATCGTAGGGGCAAATAATCCTTTCGGAACAGATGTATACGTTACGGAAAGTATTTTACCTGACATCGGGTGGGATGATGAAGATCCTTCTGGTGGGTCCTTTTCCACGGATTATGATATTTCTGATGGACAAGGAGATGGATATACGCCTTATTCTGGTACTTATAATGGCTTTGATGCTTTTTATGATCAATCGAGTTATACTGCTGATGCCTCGGGATGGGGTGACGGATCAGGATCTGGGATTGCCATAAATGGATATCGTATCCGAAGAAGTGGTGGTAATTATGGATCGCCAAGCATTCAAAATGATATAGGATGCGAGTTAATATCAGGAAGTAATGATATAGAATATAGCATCACGGATAATGTTGGTAATGAATTACCAGGGGATACAAATATCGATGTTTACTATTCAACTGATGAACCAACAGGATTTTTGGTTGATCTAGATGGAACAGCTGCTTGGAATCTAACCCATCCTAATTATGCATGGATATCAGATGCAACTGATATTGGTTCAGGAACGTTGTATTTAGGAGCCACTGGAGACAGTATATGGAATATCACCTTGGAAGAATCAGGAGGGACATGGAATGGAGGAGGTATATGGCAAACTGTCTTCGAAACAGGTTGGGGTGCAACCGAAAAAGCAGATGAAAGTTCTCCTTTCAATTCAAACAACTATCATTCAAATGTAAATTCTGAAGAAAATATCACTATTGATATTGTTAACAGATGTGGAATCCGACAGCGAATCACCATTCGAACAGTATCTGATAATCTTGCACCTGAGATGAATTCTATTCTCGTGACAGGAGACTCCCCTGTTAGCGGATTTTCTGACTGGGATCAAGATGGAAATGATTTTTCAATCAATCCTTCAAGTATCACTGAAAAAGGAACTTTTGGTTTAACTATCGATGCTTCGAATTCGTTTAGCCCATCTGTATATTACTATATAGGAGGAACATCACCAACCACGTCGATAACTATTACTCACATCTGGGTTAGATCCACAGGATCAGGGACAGCTGCTGTTGGTCTATATACAGGGGGAACTTTGAGTGATCCTACTGGAGCTATCCTGCAAGCAGAAAATTATAGCGTGACCATTTCTGCAGGATGGAACAGAATTCCTCTAAATGAAAGTGTAGTTATCAATCCAAGTACAATAATTTGGCTTGGTATGGGAACAAATTCAGGTATCTATTATTCTGAAAGCGCAGATGGACTTACAGGAGATTGGCAGGAAACACGAGGAAGATATCAAGGAAGTACAAGTACACCATCAAATTCAATGCCAGATAATCCAAGTGGAACAGGTTTTGGTGATTATTGGTATAATTTATATTTTGAGTACATAGGAGGATCAGGGGAAAATACGGAAGGCAAAGCAGTTTATGATGTGGGAGATAGCTCACCTGATGCTTTTCAATCTTCTACTGATCCATATACATATTCTGTATATGTAGGATCAGATGGTACTTATACATTCTATACTGTAGCTGTTGATAATGTTGGTAATCAAGGAACTGTCCGTAATGATACAGGAACCGTTGATGAAACCCCCCCCACCTTAGATACAACCTCCTTTACTGATGAAGATTATTCACCAAATTGGTATGACCATGGAGTAGCTATTTCAGGAACATTCAGTATTGAATTCACTGAAGATAATGTTTATTCAATCGATGTAATTTGTTCAATCAGTGGTGCAGATCGTGCCTCCAATGCGAGTGTGGATCAAACGAGTCCATTTGATTCTACAATAACATTATCTAATACATATTCTGATGATGAATACACTATTACGATCAATATTACTGATAAAGTTGGACGTACTACAACTTCTGGATGGACTGGCCCCTCTTCGATTAATCTAGATAACACTAATCCGACATTAACAGATGCAATGTCAGCTTATGGTGAATCAGGTGACACAGATGAAGTATATGGGATTGATGGAGCTGAAACGTTTTATTTTTCAGATTCGTTTGATAATCCAGCTACGGTTACATTTACTGCCACTGGAGTAGATGGAGGAAGCCACCCATCAGGTATAAGAGGGATAGATTTTGGTG
>SDBT01005118.1_pt1 | contig 22112 bp, 37 predicted proteins | sample 2277101 | NCBI WGS metagenome assembly SDBT01 (sample SAMN10404973, study PRJNA504765) | marine sediment metagenome | isolation source: marine sediment core GS10_PC15, 103 cmbsf | place: Arctic Ocean: Southern Knipovich Ridge | collected 2010 | reverse complement strand
GCACGCAGTCGCTTCGGACTGGCGCCAAGGGGTTACGGCACAACGTCGTTCCGTCTCTACGAAATGTTTTCGATGGGGGCTGTGCCGGTTTACATCTATGACGATTTGTGGTTGCCGTATCGAGATCGACTTGAGTGGGAAACGTTTTGCGTTCTTTGCCCTGAATCGGAACTCTTGTTACTTCCAGAAAGGCTGCTGTCAATTGGGGATACATGGTGGATTGATGCACGGCGGTCAGCCGGCGTCTTGTTCGATGACTACTTCACGATCGAAGGTACCTGCCGGCAGATTGCCCGAATGGTAGAGGAGCGTTGGTGATGAAAGTTTTATTGACGCAGCAGTTTAGCGCGAACGAACTGCGCACGCCCATCGCGTTAATGGACTTGGCAGCTTACGGCCGGACATTTGGCCACGAGATCGATGTCGCCTATGCGGACAAGACGGGCAAGTTAGACGCATACGATACGATAGGGTTCTCGGCCTTGTCGCTTGGATATCATGTGTTGCCGGCCGTCAAGACTCTACGGAAGGAATACTCTGGCAGAATCGTATTCGGCGGCAAGGCGGCCAGTTCGTTGTTGCCTGTGGAGCGGACTTGTCTCGACCGGCTTGACGTAGAAGTTCATGTGGGGCCCGGGGAGACGCTATTCTCCGATGCGCCGATTGATTACGAGAATTATCCAGTGTGGCATGAGGCCGACTTCCGGGCGCTGGACAGGGGCACGACCATGACGGAAATGATGAGCAGTAGGGGTTGCCCGTATCGCTGCCATTTCTGTCACAATACCGAAACGAAAGTGCGATATTTCTCCATGGCACGAATCGTGGCGCATGCCTCGCTGATCATCAATACGATAGGACGGCCGCGGGTATTTTTGGTGGACGATGTATTCGCTATCCGTGCCGAAAGATTACACGCGATTCTGGATGCAACCCTCGGGAGCGGTATTGATTTGCGACGGCGAATCTGTTTTTTCGTTCACATCAATCACACGGACGACGAAACGATAAACGCTATCCGGGCATTCGATCCCACCGAGATTCAAGTTGGCATCGAAAGTGGCGATGATAAAATGCTTGAAGTTATGGGTAAACGCTTCACGGCCGAGCGGGCCGAACAGCAGCTACGCAAATTGCACTCGCGAGGTATTAGGGCGTCCGGTTTATTTCTGATGGGATTCCCCGGCGAGACGAAAGAAAGCCTCCAGGCGACGGTAGATTTTGTGGATCGTAACCGCAAATACATGAGCGGTTGGTGGGTGAGCTATTACCAACCTGTGCCGTTTACAAAAGGTTGGGAGATTGCTAGGGAACGTGTCGGCGACGATATGGTAACCGGTGGGTGGAATACAGAAATCAATTACGTAGACCCGAACTTGACCATAAGGGATTTACGAAAGGCCCGTTGGGCGGCAATGGGATACTGATGAGTGCATTTAGGGTACAAGATATAGACTGGCGGTTTATCAACTTGGCTTCACGTCCCGATCGTCGTGAACATACCGAGCAGCAGTTTGCCAGGCATAAACTTTTGCCCACGAGATTCGAGGCATTTACGCCCGACGAATGGTCCGGCGATCCCAGCAAAGTGTTGCAGATGCGCAGAACGCCGGGGACGATTGGAGGTTACCTGAGCCACGTGCACTTAATTCGGATGGCTCGGGATAGCGGCCGAATACTTGGCGCTTGCGAGGATGATGTCTGCTTTTGTGATGACTTGCCTAAACGGCTGAACTACATCGCCGAACACCTAACATGGGACTGGGACATTTTCTATCTCGGCGCACTGTTTCACGTTCCCGGCCAATGGTGCCACCACGAGGATTGCAAGGAATGGGGAAGTATCGGCAAAGATGCCGAGCCGACGGAAGACAAGCACATTATGCGCGTATACGCCGAATGGTGTACCTATGCCTATTTGCTGAATCCCCAGAATGCTGCCAAGGTTTACCGTTTGTTCGATGAGAATGCTCACCGGGCCCGGGGTCTCGACCACTTGACGATTATCTTGGGGCCGCAACTAAAGGCGTATTGTTTTGTGCCAGGTTGTGCTTGGCAAATGGATGATGTGTCAAACGTCAGAGAAGGCGCGCCTATTTCGCGGTTTAGTGCATTCAAAAAAATGGGCGATTACGTCTGGACGGAGGGTCGCATGGAGGATTTTGATCCCGGTGGTTATGATTGGGAGAAAGGCGTGTTGATATGAGTTTTGAAGAAGTGCCGGGGTACCCTCAGTGGTTTGCAGAGATCGTCAAGAATGACGCCTACAAACTTCGCTCCCTGATGTTCTTGCCCGATGTAGTGTTTGATATCGGGGCAAATATCGGCGTGTTTACTCACTGGGCCCGCGAAAGGTTTCCGGACGCTTTGATCGTAGCTGTTGAACCGCACCCTCCCAATTTTGCTGCCCTACAAGAGCATACGCCACAAGACAATGTCGTGCTTTTGAACACGGGCGTCGGGCACGGTCAGATGTGGTACTATCCCGGCCTAAACATCCGGCCCGGGGGGATCAGTGGTGGTGAGGGTTACTTCAGCACGGGGTTCGGATATGCACCGCAGGACTTCGGAGGCCACGCTGTCGAGCGTGTTGGCATGAAGCCCGTTCTGCTTGACGAACTGTATGCCAAGTACGTCAAGCCCGGCCAGCGACTGACAATCAAGCTCGACTGCGAAGGCGCGGAAAACATTCTGTTTGCCCACCCGCCATCAGTCGAGGTGTTGCAAAAGGCCGAGTTTGTTACTGCCGAATTGCACCCCTACTGGATGAACGCAGGCAAAGCCGGTGTGAAAGATGACGCGACAATAGCAGCCGTGGCGGATTCGATATTCCAGAAGACGCATCGGCACGACTCCGAAATACCTATGTATTACGCCTGGCGAAAACCAGACGATGAACCGATTGCCAGCCGGGCGGAATTCGGCAGACTTCTTGCAGAGCGAAACCTGCTTGGTAACGTTGCCGAGATCGGAGTGGCCACGGGCAACTACAGCCGCGATATGTTGAACTGGGGCGTCGGGCACCTATTGATGGTGGACGCTTGGCGAGAGTTGCCGCCGCCGGATGGCTGTGGCATCAGCGATGAACAACACGAAGCAAACTACCAGGAATGTCTTGCGAAGATCGGCCTGTGCAAAAATAGCGACAAGAGAACAACCATCCTTCGGATGCGGAGTGTCGAGGCGGCGGCACAGATACCCGACGAGTCGCTGGATTTCTGCTACCTTGACGCCCAGCATCAATACCACGGGATTAGCGTGGATCTACCGACGTGGTGGCGCAAAGTGCGACCTGGTGGGATATTTGCGGGGCACGATTACCTTCCCTTGGAGCTTGGGGTCAACCGCGCGGTGACCGAGTTTGCCACCGAACGAAACTTGCGTGTTCATCTTGTAATCGAGCATCACAGGGACGCCAGCTTTTGGATCGAGAAGCCGTAGGGAGCAGTTATGCTATTGCAGGATGTAGTCGTTCTCGCTGCCGATGAAAAATATCTACCACACGTGAAATCCGTGTTGGTCAATTGTAGGCGTCAAGGCGAATGGGAAGGCGATTGCTGTCTGATCTTACCGCCTGGCGTTGATACCGAATACTTCACGTCTCGGGGTATCTACGTGTTGACTGATCTTGCGCCGACGTACTTTCGGAAGTACGCACTGTTCGATCAGTATTTCAACCAACAGTATATGAATCCGCGGGGGAATCCAGAATACAGGTGGGATCGGGTGCTCTACCTGGATGCCGACGTGCTTGTGCAAAATCCATTGGCCCCGTTGATGCACGAAGTAGGCTGGGGGACAATCTTGGCCGACCGGGAACTATGGACCCTTCATCATGCCTTTACGCACTGGGCCACGACGAGCCAAAGCACGCCGGAGGCCAAGGAGGCGCTTGACTGGTTGTGGGCAAACTACAGTTCCGAGTGGAGGCAGTATAATACCGGCGTAATGCTTTACCACCCGCGAACATTTCAAGCCGACGCGCGCGAACAACTGACAGCGATGCACGAACGCATTGCACCGATCAATACGCACGTTGGAAAAGGGACCGACCAGCCGGTTATCAACTTGACGTTCCACAAACTGTTCGAGCGTGTCCGTAGTGATCTGTTTTGCTATTACCGATCTGCATGGGAGAAAACGATTGTTGTCCACTATTGTTCGGGATATGCGCCTTGGATTAACAAGAGACCCAAAATGGCCGCGTACTTCAACCACACACTCGGGCGGCCGTGCCACGATGTGTACCGAGAAAACCTTGCCGCATTCGAGAAAACCTTTCCGGTGAAAACATGAGCACACCAGAACAAATCAGCTTGGCCGTCACGGCCTATCAAGAACACAAGCGAGGTGCATTTAGTTGGATAAAGGAATGCGTGGCCCCCGCGGCCAAGCACTCGCTGGTTCGCGAGATTGTCGTGGTAAACGACGGTACGTCTGACTTTGGGGATCTTGACAAAGCCCTGGCATACATTCCCAAACTTACGATATACCAGAACGCAACACGGCTGCACGTCTTCGCGAATAAACTGGAATCGGTCTATCAAGCTACGTCTGAATGGGTGTTGCTCTGCGATTCCGACAATATGATGTCGGCAGAGTATTACGAAAGACTGGCAAGTATAGGCCCTTGGAAATCCAAGACGTGGCACTGTGCTTCGCAAGCTCGGCCGGCATTCGATTATCGGCCTTTGTGTGGTACGTGGAATCTTGCTGACATTAGCCGCCTGGTCGCCATCAAGGGCTTCTGGTGTTTCGTCAATACCGGCAATCAATTTGTTCATCGCGAGCGATTCCTGGAAGTCTTCGGGCATCTTCGTGGCAAACGTTTTGATCTTGAACAACCCGACTATTTTGGTGCCGATGATCGAACTGACGAGAAATGGTTTCTGGCGTACGGTGCTCAGGATTCGTTCTTTTTGGTGAAAGAATGGCTATTGCATGGCGGCGTAATTTGTTGTGTCGATGGCCTGGAATACGATCATCGAATTGGGTGCGGTGATTTATCGAACTACGAACGTGCTCCGATCGAGAAATCAGCATTGGGCCCTGCGTACTATTTGGAAATGCTCGATGCGGCTTACGGGGCCTACAAACATTCTTACCAGTTTATTCGCTTTGTAGGATCGATTGAACGTGAGTATCGCCGGGACGATGGGCGAATAGTGACAGTCAATCTGCGTGGTGGAGTAACTGTTGGGAGAAAGAAAGACAATGAACGATGATTGCGTAACGTGTTCGATGGTCGGTCGTTGGGGTAATCAGCTCTTTCAGTACGCTGCCCTGCGGGTCTACGCGAGACGATACGGGCTGAAACTCCAGACGGGGCCATGGGTCGGCGAACAACTCTTCGGCATCCCGCCCTCGCCGATTACGGTACGGTTGCCCCGGTATGTCGAGAGAAGGAAAGTAGACGATAATCCCTGCGAGCCAAAGGGACGGGAGTTGTGTGGCCACGATTTCTGCGGGTACGGTCAGCATCACACGAGCTACTTTGCACCGGACCGGAAGTGGCTGCGTGAGTTGTATCGGCCGATTGAATCGTTGCGCCAGCGGATGGACGAACCTTTACGTCGGTTGCAACACTTGGGAAAAACGCTGATCGGCTTACACCTGCGCCGCGGTGATTACGGGAGGCTTTCGTTCTACTTTACGCCTACATCGTGGTATCTTGCATGGCTGCGGAAACATTGGGCGGATTACGAAGAGCCCGTGTTGTTTATCGCGACGGAAGACGTCGAACTAGTCGAGGAGTTCGCGGCGTACGATCCTGTAATAGCGACCGATTTGGGCGTAGACCTCAAGGCCGAACCACTCGACAACTATCCCTACCTAAAACACGACCTGAAAGACCGGGAGCCAATACAACTCGACTTCTTTCCGGACTGGTTTTTGTTGTCGGAATGCGAGGTGATGCTGATGCCGAACAGCACGTTCTCGATGACCGCCGCGATGTTCTCGGATCAAGTACGCCAGGTCTTTCGGTCGGACTTGCCGACGCAGGAATTTATCGCGATCGACCCGTGGAATTGTTCTCCGCTAACGCACGATCAGGCCGAGGACTGGAAACACGTTCCGGGGGTATGCGTAGAGAGTAACCCAAAATGGGATTGATGTATTGAAAATTGCTAACCAAGGAGAAAGCCATGCTAGTCGAATACGATGATCAACTAGAAACGCTCATGGACAAAGTGAACAAGGAACTAAGGCCTCGTGGCCTGCAATTCATTGACGACGGTAAAGAACACGCGGGCATCGTGATTTATGAGCTTGTAGAAGTATCACCATGAAAATCGCCGCAGTGTGCGTAACGTTCAACCGTCCTGCCTTGCTCGGTCGCATGATCCGCTGTTTCGAGTTGCAGACCCACGACGACCGCGAACTGATCATCCTCGACGACGCCGGCCAATACGGCGATCGACAAGGCGACCGCTGGCGGATCGTCTCGGTCAAGGTACGATATCCGAGTCTTGGCGCCAAGCGCAACGCCGTATTGAGCCTGGTGTCCCCTGACAGCGATTGTGTGGCGGTGTGGGACGATGACGACTTATATATGCCCTGGCAGTTGTCGGCCTCTGTAGCTGCTCTGGTGTACGCTGAGTGGGCCCAGCCGCGTCGGGTCTTGGAAGAAATCCGGCTGCGACGGTTCACCCAGCATGAAACATTCAACCGTAGCACCCCCGACGTGTACGGCTATCACGGGGGCTGGGCCTTTCGCCGGGGTATAATCGAGGCCGCGGGCGGTTATCCGCCGATCAGCAACGGCGAGGATGCCGACCTAGCCGAGCGGTTGACGGCGACTCTGGGTCCATCGGTTGACACGATCAGCGATCAGTACCCAACGCCTGGCTACGTCTACAATTTTCGTCCGGCTGGATACCACGTCTCGGCCATCGCCGGTGACACGGTATACGATCAACTTGGGCAGGTGGCCGTCGAGCCGGCCGGGCCGCTCAATATCAGTTGGCCGGCGGATTATCTGAGTTGGCCGATTGATCCGGGCGTGCGGGCGCGGCGTTGGTAGGCCCCTTGCAATTCACACGGTAGGCCGTATAATGCAGGCATGAACAACTCACGCGAAAAGCAAACTATCGGCGGCCGAATCCGCATGTATCGGACCAAGGCCGGGCTATCGCAGCAGGCGTTGGCCAAATTGGCGCACATCCGCCAGGGCACGCTGTCGGATATCGAGTCCAATCGTGTGGAAAATCCCGGCTCAAGGACGCTCCGGAGAATCGCCCGGGCGCTTGGCACGACGGTTGGTGCTCTGGTAGATTAGATTAGCCCACCCCCCAAAGGATAACAACTTTGGGAAAATCCCGGATTTGGCCGGTTCTGCCCTTTCCTTCTATACGGTAGACCGTATAATGACATTAGACGTGAGAGGGAAACAATGAAAAACTCAAGCAAAGGAAACGAAACGATGAAATTGCAATACCAATTATCAAACGGGAGTTGGGTTGACTGCTGTGAGCGGACCGAGGAGTTCCTAATCTACTGCGAGGAGTTTGGCAAAATGGACCGGACGGGCGTTCTGGCTGCTCTCGCAGCAGGAAAAAAGGTTCGCAACGATCGCTCGGATTGGTACAGTGTATGCCGCGACGGAGAGGCATTCGACACCCACGAGGCAGCGAGATCAGCCGACCCAGTAGTGACGAAAAAATGCTCGTGCGGCCACACGGTACCGCAGGAGTTGGTTATGTCCGCCTCGATGGGCAGTAGTTGCTCCGATTGTTACGACAGAATGTCAGGCTGAAACTGAAACCCCAAATGGTGACGTCATGCTAACCAAACTACGCGACCCGCAAAAAGCTGAAAACCTGGTGGAACTCTGCGAGATCCTCAACGAGTGGGCCGAGGCAATTGCCGACCCGCATAGCGGAGTTGACGATTACAACAGCGACCTAACCTCGTTGCCGACGTTTGGCGGCCGAGAGGTGAACGACACGACGGAAGTGTGGTCTTGGGATGCGGACAATTTGCTCATAAACGGAGCCCAGATCACCGTGTACGTGTCGGGCTGGGAAACGCAGCCCCGCTGCCCCACCTGCCACGAGGCCGTATTTCATTGCGAACACGACAACGACTAACATCCCTGAGAGCCCCACGGGGCTCGACGGGATTCGACGTTCAACCCCCGACCCTTATCAGGAGACGAGACGATGACCACTGAATTACACAAGAGAACCTATGGCAGCAAGTTTTGCCCAACAGAAAAAGAAGCGCGGCAACTCAACGCAGAGACCGGTGAATCGCTGTGGCATTGCCGGCAATGGGACTTGTGGTGGTGCAGTCCCGAGGCGGCTCTGCCCTCTGCCCCTCTGCCTGGTGCTGTACATTGCGACTGGGTGGAGATATCCGTTGTCTAGCCGCCCCCGTGGGGCTCGACGGGATGAGACGTTCAAACAACCAACCTTACTAGGAGACAGGCTATGTTCGAGTCGCTTTATATCACCGAGCCCCGGATATCCCAGATATTCGGTGAGTATTGGTGCGGGCCGCCTCGCCTTGTCCACGCTGCCAAGACGCTCGTGGCCAGGTATCCATCCAAAGCAGGCGGAGATGGCCAGGACGTGGAGGTGTACTGCACAGCCATGCCAGCGACATTTTATCGGGTGTTGGCGTTGGCTACCCTCAACAGCATCGGCGAGTCTCAGCCATCGTATTCACTCTCCACCGGATCGTCCGAAGGTCTGCTGGCGGCAAGCATTGCCCGAGCTATTTCCAGTGGAATGCTCGGCCTAGACAGAGCGAGCTAACCCCCCGGCAACTAACAACTTCGGCCGACAACAGCCAAACAACTAACAAACCCCAGAGAGGCGACGAATGCATCACTTTCTCGACCTAGCTCAATCTGGCCGCGACAACCCTGGCGCGAGCACCTACGAAAAGCACGCCGCGCGTCTGGCCGCCGCGGTAATCGAGCTCGTCCCCGGCATGGACAGCGAGGCCGTGTGCGGGGTACGCAAGTTCATCCACCTTGCGGCTGGCAACCCAGACGCCGCTCGCGAGTTGATTAAGAGCTAACTCCCTCACCGCCGGCAACCGCCGCGGGAAACCAAAGGAGAAAGACCATGAGTGAACCAACAACCATTACGCTCACGCCCGAGCAAGACATTCAATTGAGCATCCTGCTGAACCTCGCACTTAGGAGGCGACTCGCCCCTGAAGTGTGGCACGAACTCAATGGCATCTTCCGCCAACTGGCCGGGCGTGATCACGATGGGATCAATCGGTATTTGACCAAAGTCACCGGATAACAACTCAGTCAATTTGGCGAGGCTCCCGCTGCCTGTGATCGCAAATCATTGGCACACGTTGGCGCAACGCTGAGCCGAGTCGTACCACGTATGATCTGCTCGGTTTCGTCATCATACTGCTTTTTTAGGTTGGCGTTGTTTTTCTCGCGCATCACTGCATGATCTTCCTGCTCCCACTCTCGTTCGTGGGGCTCCTGCATGAGCATTCGTCGAAACCAAGACGCTCGCAATTTACGAAAAGCCGTTGTCAATCGGCGTAATTCGGTTGTTTCTGTGATCGTGTTTCTTCTCCCGCCCGGTTGGGCTCTATTAGTCCGCTCGATTCGCCACCTCTAGGGGTGGCTTCATTCTTTTCAGTCAATTGGTACATCGGCGGCTGAGGAGAGAGTTATTTCCTCGACATCCCGGAGCTTTTTAGCAATCAGAATGGCCGCGACAATATTCTGTTTCATTTTCGGAATCAGCATTTCACCACTCGGCCCAAGTTTCTTGACTTGCTCCATCATCAACTTGTCCGACTCGATTTCTTGCATCAGGTAGGCAGCAAACTTGTCGCGCTCTTGCATTGTTAGGTTAACGAGGGACATTCTACCATCCTATTTATTCGGTGGTTGGGGTTACGGGGAGACCTCAATATCGGCAGCATTGGCCGCATCGTTGGTAGCCTCCACTGGATCGGCCGCTATCGGGTACTGGGCGTAGTAGCATACTACCCCGCCCGCGTCGGCACCCCTGACGTAAATATCGCCCAAGGCCCTCTCGGCTGCGATCAGTCGGGTTTGTAGTCGCTCGGCCTCAGCCTTATCGGCCTCGTGAGTCGCTAGCCACTGACTCACCTCGTCGAGGTCGAGGCCTGTGTCAATCATCCGCTGAGCACGGATCCTGTGGTCGTCAGTTACTGTTGGTAAGTTCGTCATTGTTTCTTCTCCCGCCCGTTGCCGGGCTCTATCGGTCTACTCGAGCGCGCTCGGATCGACACCGTTGGGGGGTGTCGACTAAATGCCGTCGCCTTTAGTTTCGTGATAATCCGCTCGCCATTGCGACGAAATAACTCCACCTTGGGCCGGGCGACAAGGCCCTCCGCTGGAAAGTCGCATGGTTTGTTTGCGGGTCGCGATTGAATACAGTCTGGATTTTATGGTAGGGCTTCATGTTCCTTCCTTTCCCGGCCTGTCGATCCGGTGGTTGGGGTTGCGTCAATTCTCAGATAGTGTATAATATCACATTATGAGACGAAACACAATGCGACCTGCCAGGATCAAACGAATCCGCAACAAGCTCGGCATCACCCAGGCAAAGCTGGCTGACCTGCTGGCAGTGTCCGAAGACACCATCACGAGTTGGGAAAATGATCGGACAAATCCACTGGGGCCGGCTGTTATCGTCCTCCGGCAGATAGAATCTGGAACTTTTCCTGGATTGGGGTTGACGGCAAATCTCAGATAGTGTAGGTTATACATTGTTGACTGAAACACGGCCGCTGGCTAACCGCCGCGCGACCCAAGTAGGTTGACATTTGCGTGTGAGAGACAATAGCCGAAAGACGGCAACCTAACCGACGAGCAAACCATGCTCCGTATCCGCATTATCCGCGCTCGACTTGCGCATAGATCCAACATAGGCCCCGGCTGGGCTGCCTCTTGTGATGCGGATGCAGTCTTGTCCGGGGCGTTCTCTATCGGCATGACGCCGCCTTACCATGGACGATTTTCCCGGCCCCGCTGCACGAAGCGCAGCATGACGCACCATGCGGGGCCGGGTTTTGATCTTTCGCCCTCTTCTCCCGCGCTCCCCAAGTCCCGGCGGGTAGCCGCGGGGAGCGTGGGTTTTCCTTTGCCCCCGACGTGTCGGCGGTCAGATCAACCGTCGCCGTTTCTCCTGCTAGCCAATCGCGACTGCGAAGGATGCAACGAGTCGGGGGCGTTTTCTTCGATACTCCGTGGTGTAAGTAGCACGCTGCCAAAGAGCAGTCGCGACTGTTGGTGGAAGTGTCGGGCGGAAGTACCCGGCCGGAGTCTCATTTCTTTGGGGCGGCGGCGTGGCGCGGTTAGCGGCAGTACACTGCTAGCCCGGAGAGCGACCTGTGAGAGGCGGCGTTGCTTCTGCCTGCGCAGGGAAACGCACGTTCGATTCGTGCCCGCTCCACTTTCATATCCCCGGGAAGATGTTGGTTTCTCGCTCGGTCTCATAAGCCGGGCTACGCAGGTTCGATTCCTGCCCCGGGCACTCGAACTCTCTCACCCGCCGCCGGCTCGTCACCTGCTCGATCGAGCCTAACCTCTGATCCGTCACCGGCGGCGGGCTTTTAACCTAGCCAGAACAAGGAGCGAACCCATGACAGACCCGGACCAACACGATGATCCGCTGGTAAGGACATCGCTGAACGGCATAGACTTCGCCGAGGAAGCGATAGCTGAAGGCAAGATCACAGAGGGCCGGGACGAACTGGACGCCCGGGAAAACGGCATTGGCATCGACGCGCGCAACCAGCGGATAGCCGTATCGTTGGATGAAATCAACAGAATGCGTCGGGGACAATTCTGGCTAGACCGTAGGTCGCTTGCCACGCAATTCACACAAGAGCTAACGGCATCAATCCGCAGAGAACTGGGGATCAAGCCATGAGCAAATCCACTCAAGGATATATGCACCCGTTGCGATAATACAAGGCACTAATATGGGACTTGACACTACTCACGATTGCTGGCATGGACCGTATTCTCAGTTCATGCGGTGGCGTTGTTGGCTTGCCGCTCAAGTTGGGATACCGTTGCGTTTGATGTACGGCTTCTATGAATGGGAGTGGGAGGTCGGCGATCTTGATTTGGCAAGAGATTATCCCCAGGGGCCATCGTCGGACTATGAGCGGCACAGTATGTTCTGGAATACCTTATCGGGATTCAGAGACTTGGGTCATGCAATTCCGTGGGGACGTTTGGCAGATGATCCGTTGGTGATTTTACTACACCACTCAGATTATGAAGGTGAAGGCAAAATACGATGGTGGCAGTGCAGGTCGATAGCGATACGTTTTGGGCAAATTATCAGACAATCAACAGACGATACAAAATATCCCGTATATACAGAAGGGTCAAAAACAGGCCAGTATATATGGACTGATTGGCGTGATGGTCGCGGATGCTACGACGGGATGATCCCGGCGACCAAGCGATTTATTGTTGGGTTGCTTGCGGCTGCTCGCATGCGTGAAGACGTTATATTCTATTAAGGACGTGGACCAAGCCAAGGAGATCAAGCTATGAGCACACATCAAAAAGAGCTGGACGGCGCGGGCAACACCGCGCGCAACCAGCGGATCAACACGTTGCTCGACACCATGACTCGGCACGCTGATACGCTGGTTGCGCTCAGCCGCCACGAGCCTGGAGCCCGCTGGCGAGGCAGGGCGATCGCTACCGCTGCCGATGCGATTCGCGCAGAAGTGGGGTTCGAGCCGTGAAACACAGCAAGCCTACACCAGGGCCGCTGGAAGCTCAATGCTTCGGCAACAACGGCGCGGATAACGTCTACAGCCACCACGGCAATAAATGTCTTGTAGCGACGTGTCACGCGAGCGCCAAGGCAGCAGACGCCCACCTGTTTGCTGCTTCCCATGACCTACTGGAAGCGTGCGAAGAGGCCGAGAAGATATTCCGCAACCTGAAGACGCGCACGGGCGTATTGACGCGAGAAGAGCAAAAGGCGTCAAGCATGTTGCGGAAAGCCATAGCCAAAGCCAAGGAGATCGAGCCGTGAGCGCTCTACAAACACACCGCCGGCCATGGGACATCCCCCGCCCGCCGCATCCGAAAAAGATGGCGACCTGCGAGAACTGCGGTAAGATATTTCTGTCCGAGATATGGCCTCGCGTGCTCTGCGAGCGGTGCCTCGATGAAGAAGTTGAAGCTCACAAGCCCAAACCCGAACCAGCGCCGGTCCCCGTGCCGTACAGCGGCGCGTGCGGCTTCTGCGGACGACTCAACCTGGAGCCAAGCCCACCATCATACTGCCCGGCGTGCCGTCGCGATGCGGCCGGGAACTACGACCCAGCATGGGACGGAGCCGAGGCAGACGTTTGCGGCGCGTGCGGGGCAATCGACTGCGATGCTGGACATTATGACACATGCACTAGCTCTCGATATTGAACAATGAACCCACTGCCAGACGGAACCGACGAAGGTGTCCCCGCCGACGTAGAGGCGGAGTTGGACGCCCTTGCCAAAGAATATCACCCGTCCGAAGCCCGGCTTGCAGCCGCGGCGGCGTTCGACGACCAAGAACCCATAGAGGAGGAATTGCCGTGGTAGACGAACAGCAACCACTGCCCGAGCAATCGCAGACCGTGCGAATGAGTGCGGAGATAGACAAGCTGGCCATGGCGTTGTCGAAAGCGCAGGCCAAGATAACCGCTGTCGTTGCGGCGGAAGTGGCAAAAGTACAGACGACCAAAGGGCCCAGTTACTCGTACAAGTACGCCCACCTCGCAGCCGTCATCGAAGTCGGTCGCATTCCCCTGTCGGAAAACCAACTAGCCGTGGTGCAGTTGCCGCAGTGCAGCGGAGGCAATGTTGTCATCACCACCATGTTAATGCATTCGTCGGGGCAATTCATCCGCAGTGATCTGACGCTGCGCCCCGACAAGTACACGCCGCAAGCCATTGGCTCAGCTATCACCTACGCTCGCCGCTACGCCCTCTCGGCCATGGTTGGTATCGCGCCTGAAGATGACGACGGCAAAGCGGCCGAGCGAGAGGGTGACGAAAGGGCGAACTCACACACGCCCCCGGCAAACACCCCCGCCGCCAAACCCGCGACGAAACCAAAGCTAGACCGCAACGCTCACCTAGCAAATGCAAAAGAACAATTCGGCAACGCCCCAGACCTGGACACCATGGCCCGCTGGGACGCCGCGGTACCCGGCAAGTTCCCCGGCGACGCGGAAGCACAGAAGGCGTTGCGAAGTGCGGCCACCGTGCGGTTTGCCGCGTTGGTGCCGATCGAAGCCAACAACATGGACCGCAAGACCTGCGATCGTTGGAAGGCGTGGGCATGTGTGCGAGGCTACGAACAAGCCGACGTCGACACCATGACTGCGCCGCTCGGTATGCGTATCGAAGAACTCGAAGGACAAGGGGCGGGGGCGCCGGCCGGATAACTCGCCTTGACACCGAGCCCTCGAAAGAGTAGATTCCCAGCTATGATGAACTCAAGATACACAGCCCCCCTCGGTACTCTGCCGGCATTTTCTGTGCCTGCTTGAGTTCATCAGCCGAGGTGGGGCTTTTTTTCTACGGAGGTTGATATGGCTGATATCACGATTCTCATTTCAGACCAGCAGGTTGTCGGTGGTGATACTGAAGTTGAAGTGACGGCAAGCGGCGATACAACCATTCTCGGTAAACCATCTGACGCTCAATTGCTAGCCGAGAACATGATGCGGTATGCCGAAGAGCATTTGTCCGACAAGGAACGATGCGATGTTTAAGATGATAGGATCATCGGCCAAAACATCCAGGTAGCCCGAGAGGATGCGGGCTTGACTTTGGGCGAATTGGCCACGCGGCTGGGGTGCCGTACAAGCCGCGCAGCCAGAGTTGAAGGGGGGAAAGGGTTAAGCAGTGCTTTTCTGGCTCGATTCGCCAGTGTGCTCGGGACCACAGCGGCGTGTCTATGCGAACACCACAAGGAGGCTGAAACATGAAAGTATCATTCTATAAAAACGTAGACATAGAGGGCGAGGTGTCGGTTTCCGTAGAGGATATACAAGCCGCCTTGGCCGAGGCCTTTCCAGACGAGGACGCAATCAAGCAACGATACGGAGTTACCATGTTTGTGAACGCGGTGTATCAATGCCTCCTTGGTTTGACTGACAAAATGATTGAAAGCATATCGGCAAAAAACAGACGAATCATCGTAGAGAAGCTTAGCGAGCAAGCTGATAGATTCAAGGTTGACACCGGCGACCGAAAGTAGTAGATTCCCAATATGTCACGTCTAGGATACAAAACCATTCTGGCTCCCCCCGGTCTCTTTCGGCATTTTCTATGCCGCCTGGGCGTGACAACGGGGGGAGCCTTTTTCTATGGAGGATAACCATGGGCAAGGCAATCACGAAACCGCTCAATGTGCTCGAACGGAAAGAGCTACGCAAGCATGAGGCGGTAATCAAAACACACCTCGAAGGGTTCCTGGAGGTGGGCAATGCCTTGTTCGCGATTCAAGAGGGCGAACTCTACCGCGAAACCCACAAGACATTCAATGCCTACTACAAAGACAAGTTCGGCTTGGACAAAACACACGCCTATCGCCTCATTGCCGCGGCAACAGTCGTGTCAAAGTTGTCCCCCATGGGGGACGTTTTGCCGACCAACGAAAGGCAGGCCCGTGAACTCATCGGAATGGAACCTAAAGCAGCCAAAGACGTTATGGAAGAGGTTGCCGAGGAAGCCGCCGCAGAGGGGGCACCGATTACCGCCACTGCTATAAGAGAAAAACGAGAATTATTCGAGGCCGACAACGAGCCCTACGTCAAACCCCCGGACGAACCGGACGAACCAGAGGAGGAGGCACCCGAGCCCACCGTCGAAGAGGCTATGGCCGCTAGCAACAAGGCCCTGGAAAGCCTCGCCCGCGAAATCACGGCCCTGCATAAGAAGGCCGAGGGGCTGGACGAACCGCACCTAGAGGACGGCAAAGCCTCTCGCCTCGATACCCTGCTTTCCCAACTCAAGGCCGCGGCCGGGACGGTAAGGGCCGCCAAGGGGCACGCTGTCTGCTCGTACTGTGACGGCAAGGGCTGTAAGCCGTGCCGGAAGTCGGGGTGGCTGACGAAAACCGCGTCGGAGTCGGCGCCGAGGAAGGAGTAACGGATGGCGGGAGTGATGAGGGGCGAAACGATACGACCAACAGACAAGTGATCACACGGGGCAACAGCCCCTATCGCTTGTCTATAACCTGTTTGACCAAGGAGTGTTTCGGATGGCAAAGAAAAAGAGTATGACCAAGACGACGGGTAACGGAAACGCGAAGGCCGTTGGTCTCATAATCGCAGCCCCCAACTTTCAGGTGGTCGCGTTTCTAATACGGGGTGATTCTCCGTATGTGCAGAACAAGTTCAGCGAGAAGGCTCGCAAGGAAATGCACGACAAACAGGAGGCCGGATCGACTGCGAAGAAGGGGACGAAGCGAGAGTCGAAGAACTTCAAAAAGTGCTACGAAGATGCGATGTACAAGAGCAAGGACGGCTGGCATGGAATCCCGGCCCCGGCGTTCCGCAATGCGTGTATTTCGGCTTGTCGGGTATGCGGGTTCCAGATGACCAAGGCCAAGCTATCTATCGTCTGCCTGGCTGATGGTTTCGATCCGGGCGACGGCACGCCCCTAGTGAAAATCACGAAGGGGAAGCCGAAGTATTCAGAACTGCCGGTCAGAAACGCGACCGGTGTTATCGACCTGCGGGCTCGGCCGATGTGGGACCCGGGTTGGGAGGCGGTAGTCAGATTACAGTTCGATGCCGACCAGTTCACTTTGCAGGATGTGACCAACCTCTTGCATCGCGTCGGTAAGCAAGTGGGTATCGGTGAAGGCCGGCCCGACTCGAAACAGTCCAACGGGATGGGCTGGGGTACGTTTGAGATTGTGAAAAAATAGGCGGTAAGCTTCTGGCGAGGCGTGGCAACGCAGGCGCGGCCAGGCGAGGCGGGGCGGGGCGGGGCGGGGCCGGGCAAGGCGCGGGAACGCAGGCGAGGCGCGGCACGGACTGGCAAGGGGTGGCGCGGCCAGGCGCGGGGCGGGGAGGCACGGCAACGCAGGCGCGGCAAGGCGCGGCAGGGCGCGGCGCGGGATGGCACGGGAACGCAGGCGTGGCATGGCCGGGCCAGACATGGGGCGGCAAGGCGTGGTTGGGTTCGGCAACGCAGGCGTGGCGCGGCTAGGCCGGGCAAGGCTGGGCCAGGCGAGGCAACGCAGGCGAGGCAAGGACCGGCGGGGCGTGGCAAGGAGGGGCGCGGGAACGCAGGCGAGGCGCGGCGCGGCGAGGCTAGGCGTGGGATGGCACGGGAACGCAGGCAAACAAACAACAATCACGGAGGGCGATATGATCGCAAAAGCGAAAACAAAGAAGAAACGAACGACCGTTGCCGGAGAACTCACACGACTCTGGGGACGGCGGAAGCTGCTCACGGCGGCTGCGGTGGTCGAGTGGGCGCGCGAAAACGAAGACAGTGCATTACATCGTCAGTTTACATGGGACGAAGCCGACGCGGCCTACAAGTGGAACATCCACCAGGCCCGTAACCTGATTCGCGTACACGTTACCGTGTTACATGGCGACACCGAACCGGTTAGAGCGTATGTCAGCCTAAAGGCAGACCGGCAGAACAAAACCGGCTACCGTGCAATGGTAGATGTGTTGAGTGATCCGGGGCTGCGGCAAACGATGCTGGCGGAAGCCTTGGAAGAGTTGCAGGTATTCGAGCGGAAGTATCGGGCGTTGTCGGACTTGGCTCCGGTGTTCGAGGCCGTTCGCAATGTGCGGCGGAAGAAAGTAGCGTAGAGACTTTGCCAGCACGGAGTGGCTGGGAGCGGCTGGCGAGGCGAGGCGAGGCCGGGCTGGGCTGGGCTTGGCCAGGAGAGGCAACGCAGGCTTGGCGAGGCCGGGCGAGGTGTGGCCAGGTCGGGGCTGGCGAGGCAGGCGTAGCGCGGCAAGGCACGGACATAAGTTACTTTCGATACGGAGACACACATGACATGCCCCAGATGACGCTATTTGACACCCTGAAAGCTGAAGTCCAGGCATCGCCCACGGGCATCGTGCCCCGGGACTATCAGCAGTCGGCCTTCGACAAGGCGTTCGCTTTCTGGGCGAAGGGATCTGCGGGGGCGTTGGTTCGCCAAGCAACAGGCACTGGAAAAACCATTCTGGCAATTCTGATAATGTCCGCCTGGTTGGAGATGGGCAAAAACCGGCGGGTTGTCGTGCTCTGCCATGAGATTCAACTCATCGACCAATTCGCCGACGAAGTCGAAGACGTGACGGGGACGCGGCCCGGCATCGAGCAAGGGAAAGACCACGTCGTCAAGGCAGACCGGTTGCCCAAGATTACCATTGCCTCTCGGGACACCCTGCGCGTGAAGAAGACTATCGACGAAGAGGGCAACGAGGTGGAGGTTTCGCGGCTGTTCAAGTTCGACGTGGATCGCTATGAGTGGCTGGTTGTAATCGACGAATGCCACCGGTACCTGAAGAAGGGACTCAAGAGTTGCAAGCCGATATTCGAGTGGTTCGACGGGCATCCTCGGCTCGGGCTCACGGCCACGCCGGAACGTGGCGACAAGCGGACGCTTGGGGACTTGCTGCCTGACGTGGCGGCGGACTATCCCTTGTACGATCTCGACGGTGGGCCGTGCGCCGTCCGAGACGGGTGGGCCGTATCGTACGACCAACGTTTCGTGGTGGTAGAGGGCGTGGACTTTGCCAATATCAAGGAAGTGGCTAAAGACTTTGACCCAGCGCAGCTAGACGAGGCCATTGCCGGCGACTATAAAAAAGTCATCGGGCTATTGCATCCGTTGCTCGACCTCGTCGGCAGCCGGCGGACAATCATTTTCAACGTGACCATCGCCACGTCCAAGTTGGTCGCGGCAACGATAAACGCTTGGGGACCGCAATGGGCCGAGGACACCGGCAACCCGCCGCCGGGTGAAGCGATACACGTTGACGGCACGTTCAAAGACTATCAGCGGAAGGATATCTATCGCCGGCACCAAACGGGAGAGGCTCAATTCCTTGTGACGTGCGGCCTAGCACGAGAAGGCTACAACGATCCTGGCATTCAAGCAGTGGCCGTGTTTCGGCCTACCAAATCGCGGGGGCTGGCCGAACAAATGAAGGGCCGGGGCTGCCGGCCGCTGCGGGGTTGCGTCAACTCAAATATGACACGCGAGGAGCGGAAGGCCGCGATAGCCGCGTCGGAGAAAGATTCGTGCATGATCATAGATTTGGTCGGGATAACTGGCCTGGCCGACTGTGCCTCTACTGCTCACATCCTGGCAGCCGGCAAGCCCGACGAAGTAATCGAACGGGCCAACAAAAACGCACTCGAAAAGGACGGCCCGATCGATATGGCCGAGGAAGTCCGCAAGGCCCAATCGGAGATAGACGAGGAGCGCGAACAGGCCCGCTTGGCGAGAATCGAACAGGAACGCCTGGAAGAGGAAGAGGCCGAGCGCAGGGCCAAGCTGAAAGCCGACGTGCGGTATTCGTCTCAGCGAGTCGAACAGGGGCACGGGGCCCGGAGCTATCAGTCAAGCGGCGGCAATGGCTGCGTGCCATTCGGCAAGCACAAGGGCAAATCGTGGCAAGACGTGCCACGCGGATATCTGGAGTGGGTGACGACAATCAAGTGGCGACACGCCCGGTCCGCTGGAATCGAACTGGCCCGCCGCAGACGTGAGGCTGAAGCCCCGGCAGGCAACGTCCCAGGTGCCCCCTGCATACCGGCCCAGGCCCGCGTATTGGAAAAGCTGGGCCAACCAACCAACGTAACGTATCAAGAGGCGGCCGCCGCGATAGCCGCTGCCTATCCGCAGCGCCGCCAACCGGCGGCGGTATCGTAATCACCAAACCTCAAGGAGACCCGACGTGAAAATTATCAAGCTGACTGCCGAAAACGTAAAGCGACTGACCGCGGTTACCATTACGCCAGACGGACACATGACGGTCATTGGCGGCCCCAACGGAGCCGGCAAGTCATCGGTGCTTGACGCTATCATGTACGCCCTCGACGGCAAGAAGTCGCTGCCGGCCGAACCGCTACGTAAGGGCACAAAGAACGGTAAAGTCGTGCTGCACCTCGACGGTGACGAGTCGCTCCAGCTTTCCCCGTTGGTGGTCACCAGGACGTTTACAGAGCACGGCGGGGGTACGTTGGAAATCGTGACCGACGACGGTTTCAAGGCACCGTCACCCCAGGCCATTCTCGATGACCTCTGCGGGCGTATCGCATTCGACCCGCTGGAGTTTACCCGGCTGAAGCCAAAGGACCAGGCCGACATGCTACGTGAGTTGGTGGGGTTGGACTTTGCAGAACTCGATCGACGCCGTTCGGTACTGTATGCAGATCGTACCGTAGCCAACCGGGAGCGGAAGTCATTTGACCACCAGGCAGCGGCCGTGCCCTTTCATACCGACGTGCCCAAAGGGGAAGTGTCGGTGTCGGAGTTGGTGTCTGAAATGACGCGACGACAAACCGTGAACGAAGAGAACACTTGTGCGCTCGATATATTAACGGACGCACAAGACAGCGTACGGACCGCCGCCAATGACGTAGCCCGTCTTAGGCGGGATGTAGCGGAAACACAAGCAGCCCTGGAGGATACGGTGGCGGCCCACGCAGAAGCCGAGAAAAAGGAGACTGCCCAGGCGGCGATCGTTGCAAAGTTAGTCGATTGCGACATTCACGAAGTCCAAAAGCAAATCGCCAGCGCCGAAGAGACGAACCGCCAAGTTCGCGACAACTGTCAGAAGGCCTCCCTGACTAAACAGGCCATAGACAAACAACTCGAATCCCACGGCCTGACCAAAACCATCGACAACATCGACGCCGACAAGGCCGCCCAACTCACTGAAGCCAAGTGGCCCGTCGAAGGGCTCGGCTTTGACGACACCGGCGTAACGCTCAATGGGTTCTCATTTAGCGAGGCCAGCAGTGCAGAGCAGTTGCGAGTATCTGTTGCCATGGGCTTCGCCATGAACCCGACGCTACGCACCATGCTTGTCCGCGACGGTTCGCTGCTCGACGCCGACAGCTTGGCACTCGTTGCCCAATTGGCCGAAGACAATGACGGGCAAGTCTTTGTCGAACGAGTTGGCGACGGTGCCGAGTGTTCCGTCGTCATAGAAGATGGCCACGTCCGCGAAGAGGCGGCAGTCGCGTAACCATTCACCAAACCCCTGTAACCCGAAGGAGACCTATCGTGAAAATCACCCCACACCCCGGCGGCATTAGAGAAGTTGTGTTCCAAGTCGCCGACCGCACCCCCATGGAAAAGACGCAGATTTCCGGCATACTCATTGCCGAAAACGAACAAAACAAAGAAGCAAAAAGCCACGGAGCCGCCCTCGCCGAACACGCGGCGTGGCTGCTTGATTTTTACCCCGACACCCGCAGGGGCAAGAAGGACGATCCGCAGAAGACGCTGACCGGAATGGAGGAAGGCGACGCGGCGGAGGGGAAGAAGAAATCGTAATCAACGGTAGGCCCCGTTCCTCGAAAGGAAATACGACACATGACCGACACGTTACTCTCGCGACTGAGGTCGACTGTCACGGACGCCGCCACCGACCCGAGCCTGTCTCCAGAGTCGCAGCATTATGCCATCTTAGTGCTTGCGACCATCGAGGAGGACAGCAGCATACCCGTGCAGTATTTGGCCAGAATAGTAGCGAGGGAACCGGCATGACCGACAAACTACAAGCGGCCGTCACGTATCTCGCCGACTACTGCTCGGCGGCTGAGGCGTGCGAGTCGTCGCCCAGACGCTCTGGTCATATTCGCACGGTGCTGTCCGAACTCACCCGACTGCAAACTCACGATGAACGGCGGGCTCGCGAAGAGAAGCGGGAAGAAGAGGAGGACGCACGACAGCGGCTGCAAGCCTACAACGAGGAGCAGCAGCGAGTAGACGAGGAAGAGGAGTGGGAGAAAGAGGAATAGCAAAACCCCGCCCGTCGCCGCGACGGGCTTACACTGAACCACAAGGAGAAAGAGCATGAAAAACTTTCACGGATTTTGGACGGTGTGGAGTCCAACGATAACAATGCAGACGAACGTCAAATACACATCTGAGACC
>SDBT01005117.1_pt1 | contig 22113 bp, 20 predicted proteins | sample 2277101 | NCBI WGS metagenome assembly SDBT01 (sample SAMN10404973, study PRJNA504765) | marine sediment metagenome | isolation source: marine sediment core GS10_PC15, 103 cmbsf | place: Arctic Ocean: Southern Knipovich Ridge | collected 2010 | reverse complement strand
CATACGAATTTCCTGGTGACATTACGAGCGGTGAAACGCCTGATCCCATTCCGAACTCAGAAGCTAAGCCCGCCAGGCCGATGGTAGTCCGTAAGGGCGAGAGTAGGTGATTGCCAGGAATTATAAGGCCGATGAGTGAGAGCTTGTCGGCCTTTCCTTTTGCGCGGTGGATGCCGCTGGGGATGCAGAGTTTGCGGAAGGCAGCTTTTGTGCTCTTGACACTTTGCACTTTTGATGCGAGCATCAACGTGCCAAGTGTCTGCGATCACCGGCTGTTTTACAGCCGTGGTTTAAGCTGCTGGGCGGGGTTATCTATCTGTCTATTGTGAAAAAAAAGAAGCTAAGCCGGCCAGGCCGATGGGAGTCCAGTAAGGCGAGAGTATTTTTTAGAGGTTTCTTTTCCCGGCTGCTGCGTTGTACGGCACAGACCGAAATGCTCGCAGTATCTCAATACTCCTCCGCTTTCGGCTGAGCCTACGCCTTGCATCCGAAAAAAGCTCCTCACTAAAAATTCGTGATTGCCAGGAATTATAAGGCCTCTCGGCCAACGCTGAGAGGCCTTTCCTTTTGCGCGGTGGGGAACGGCTTTGCGGCGACGTTGTCGCCTGTGGCGTAATATCCTGCCGTCCTTTCGAAGCAAGCTTCTGCGAACGGGCAGGATATTACGCCAGGTGTTCTGCGAGCACCTGCAAAGCCTGCGTGTTTGTGCGGTCGTTGTAAATAGTACGATTTGTGCCAAACTCATTTTATTTATTAGAAGCTAAGCCGGCCAGGCCGATGGGAGTCCAGTAAGGCGAGAGTATTTTTTAGCAGTTCTTTTCCGCAATTACTGCGTTGTTGGTTTGTCTGCACGTACTCGACGTACTACTGTACGCCTCCGTGCGGCAGAAAAACCACGCCTTGTACTTGCGAAAAATCCCTCACTAAAAATTCGTGATTGCCAGGAATTATAAGGCCTCTCGGCCAACGCTGAGAGGCCTTTCCTTTTGCGCATTTTTTACCGCTGGGGATTTTGAGTTTGTGGAGCAGCTTTTGTGCTCTTGACACTTTGCCCTTTTGATGCGAGCATCAACGTGCCAAGTGTCTGCGATCACCGGCTGTTTTACAGCCGGGGTTTAAGCTGCTGGGAGGAGGTATCAGGAAGTGCAAAGCTTAAAGCTAAAAGTGCAAAACTGAGGAGGCCGACTTCGTCGGCGGAATTTATGAAAAGAAGCTAAGCCGACTCCGACCTTCGCCGAGGCTACGGCGGGACAGGCAGGCCGATGGGAGTCTGAGAGTGCAAAAGTTAAAGTGCAAAGTGCAAAACTGTGGAGGCCGACTTCGTCGGCAGAATTTTATAAAGATAATTAGACACGGATTTACGCGGGTTTTTACGGATTTTAAAAACAGAAGGCAGAACTTCCGCATGGGTAAAGAAAAAACACTTTACCCATCCTACCAAACTAAGCCGGCCAGGCCGATGGGAGCCTGAGAGTGTAAAAGTTAAAGTGCAAAGTGCAAAGCTGTGGAGGCCGACTTCGTCGGCGAAATTTAATTTACCCATCCTACCGGCTACCGTACACCTCCGTGCGGCAGAAAAACCACGCCTTGTACTTGCGAAAAATCCCTCACTAAAAATTCGTGATTGCCAGGAATTACAGGGCCGACGAGTTAATACTTGTTGGCCCTTCCTTTTGCGCAATTAAAACCCCCGCCAAATTACCTATTCCCCCGAAAAAGGCTCCCGGAGCCTTTTATTTTCCCTTGGGGCTTGCCGCCTAAGATATAGATTACTTTCCCTAAGATCTGATGGGAATCTACAACATCAAAATATGAGTTTGGATTATCACCCTTATGATAGTACGTATCTTTTGGAAGCACGATAGTTTTCGGCTTAACAGTATCCAAGACATTAAACTTTATTTTTTCTCCATTGACTGTTACCACTCCGTCTCTAATTTTTATTGTATCATTCGGGCAAGCTATAATTCTATGAATCGCAGGTATTGTACCAAAATTGAGTCTAATTAAAGCAATATCATCTCTCAGTGGTTTCTTTTTACGATATGCGATTTTGTTTACAATCACTAAATTTTTGGGATATATTGTCGGTTCCATGGACGATGTCCTGGGAACATATACTTGAAGGGGAATTGTAAAAATGAAATAGAGTAACAATATAATTAATATTGCAACGCTAAGATTAACATAAAGGTTGTTAAACCATTTAAAGTGTTTGTTCGCAAATTCTTCAAAAGAGTGAACTATTGCTAACATAATAAATATAATCCAAAGTAAAGCTGCACGGCCATCTTGATGCTCTCCCAAATATTTATATGATAAAACGGAACAGATAATATATATGGCACAAATAAACTTGCTGTACTTTTTAAATAAGCTATACAGATACATAAGATGTTTCCCTAAAGATATTTGACCCCTTTAATTCTTGCCCACATTATATAATGGCCGGTTAATATGTCAAGAAAAAGGCTTCCCTTAGGGGGCAAGCACCTGAGGCACGAGCTGACCTCTTTGATTCTCTTCTGGGGTCGATATTGGTAATTACGGTTATGGCTGGCGGCATTATTTGGAACCGCCGTGACTTGCCGCTTTAGATTTCCCATTTTGCCTTAACATTTTTTAGGGCGGCAACATCGCTTTGCAAAAGAAACATAGCCTTGCGATGATTAGTGGAGTTATTACCGGACCATAAAAAAAGATGTTTTTTTTGTCAAGGATTTGGTTTTTTGGCGGAAAAAAGCTTGACTTTTGGGTGTAAATATGCTCTAATAGCCTTACTACCTAAGTGGGGGTAAAGTAGGCAGTATCATTTAGGTTCCAAGCAGTTGAAGTGGATTTTTCCGGCCCGAAGTTTTTTTGGTTGCTGCGTGTGCATAGTGGTTTCGGGTATGGCTGCTTAGCCCTGGGGCGGGATGACTCGGGGGAATTATTAGTTAAGAAACGGAACCACTAGTGCAGGAAATCTGCGCGCAGGTGCCGGGGGTTGAAGGTGTTTTGAAATGAATAACAGATGTTTACACGGTTTATCGGGGTGATAAAAATGAAGGTTCCGGAAGGTCCGTTTGCGTTAAGTTATTTGCTCGCTGCAATATTATTTGCACAAAGCGCATTCGGAACATTTACAGATACAACACTGATCAGCAGCCTTTACGATGTGCCATTCAGCATTACTGCCGGTGACGGCGAGGTTGACATTGATCCATTCAGTTCTAATATCAATCCGATGTTCTACACGGCCAACGGTGCGCCTGTTCAAAGTGTTGGTTATAGATTCTGAAATGGGAAAAAGAACTAACAAAAAATCCTGTTTGCAAAAGGCAGGGTAAAGATTATTTTTTAATGGTGGATACGTGAAATGGTAAGGAAAATTGTTTTATTAGGATTGTTTGCTGTAGCGATATTGCCTGGCGGTGTCGCAGAGGCAACGCTTGACAGAATACTTACGTCAAGTTCTCATTATGAGGGGTTTGTGTACTTTAATGAGACAGTTGACCATCCACTTGGGGGAACTGTTAACTTTAAAGGGCGAATAGACTTTGCCGTTTACGATAGAGATAATCTTGCAGGAGGTGAAGAAACTTCTTTCGTTGACGATTTTGTCAGCTTGATGGGAGTGGCCGATGAAGATAGGTTCATTTATGCCTACCAGATATTTAATGACTACGACGGCATTAGCGAAGAGGATGTCAGCTATTTTGAGGTGCTCGGCCTGATGCCGGATGGTGAGGCAACATATTCGATAAACCCATCCATAATGAATAATACTACCGGAGTCGATGATGGAGCCTCCGGTGTAGCGCCGGACCCGGTCGATAGTGTCGAAGCCGGTATATGGGAGTGGCTCACCGATCTGGTTGAGGTTGGCACACATTCACAGTTTTTGCTTTTCTCTAGTGTGAACGATTGGGTAAAGGGTACTTACAGGATAGATATTGCTCAGGAAAGCGACTTTCCTGCTCCCGAACCAGCGACATTGGCAATGCTTGGGATGGGCAGTGCACTGTTTTTGCGACGAAGGTGGAAGTCTTAAGATTACTCTTATTAGTCCTGGTGTATAATGAGAACCGGTAACAAAAAAATTAACCTTCGTATTATATTGTTGGCTGTTGGCCTGGTAATAGTCCTGTCTGATCAAGGGTACTGCCGCCGGCAGGAATCTGAAGGATACGCCTTAATAATACAGAACAGTCCTGTCAATGGCGGGACAGTTACGCCTGGCCTGGGTGTCCAGCGATTCGGTCTTAACGAGGTCGTTACACTTAGAGCCATCCCAAAACCGGGCTATTATTTTATTTACTGGCTTGGCGATGTGGTTGAGGAGACAAGCGAGGAGACGACAGTTGTTGTTGATTCACCTAAGATTATCATAGCCATTTTTGAGCGTACAGAATACAGCGACCTTACCGAACTCGATACAATCAGGCCCGGTGTTGGCAGGGGTGGTGCGATGGCGGTGCGTACCGACTTCAGGATGGGTCCTAGAATAAGTCCCGGCGGCTGGAAAGACCGGGACTGGAACTGGCCCACACGTGAACCGTGGGTACCGCCCGGTCCTTTTCCTGTGCCCGATGGTGATATGGGCGAAGATTTTCCATTACCTACGGACAACGATGTTCCAGTACCTGACGATGAGCCTGTTCCGGAGCCTGCGACAATGCTTTTCTTCGGTGCGGGAGCGGTCTTTGCGATTTCGAGGCGAAAATCAAGAAGTATGTTACGGAATAATTGAGATATTTTCATTGAAGTTGGGGATAGATAAGCGGCAACAGCGACTGTAGATTAAAGCAACCTGGTCCCCGGTAGCGCTTTACCAATACGAGATTCTTTTTTGGGTCTCGGAGAAATTCAGCTGGCGAGTTTATCCAACAGCCAGCTGTTTTTCTATAATTCATCTTAAAACCGCATTCCTTTGCACACTTTCAGATTTGCCATAGTGTTTGCCGGTCTGTTTCCGCGATAATAAAGCTTGACAATTTTTACTGTCGGTAGTAAAATTCATAACTCGTTAAATATGAAGATTTTGTAACAGGAGTCAGACATGGATAGTGTAAAACCCAAAATAAGCGTACAGTATGTTGGAGACGTGACAGTTGCTACTCTGACTGAGCCAAGAATCCTTGAGCAATCCGATATCGATTCCCTTGCCGATTCAATTATGCCACTGATCGAGCATGACGATGAGATACATCTGGTGATCGATTTTGGGAAAGTTGAGTTCTGCTCCAGCGCGGTACTTGGCCTTTTGATACGAATCAGCAAGAAGATTTACCAAAAAGACGGTAGTTTTGGTCTTTGCTCCATCAGCCCGTCTATTCTTGAGATTTTCCGGATTACCCGTCTGGACACGATTTTCGACATCTATGCAACCCAGTCTCGGGCGATTGCCGGCATTGACAGAAAAGATTTATGAGAACCTATTTTTAAGACGATATACCCCTTAGGGTAGGAAATTCCCGCGGATACAGTAGTGTGTCTTTATCGCAAGATTGGTTATCCGCGGATACCCAGGGCACAAGCTAACGGAATTTTTAACCGGTATCAGTGTGGAACTATGGTTTCGGAATTTTCATCGCCAAAGGCCGTTGTAATCGACAGTCAGGCCGGCCGGGCCGAGCGAGTTTGCCGCCAGTTGCTCGATGCCGCTGAAGGTACCGGGTTTGACAGCGATGATATTTTTGCGATACATCTTGCCCTGGAAGAGGCGCTTGTAAATGCGATAAAACATGGTAACCGTATGGACCCTAAAAAGCGGATTACCGTGGAATATACTGTTACGCCTGAAAAATTCGATGTTTCCATCGCCGATGATGGATTGGGTTTTTGTCCCGGCGATGTTCCGGACCCGAGAGATTCTGAAAATTTGTCCAAACCATCGGGCAGGGGCCTGCTGCTGATGAAAGAGTTTATGGATGTTGTCGAGCATAACAGCACCGGCAACTGCGTGCATATGATAAAATATAGAACGAAAAAAAAGGAGTAATTTAATAATGACGAAACGGATTTCACTTTTTTTGGCGGTATTATTATTTCTGTTTACTGTCTGCGGTTGCCAGCCGGATGGGCCGCCGCAAATTATCGGGAAGACAAAACACCCGACCTTTACTTCAAATCCGATACCTGTGCCCAAACCGCCAAAGTCATATGTTCGTACCAAAGCCGGGACCGCTCCGCCCGGGTGGATACCTCCGCAAAAATGTGAAAAGGGATGGAAAGCAATTGTTATACATCATTCCGATACGAAAAAAGGCAATATGAAGGACTTCGACCGTTATCACAGAGATCGTCACAAATGGAAGGGTATCGGTTATGACTTCGTAATCGGTAACGGTAACGACAGCGGTAACGGCCAGGTTGAGGTAACCTTCCGCTGGAGACAGCAGATAGTCGGTGCTCATTGCGGCGGAACACTAAACAACTGGGCAAACGAAGACGGGATAGGTATCTGCCTTGTCGGCGATTTTACAAAGACTATTCCAACTTACCGCCAGATGGATTCACTGGCTAAACTCGTTCGGTTTTTGCAGGATCGTTACAAAATCCCGAAATCAAGAATATACGGTCATCGAACTACACCCGGCTACAAAAACGGCACAAAATGCCCGGGTAAATACTTCCCTATGGCAAAATTAAAAAAGATGCTCTGATTTGTCGTATTTCCTGCAGCGAGTCATCCGAAATAGCATAAAGCAGCTTTTTTGTACCACTATCTAATTGTAAATCCGGCTTTTTATGCAATAATCCTTGATTTGCAAATGCAAACCGTTAAAATGACCTGCGGAAACAATTGGCGCAGCCGTGTGCGGAAAGAGGCCGAAGTTAGCCTTAAGCCGCGGCGGCGGTATTGGCGAAAATGGAAATATGGTTTATTTAAGGTGGATTTAAAATGGCAGATCTAAAAGCGTTAGGCGATGCAATCATCAAGGGGGACCAGAAGACGGCTGTCGAGCTCACTCAGGCAGCTATCGACGCAGGTACAGCACCGGGAGCGATTCTTGAAGATGGACTGATTACAGGAATGAATATAATCGGAACTCGCTTCAAAGCGAATGAGGTTTACATTCCTGAGGTGCTAATCGCCGCTCGTGCAATGAAGATGGCGATGGAAATCCTCGAGCCAAAACTTATCGAGGCAGGTGTGGAGCCATTGGCAAAGGCCCTGGTAGGAACGGTACAGGGCGACCTGCACGATATCGGAAAGAACCTTGTCATGATGATGCTCAAGGGCGCCGGTTTCAATGTGATCGATGCGGGTATCGATGTCTCTTCTGAGAGTTTTGTCGAAAAGGCAAAAGAGAGCGGCGCTAAAATTATCGGCTTGAGCGCACTTCTGACAACGACAATGCCCGCAATGGAAAAGACCGTTGCGGAAATCAAAAAAGCCGGCCTCAGTGCTAAGATAATGATTGGCGGAGCACCTGTAACACAGGCCTATGCCGATAAGATCGGTGCAGACGGCTATGCGGCAGATGCCGCGTCGGCAGTTGATGTAGCCAAGTCGTTAGCGTAGATAACTCAAACTGTCCTGTGGACAGTTTGGAAGTGTAAAAGTCAAAGTGTAAAGTGCAAAGCTGTGGAGCCCCGCCCAACGTGTTGGGCGGGGGGATATTTATAAAAAAGAATACAGGATTTAGGAAACAGGAGAAAAAAAGAACACCCAATCCGCCTATGGCGGAACAAGGAATGTCCAACATCGAATTAAGGAGCCGCGAAGGAAAATTAAAGATCAAAATGTAAAATGCTAAATTTTGGTCGAGGCTATTTTTAGTTAATTTCGAGAACAGCGTCTGTAAGGGCGCTGTTTTTTTTGCTAAAACGGCGATGTTGGACACCTGGTTGGATGGGAAAATTTTGGATTTTACTTGATATTGGCTTGTAATTGGTGGATAATGGTCTTGACGATTATGGCTAAATATCAAAACAACGCATTGGGACAGCTTTTTTCAGAGCTGAGGTTTTCCCCCCGCTCGCAGAAGATCAAGCAGTTGGCCGCTGCCGAGGACCTTCTTGGCATAGTCCATCCAGACCATGTTTACCCTTTTGAATTTATCTGTTTTCGCATTACCGAATACCGTCTCCGTACCGTCGGCACTGAAAACCTGATTGACGGTGTCGATCTAATCGCCGATTTGCGTATTTTCATAAAAACTCTTAGCAGGACCCTGAATCTTCTTGCTGCCGAACAGGATGAAGAAGTTTACGCGATAGATGAACTTTCGGAGCAATTTTCCGTATCCAGCAAAACGATTCATCGCTGGCGGAAGAAAGGTCTTGTCGGCAGGGTCTTTGTTTTTGAGGATGGGCGGAAGCGTATAGGCTTTTTGCAGTCGTCTGTTGACAGTTTTCAGAGGGAAAATGAAGGTATCGCTCACAAAGCCAAAAATTTCAGCCGGCTGACGGATTCAGAGAGGAAGCAAATTATAAAACGCGCCGAAAAACTGGCATCGACCAGCCAAATGAGCCGCCGCAAGATAATTGAAATAATCTCTGGTGAAAGCTCAAGGTCTGCCGAGGCGATAAGGGTTCTTCTGTTAGAACAGGAAAAGAAGTCTCCGCAAAACCGGATATTCAAAAGACCGTCCGGCGTAATCGGTCCGAGAGAAGGCGCTCAGATATACAAACTCCGTCAGAGCGGTGTCAGTGTCAAAGAGTTAACGGAACAGTTTGACCGCAGCAGAGGATCGATATACCGCATAATCAATAAGCGAAATGTCCGTTCATTAAAAGAACGAAAAATCGAGTTCGTCGCCAGTGCTGAATTTGACTGCGAAGATGCGGAACAAAAGATTCTCGGTTCGGCCCTGCTTTCGGCCGGTAATACGAACGGCGCAAGCGGTTTGTTAAATCATGAGCGTGAAATCGAGCTTTTCCGCAAATATAATTATCTCAAGTATTGTGCCTATATGCTTCGAGATCAAATTAAGCCGGCCAATCCTCTTGCCAGGCGAATCAAAAAGATCGAGGAATACTTAAGCCTCGCCGAAAATATCAAGAATATAATTATCGAAGCGAATATGCGTCTTGTGGTGAGCATTGCGAACAAGCATTCCGGTACCGGAGCGAATATTGCAGACCTGATCAGCGAGGGTAATCTGTCGCTGATGCGTGCGGTGGAAAAATTCGACTATGCAAGGGGGTATCGGTTCAGCACTTACAGCTCATGGGCCATTGCCAAGGATTTTGCGAGACGGATACCCGCTGAAACGTCCCGTCCTGACAAACCGACCACGGGCGATCTGTCCAATATTCAGAAAGATATGAGAACCGCCGACCTGACCGCCATCGCATCTATTGAAGATGCCCATCGCAGCCTTGAGCAACTGATAAGCGACAACCTGACAGAACGGGAGCAGTATATAATTCGTAATCATTTCGGTATTTCCTCAGGCACGTCAAGAAAGAAGGCCGCCAGCCTGAAACAAATCGGGGCCGATCTTGGAGTAAGCAAGGAAAGGGTCCGCCAGATCGAGCTTGTCGCCCTGCAGAAACTTCGCCACAATCTGAGTAAGGAAGAATTCGACCTGCTGACGGGATGAGGGAGAAGCTGGAAGTGTAAAGTGTAAAGCGAAAAGTGCAAAACTGTGGAGGCCGCTTCGCGGCGGAATTGATTAAAAGATTCCGCGTGTGCAAAACCTGCTTCGCAGAACTTGCACACCCTACCAACTAATAAAATTGTATGTTGTAGATTTAAGATTGTTGACCGCTGCAGCGAGTTAGCGTAAAATCACGGTGGTACAGGCTTACATAACTATAGGAGAATAGATGTATACAATAGGTTTTATAGGCAGCGGTAATATGGCTGAGGCACTGATTAAAGGCGTACTTTCTACGGGTCTCTACAGTCCAGGTGAGGTTTGCGCCTCCGATATAAGCAGTGAGCGGCTCGATTATATTGCGGGCGAATACAAGATTTGCACCGAAAACAGCAATTCCGACCTTGCAGCACGCAGCAGTATCGTGATTTTAAGCGTAGAACCGCAGAATATCTCTGAGGTTCTCGAGGAAATTAAAGATTCTCTAACAAACGATGCAGTCGTTATCTCTATCGCCGCAGGCATTACTGCCGAAACAATTGCGGGTGCACTTGGTAAAGTTCAGGTTATCCGCGTTATGCCAAATATGCCCGCACTTGTCGGAAACGGGATGAGTGGGATTTATTCAACTAACGCGACGGCCGATTCTATGCAAGTGGCCGTAAAGTTGTTTTCCGCGGTTGGCAAAACCATTGTTGTCGAGAGCGAAGAACTGATAGATGCATTAACCGCGGTGAGCGGTTCCGGCCCGGCATATTTTTTCCTTCTGATCGAGGAAATGATCAAGGCCGCGGAAAAGCTTGGTCTATCCGGCGAAGCAGCAAAGGAACTGGTTTTGCAGACGGCCCGTGGGGCAGCGATACTTGCCTATGGCAGTGAGTATGGCCCGGCTGAGCTGCGAAAAAAAGTAGCCTCGCCCGGCGGGACCACTGAGGTGGCTATAAAGGTTTTTGCCGATGGCGGATTCGGCGAACTGGTTACAAAGGCCATTACCGCTGCACGCGACAGGAGCGTTGAACTTTCGGGGTAAACAGCGACGGCGGGCTTATGATATTATCTTTGTCGGCCGGACGCCTTGCGGAGTTTGTCGATAAAGTTATCACTTAGCGGGCTGTCGAGGCTTTCGGCTTTGTAAACATCGTCCCAGGCCTTTTCATATTGTCCCATGCGACAATAGGCGATTGCCCTGTTGTTGTATGCACTTAACCGGTTATATGCGTTGACATATTCGGGGTTAAGCTCGATACATCTGGTGTAGTCGGAGACGGCCTTGTCATCTCGGCCCTTAATCTCATAGATAACGGCCCTGCTGAAATATGCCTGTGCGTAGTCTGGATTCACTTCGATCGCTTTATCGAAATCCGCGACGGCTTTATCGTACTGGCTGGTGTTGCGAAAAGCGTTTGCTCTGCTTAGATATGCCTGAGCGATGTTTGGTTTTACCGCGATATACTTATCGTAGTCTTCGATAGCCTTATAGTAGCTGCCCCTGGCCTCATACGAACGGCCCCGTTTGTAATATGCATCGATATAGTCCGGGTTTAGTCTGATAAAATCGCTGTAATCCTTGATGGCTCCATCGAAGTTTTCCTGAGAGTAAAAAACACCCGCTCTTTGGTATAAATCGACGACCGGTCCGCCGCAACCGGAGAGCAAAAACACCGCTGAGGCACAAGTCAGCAATAACGATGAAAAAACTTCCGGTTGGTGAAATTTTTTTCTGCAAATCATAATTATTTCCTCCACCTGCTAAAGTCTTGCTCTCAATAGTGTTATCAGCATATCAAAAAAAGGTCGAAAAAACAAGCAAAAAAACATCTCCGTTCAAATGGCCAATATCTGTACTGATAATCGGTTTAGAGTGGTTTTTGGCTCATAAATGCCGACCAAAATCGGCTGGTCCAATAAAAGCGAATCTGCTGATAGTGGCGTGCGGGAATTAAAGCTGCGGCACAATTTTGCCGATTATATACATATGACCATGTTGGGCTACTGCCCACGGCTTTCGTGATTTGGAAACGAATCTATGCCTCGTTGGCATGATTAACAAACCCAGAAAATTAAACGCGGATGCGTGGGCGGTTTTTTTTATCCACTTGCCACTGGCCCTGAGCTTTATTGTATCAATTCCCATCAGATTTCGCGGTAGTTTTGCGTCTGTTCGAACTGGTTGATGATGAGAAGAAAATAAATGCTATAAGCACCAGTGCCTCACCAGCAAGAAACAGTATTGTTCTTGATTTCGGCTGAATGCATCTGCTCAGCCACTCCGCAACTACCGGTTTGTTTTTTGCGGCGGTCTCCATGCCGTCAAGCAGCGCGTTCGATGCGTTTATCAGTTCCCGCCTGGACACCTCAGGTACGGCGACATCTTCATCATCCTGGTTTTTTTCTCCGAGCATAATGCCCTTTAGCCTGTCAAGTGTGTTTGGATCGCTGCGGATAAGCTGCATCTGTGAGTCATACTGCCGGCTAAGGGAAGTGATTTTTTCGTTGTCATCTGCGAACTTTGCGACAAGCGCCCGGCTGCTGTAGAGCGAATATACCTCCTCTGCCACAATGGACAGTGCCACAGAGCCTGCGCCTATTGCGAAGAAAACACAAAACAACACATAACGCAGAAATCGCATTGTATTCCTACTGTTGACGATTTGATTTTACCGGTTATTTTTCGCCTGCGTTTTTAGAACTTGAAGATTTCTCCGCCGTATACCGCTGCACTGCCAAGCTCTTCGTGGATCCTCAGCAGTTGGTTGTATTTGCATATTCTGTCGGTTCTGCACGCCGAGCCTGTTTTGATTTGGCCAATTCCTGTTGCCACCGCCAGGTCGGCAATAGTGCTGTCCTCGGTTTCACCGCTTCTATGGCTCATTACAGCGGTGCATCCGTTTCGCAGTGCAAGGTTGACAGCATCAAGCGTTTCGGTCAGAGTGCCAATCTGGTTTACCTTGATCAGTATAGAGTTTGCGGCTCCGAGTTCTATACCCTTTGCCAGCCGTTTCGTGTTGGTTACATAAAGATCATCACCGACGATCTGGATCTTGTCGCCGAGTTTTTTGGTCATTTTCGTCCAGCCTGCCCAGTCATCCTCCGCCAGACCATCCTCAATACTGATGATCGGGTACTTGGCGACCCATTTTGCCCAATGGTTTATCATTTGCTCTGAAGTAACTTTTTTCTTCGGTGCCGACTTAAAGAATTTATAGGATTTCGTAGCCTTTACCCACATCTCCGTCGATGCGGGGTCAAGTGCGATAAAGACATCTTTGCCCGCTTTGTATCCCGCTTTTTTGATTGCCACCAAAATCACTTCAATTGCTTCTTCGTTGCTCTTTAGCGAAGGAGCGAACCCTCCCTCATCACCGACGGATGTGTTATAGCCTTTTGACTTCAAGACACCCTTTAGTGTATGGAAAATTTCCGTTCCCATTCTCAGAGCGTCAGGAAAATTCTTTGCCCCGATCGGCATTACCATGAACTCCTGGAAATCGACATTGTTGTCCGCGTGTTTTCCGCCATTGAGGATATTCATCATCGGCACAGGCAGTATATTCGCATTACATCCGCCGACATAACGGTATAGCGGCATTGCCGCCGAAGCCGCCGCTGCCTTTGCAGTGGCAAGCGATACACCAAGAATTGCGTTCGCTCCGAGCTTGGCCTTGTTCGGTGTACCGTCAATCTCTATCATAAGTGCATCCAGCTCTTCCTGTGCCATCGCATCGATCCCGAGCACTTCCGGCGCGATAATATCATTTACATTGCTGACCGCCTTTAGAACACCTTTGCCCATATATCGTTTTCTCTTCGTATCCCGCAGTTCGACGGCCTCGTATGCACCTGTACTTGCACCCGATGGGACCGCCGCTTGTCCGAAAGAGCCGTCATCGAGAAGTACATCAACCTCTACGGTCGGGTTTCCGCGTGAATCGAGAATTTCCCTTGCCATAACATCAACAATTGTCGTAAACATGTCGTTTCCCTTCCTGCAAAATAGTATGTATTATTGTTTCAGCCGGGAGCATACCAACATCCCCAATCAAAGTCAAGCTTTGATTAGTGCTGGATTTTGAATTGTTTATCTGTATAATGGTCTCGGGCGTATTGGGCAAGCTGTGATCATTTAAGACAGATTTGATGCTCTAGGCGAAACCAGTTCAAACAACCTTAAATTGAAAGGACTGACGATGTTTAGATATTGCTTTGCGGCGTTATTGGTACTCTTATCAGCAGCCGCGGTTTCATCGGCGGTTTCATCGGCGGATGAGCGGTTCGAGCAACTGGCGGTGCGTTATGTGGACGAGTATCCGGCGCTGTCCCCGGTTGGAGCGACCCGACTCGGCGACCACCGGTTCGACCATCTTCTCGATGAGGTCAGTGACGCAGCTCGCGCGAATGAACAAGCGTTCTACCGGCGGTATCTCGAAAAACTTGAGCAAATCGACCGCAAAAAGCTGTCCCGCGCCAACCAGGTGGATCACGCCTTGCTTGAGCACGCGTTGGAAGGTTCTTTGTGGCGTCTTGAGGTACTGCAGGAATGGGCGTGGAATCCGCTGGAATATACCGGCTTGACCGGCGGGGCGATCTACAGCCTGATGGCCAGAGACTTTGCTCCGCTGGAAACCCGGCTTGAGCATGTTGGGGCTCGATTGGAGCAGTTCGAACGCTTGTTTGGCCAAATTCGTTCTACGCTCGATGCTAAGCGCGTGCCGCGGATCCATGCCGAAACCGCTATCAAACAGAACCGCGGCGTATTGAGTATATTGGACAATATTGTCAAGCCCAAACTGAGCCAACTGCCGCAGGGTAAGCGTGAGAAACTTGAAAAAATCATGGCAAAAGCCAGGGACGTTGTCGAAGAACACCAGAAATGGCTCGAATCGGAACTGCTGGACAATGCTCGCGGGGATTTTCGGCTGGGTACCAAACTTTACGATAAGAAGCTGGCCTTTGCGCTCAAGAGCCCGCTTAGCCGAGCCAAAGTAAGAAAACGAGCAGAGCGCGAACTCGTCAGGGTGCGGGATGAAATGTACCATGTTTCCCGGCAGGTTTACAAAGAGAAATATCCATACACGAAGTTTCCCTCCAAACCCTCGTGGGACTACAAGCAGGCTGTCATTCGGGCCTGTCTTGAAATGGCGTACAGTAACCTGCCGGCGGCGGATAAAATCATCGAAACGGCAAAACAATCGCTCGCCTATGCTACTGACTTCGTTCGAGACAAAGACCTGATTACTCTGCCCCCTGACCCGGTGGAGATCATTATTATGCCGGAATTTGAGCGCGGGATCGCCCTTGCTTACTGCGATTCGCCGGGTCCGCTGGATGTCGGGCTAAAGACGTTCTACGCCGTGGCGCCCCTGCCCGAGGACTGGACCAGCCAGCAGCTCAATTCTTTCCTGCGTGAGTACAATGTTCTGTCGATCCACGACCTGACAATGCACGAAGCCATGCCGGGTCACTATTTGCAACTGGCACATTCAAATCGCTATCCGGGCAAGCTGCGTGCCGTGCTTTCTTCGGGGGTGTTTATCGAAGGATGGGCGATTTATTCCGAGCGCATGATGATCGATCAAGGGTACCTGGACGGCGATCCCCTGATGCGACTGATCAACTTGAAGTGGTATCTGCGAGGCATTGCCAACGCCCTGATGGACCAGGCCATCCATGCGGGTTCAATGACACGGGAGCAGGCCATGAAGCTGATGATGGATGATACTTTTCAGGAAGAAAGCGAGGCGGCGGCTAAGTGGATACGCGCACAACTGACTTCCGCCCAGCTGTCGACATATTTTGTGGGTACTCTCGAACATTTCGATCTGAGGCGTGATATCGAGAAAGACTGGGGCGAGGAGTTCGACTTGAAAACCTATCACGACAAGATCCTGTCGTTTGGTTCGCCGCCGGTACAGATGGTGCGGGCCCTGCTGCTGAACGAGCCAATTCCCAGTCTGAACTAATGTAACTGTCTGATATTGTTTTAAGAAATACGAATATAATATGAAAATATCTTTGACCAAATACGGAATGCCGCAGGTTGTTGTTTTTCCGTTGGTGATATTACTACTGATGACCGCTGCCGTTCTTCCCGGATCGGCATTTTTTCCCGTAAAGGCGGTGATTGCTATCGAGTTGGTTTTGCTTGGGTTGCTGGCCTTTATTATGGCATTTTTTCGCGATCCGTACCGCATAGTCCCTGCCGATGCAAACCTGATACTGGCACCGGCTGATGGGCGAATAACCGATATTGAGAGCGTCAGCCACCCTGATATAGATGGTCAGGTGCTGCGAATAGGCATATTTTTGAGCGTTTTTGATGTTCACATCAACCGAATGCCATGCGCAGCAAGGGTGGAGCGGACTACTTACAAGAAAGGCATGTTCAAAAATGCTATGTCTCCCGATTCAGCGAAGGTAAACGAGTCCAACGACATATTGGCTGGCCAGCTCGGCTATCCGCATGATAAGATGGTTATTCGCCAGATTTCCGGCGCTATTGCCCGCAGGATTGTCTGTTTCGCAGAAGATGGGCAGGAATTTACTGGCGGAGAGCAGTTCGGTATGATAAAATTCGGCTCAAGGACGGAGCTTTATCTGCCACAGAGGGTGGAGTTGATTCGTTGCGCCGAAATTGGTGATAAGGTAAAGGCCGGTATTACGACGCTGGCCAAGTATACTGATACCAGTTAAAATTTCCCGCCAGTTCGCGGATAAATGGCTCTGAAATAAGCGCCTGTAGCTTTGCTCGCGGGAATTTCTTACCCTGAAGGGTATACGAAGATGGAAATAACTGACAGGTGGGAAAATGGCTGAATTTGAAAGAAACAGCACTCGCAAACGGAAACTGCTGCGGCGGGTTCGCCGCCAGCGTCTGAAATATGTAACTATACTTCCATCGCTGATCACACTGCTAAACGGCATCTTCGGTTTCGTTGCGATTGGTTTTGCCTGCCGAGGTACGGAATTTTTTACTTTCCACAAGATTGAGCTGAACGGTTTTTCCGTTGCCGGCTATATGATCTTTTTTGCGATGATTGCCGATATGCTTGACGGACGAATTGCCCGGATGAGCCAGACAACTTCAAGTTTTGGGGGTCAGCTCGACACCATCTGCGACATAATCAGTTTTGGTGTTGCCCCTGCACTTATAATGCTGAGATTGCTGGACGGTAAACTTAAAGCGCTTGCGATATCGGAGGTTATAGTTGAAGGTTTCCTTATCAAGTTGATATGGGTGTCGGCGGCGATCTATGTTTCCTGCGCCGCCATTCGTCTGGCGAGGTTCAATGTTGAGAACGAGGAAGATGAAACGGCCCATATGAGTTTTGTCGGCCTGCCAACTCCCGCCGCGGCCGGCGTAATTACAAGCCTGGTTATATTTCACGGCGTTATGCTTCCGAGTCTTGGAGAATATACAGTGATGTTCAGAATTATCGAAGATATAATTTTGTATTCACTTCCATTTATCTCGATCGGCGTTGCCGTTCTTATGGTAAGCAGAATTCGCTATACGCATTTTATCAATTATTACCTCCATGGTCGAAAGCCCCTGGCCCACCTTTTCTGGCTTGGAGCCATTATCGGTTTGGTATGGCTTTTCGGTCTGGAGAACGCGTTGGTGATAACTTTTTGCGGATTTGCCTTGAGCGGGTTCCTTCGGTGGTTTTATCACAGAGTATTGTTCAGAAAAAAGACCAGTAGTAAGTCTCAGCGGGCAGCTGCTTTGACCATTAACGGAACAAGTGACGAGGAGTAGATTGTTTGTTTCCGCAGTCCTGCTTTTGCTATCGCAGTTTTAATGTGGCAAGCGCAATCACCGCAAAGGCCATCGCTGCCAGCCAGAACCGCACAACCACCTGCGGCTCACTCCATCCCACTAAATGAAAATGATGGTGAATCGGTGCGCATCTGAAAAGCCTTTTGCCCCCAGTGTACTTGAAGTAGCCGATTTGCAAAATTACACTAAAAAGTTCGACTACGAAGACACCTCCTATTACCAGCAGCAGTACCTCGTTTTTGGTTACAATAGCACCGTAGCCCATGGCCGCACCTAACGGCAGCGATCCGACATCGCCCATAAAGACCTGAGCGGGGTGGCAGTTATACCATAGAAATCCCAGCACCGCCCCTAAGATTGCACCATAAAAGACACACAATTCCCCAGCTCCTGCAACATGCGGCAACAGAAGGTATCCGGCCCATGTCATTGAACTGGTTCGTGACATTTTTTCGGAAGCTACATAGCACAGTATTATCAGCACCGCCGCCACAATCCCAAGACATCCGGATGCCAGCCCATCCATCCCATCGGTCAGGTTTACCGCGTTACTTGTTGCGGATATATAGAAAATAACAATCAGTGAGAATGTCCAGATTCCCATCGGAATACCGCTTTTATAAAACGGCAGCCAGAGCATTTTCGCATCCGGTATATTCGTAAAATCTCTCCAGAGAAAGTGCGCGATAAGTACAGCTCCTCCGAACTGGAAAAGCAGTTTTTCCCACGCTTTTAGTCCGTCCCTTGTTCTGTGGTGTGTCTTGCTTGTAAGTTTCAGCCAGTCATCGGCGGCCCCGATCCCGCCGAACCATACGATGATGAATATGGCCTTGTGGACGAAAGGGTTATCCAGCCTTGCCCAGAGCAGGGTTGAGGCAAGTATCGCCAGCAGCATGATCATACCCCCCATCGTCGGTGTGTTTTCCCGCTCTCTCATTAGTTCGTTGAGTCCTGCGTGGTTAAATTCCGGCTTGTCTCCGATCTTCTGTTTCATCAGCCAGCGGATTATTTTCGGACCTATCAGAATTGCTATCAGCAGGCTCGTAAGAATCGCCATTACACTGCGGAACAACACATCTTCGTATGCGTAGAACCCCAGCTTGTATGTAAATACATCCCGCAGCCACCATAGCAAATGATAAATCAATTTTCGGTCCCTTTACTTCCAGTCGTTCAGCAGTTTTTCGACCACATTTTCCAGCCCTACAGTCCGCGAGCCTTTTACTAATACTATATCGTCAGACTGGAGGAATCTTTGCAAATTATCACAAAGTTCGTCCGTATTATCAAATTGACATGTTGAAATCCCGCATTTCGCTTCTTTTGCCGCATTTACCGTTGTTTCTGCAAATTCGCCCGCTGCAAGCAGCAGTTTAACACCATAAGCAGCCGCCATTTGTCCGAGCTGGTGGTGCAATTTCCGGCTTTGTGAGCCCAATTCGGCCATTTTTCCACAGACAAATACGCTTCTTTGACCCTTTTCTGCGGCCATTTCAGCTAAAAAATCTATCGCATTTGCCATCGACGCCGGATTTGCGTTGTAGCAGTCATCAATTATGGTAATCGAGCCGGCGGTTTTTAACTGCATCCTCATTTCCGATGTTTTCATGGTTTGTATCGATTCGGCGAACTCATCGATGGTGATATCAAACTGTTTACACACCTCCCAGGCCGTAAGTGCGTTTTCCAGGTTCGCCCTTCCTGGAAGCGGTACGGAAATCTTCGTTCCATCAATTATTATCTCTCCACAGGTCCCAGCCGTTTTCATTTGTGCCTTTTCAATATCGAATGCGATAACCTCGCAATCCAGGTTTGCGCAATAATCGGCTAAGTTGCTGAATCCGCCGTTTATCAGTAATTTGCCGCCCGGCCTCAGGCCGCTGGCGATGGAAGCCTTTTCTTTTATGATCGCGGCGATACTGCCAAACCCTTCCAGATGCGTAGGGTAGATATTCGTTATGACGGCGATATCCGGCTCGGCGATATTTGTTAATGATTCGATTTCGCCGGGGCGGTTACTGCCTAATTCAGCAATAACTATTTCATCATTTTGGCTTGCGCCCAGCAGTGTCAAGGGAACGCCGATATTATTATTAAAACTTTTTGGCGATTGGCAGCAGGCGAATTTTTGGCTCAATATATGGTGGATAATTTCTCTGACGGTCGTTTTACCCGCCGAGCCCGTAATCGCGATAACCTTAAACGGTATTTCGTTGCGGTACCATTTCGCAAGTTGAGCCAGTGCTTCTATGCAGTCGTTTACTTTGAGGATCGCGGCCCTGGTATCCGCAATATTTTTTATATCGCCATCAGTTACGCAGCAGAGAGCACCGGCGGTGATGGCACTTTCAATAAATTCATTGCCATCAAACTTCTCACCTTTGACAGCAAAAAAGCAATCCCCTGCCGCTACCGTTCGCGAATCGATACCAACGTTGCTGACAGAGGCATCGCTGCCGCCGCAGATAATATTTGCGGATAGAATATCAGCTAATTGTTTTATAGTTAATGGTTTCATCTATTGCAGCCATCCACCGTTTTTTCCTGTTAATCTTCTTTTGCTTTTGTTTTTTGTTTTTATCTATCTTTTATCCTGTTATCCCGTCAAGAATTTCTAAGGCGATTTTTCTGTCGTCGAAATCGATTTTTTCGTTACCGATAATCTGATAATCCTCGTGCCCCTTGCCTGCTATCAATACGATGTCATTTTTCTTTGCTATCGTTATTGCGGCCTCTATTGCCTTTTTTCTATCAGGCTCGATCGTAATCCTCGACGAATTGGCATCGGTAAATCCCGCGATAACATCCTCTATAATACTATCGATGTTTTCAGTTCGAGGATTATCGCTGGTTACGATAATAATATCCGCCAGTTCCTCGGCGGCCTTTGCCATTCTTGGCCGTTTGGTTTTGTCCCTGTTGCCGCCACATCCGAAAACAACAATCAGTTTTCCATCGCAAATCGCCCTGACGGTTGTTAGTACATTTTTCAGTGCATCATCGGTATGGGCGTAATCGACTAGTACGGAAAACTCCTGCCGGCAATCGACCTTCTCCAGCCTGCCCGGCACAACCGAAAGAGCGGAAAGCCCTTTTGCTATTGCTGCCAAATCCAGACCCGCGGCAATACAAAGACCGGCGGCGGCCAGGTGGTTACTTATATTGTGTTTGCCTATTAGAGCGGTCTGAACCCGCTGCTTTTGTCCATTATAGCAAAGCTGATAAACCGTCCCCGCAGTATTCATCGATTCGATCTCAGCGGTAATATCGGCTTTTGCATCTATCGCGTACCAGAGCAGATTGCAGTTGATTTTTTCTGCGATCGTTTTTGCCTCCGGCGATTCTGCGTTGAGTATTGCAGTTGCATTGGGCTCAAGCTGTATAAACAGTTTCGTCTTTACGGCGAGGTAATTTTCTGCTGTTTTGTGATAATCCAAATGGTCGCCTGTGATATTGGTAAATGCTGCGGCGGTGAAGTTTATCCCGGCAAGACGATTCTGCTCGATAGCGTGACTGCTTGCCTCTGTCATCATAAACTCTGTTTTGTTATCGGCCATCCGCCTGGCAAGCCTTGCTATGACAGCCGCGTCAGGAGTGGTCATTTCCGCCTGGTTAACCTCGCTGCCGGCGTCATAAACAATGGTCCCGATAAGCCCGCACTTGCGATTCGTTGATTGAATAACAGATTGGACCAAAAAGGCAACAGTTGTTTTTCCGTTCGTTCCGGTAACTGCAAGATTAGTCATTGCCGCGGACGGCTGATTATATTGCGCCTGGGCCAGCAGGGCGAATGCCTCTGAGCTGTCGGCGACTGTTATCAGCTCCGCATCGCCGCATTGATATCGGTTTTCGGCAACGATAAACGCTGCTCCATTGCTCACTGCCTGCGATATGAAGTTATGGCCATCCGCATTCGTCCCGCGAATTGCCGCGAAGCAGTCGCCCGTGCTGACAGTTCTCGAATCGCAGCACACCCGGCAACCAAAATTCGGCGCTTCGACTATTTTTAACAGTTCTGTGAAAGTCATATAGTTTATTGTAGCCGAACGGGCCGAGAATGCAATAATGGTTTGGTCCTAAGCGGCAGGGCAGGCAGGTTCTTTTCCGGTTTGTTTTGCGATATTCAGCAGTATCCCGACCGCCGCTGCCGACAGCAGCATTCCCGTTCCGCCTGCGCTTATAAACGGCAGGGATATCCCTTTCGTTGGTACCACCACGGTTACCACCGCGATATTTATTGCCGCCTGGGCCGCAATAGTAATTGTTATTCCCCCTGCCAGCATCTTGCCAAACCGGTCATCGCATCTGCTGACAACCATTATTGCTAACATGACAAAAATAATAAAAACCACGATAACCATCGCCGCGCCGGCAAAGCCCATCTCCTCGGCTATTATCGCGAAGATGAAATCGGTCGTATCTTCCGGCAGATGCCCGTATTTTGAGACTCCTTTTGCAAGGCCCTTGCCCCATAATCCGCCCGTACTTATCGCTATAAGCGACTGTTGGGCCTGGTAAACCGCTGTATTTGCCGCATCAGGTCGGAAAAAGGCCAAAATTCGGTTCAGCCGGGTCGGTGAGGTTACCACGGCAAAATAGAAGGCCGGCACTAATACAGGAAGCGGCGTGAGGAAATGCCACCATACCGAAGGGCCGATCAGGAGCATAACAAAACAAATCGCCACGATAAATGCGGCGGTGCCGAAATCCTGCGTTATGATCAGTACGGCCGGTATTGCGGCGATAAGACAGGCTGGTATGAATCCCTTCAAGTAATACCGCATTTTATCCGCGAAAGCACTG
>SDBT01005116.1_pt1 | contig 22122 bp, 60 predicted proteins | sample 2277101 | NCBI WGS metagenome assembly SDBT01 (sample SAMN10404973, study PRJNA504765) | marine sediment metagenome | isolation source: marine sediment core GS10_PC15, 103 cmbsf | place: Arctic Ocean: Southern Knipovich Ridge | collected 2010 | reverse complement strand
GCTGAAATCTGAGTGGATTATGGGTCGTTTTAGGGGTCATTTTCTAAGGCATTTTGTCAAAATCTTAGCATTTGACTACTCAAGTCTAAGCGCCTAAGATAACCGATCACTGATGAGGTGATCATTAAAAGGATTTGCCAGCATGGCTTGATGTCCCTTTATGAAAGTATACCGCCATTGGATATATCGTTTTGATGCAATTGGGTGCGTGAAATGGACACAAATCCCATTGTCAAGACGCATAAGGGGGCGTCAAGCTGTGCTGGTTAAATCCGAAGCGCGTAACTGACCAGGGGCAATGCGAGGGAGAGTGGTAGGGGTCGGTTGGATGAGACTACGTCCAACGTCTGGTCTCGATTGAGGCAATAAAGTACGAATTAAATAATCGGATGCGTCTTTTTGGGGGTCTTAGCAAACTCTTATAGGATGGTACACGCTGAACTGGCTGGGCGAGACAGCGAATAAAGTCTAGAAAATGTCTGCGGAGCGGTAGTTTAAATAACAGACCGAACTGGACGCATGTGCCAGGAAACGGCCTTAAAAACAGCGGCTTCCAAAACCGAAGATGCGGGAATAGAATCCCGTTCGCTCCAAAGGCATGTTTTCACCATACCGATACTAGACCGCTTAATTCCATGTCTTTAATGGGCCAATAAGAACCCAAGCGCAAAATGGACTGGTATGCATATGGGGTATGGAGGGTTGAATTAAGTCGGGTAAATATCTTTCGTGGCTGAAAGATGGAAGCTAGCTTTTAAGCATATACCCTAATGGGCGTAATTCTCCCTTCAGCCCCATCTATTGGTAGTCTGATGCGCTTGTAGCCCACAGGTGGCTAACGCCACCGAAAATTGGTGACAGTAGCTCAAAGGTAGAGCAATGTTGCGAAACCTCGCAGTAAGCAATATGGGTTGTCGGTTCGAATCCGATCTGTCGCCATTAAAAAGGAGAAAAATATGTCGTCTGAATACGAATGCTGGGCATGTGGGTGGCCAATTATCCTCGATCCAGGAGGTAATGTAGAATGTCCACATTGTAATACAACCGATCTAATTGATGATCTGTTAGACGAAAACGAACAACAATAAGGAGAGAATAATGGAACTTGAAGTTTCACCATTCAGTGAGGTAGTGACCAAACGATTAAAATCATGGGAGCCAGGAACATTAGTGTCTCGTTTCCATGACGGTCAACGCAGATTCTATCTTGTGGGAATAGCAGGAGAAAAATACTCACATTTGTATGTCACTGGATCGACAAAAATCGCCATGAATCTGCAAACGGGCTTATCTATCACAGATGACAACATAGAATTTGAAGAGTGCCAAGGAAAGGTGAATATCGTGGCAGAATGGAACGAATAAAGGGAGAAACTGATGGAAATTGTAACTAACACTTCAAAAAATGATTGGCTGTATGCGGGTCAATTCAAACCTGGAGAATGCGCGCAACTGGTAGAATCGCATATAGATGGAGAAAATGTGGGTGGGTATTATATCTATGCTGATCGCAAAGGTATGATCAACCTAGAAACTGGAATAGACAGAATGTCCGCAATCGATCGGTATATCAGGGTCAATGCAAAAGTGGTTATAGGATAAATTGGAGAAAAAAATGTCCCCTATTACAAGACTCATTGCTGCCATAGGCGGTATGGGAGTGTTTTTCGCAATTCTTGCTGGAATAGCCTTTGCGTTGGGGTCATGGTTATGGCCATACACAATCAATTCATGGTTGGTTTACGCAGAGAAAGAACCGTGCGTTGAATGGTGGATGGGCGGCTTAATGGCTCTTGTGCCGGGTGTAGGTCAGGGGTGTATTCCTGCTGCATTTATTACATTCATTCTTATGTTGTTCCTTGGATAAGCATGGCTAAATGCCTTCGGACACTCTCTAAAAATCCCCGCAGAGGGCAAACATAGAGAGCGCCAATACTGGGATAATATTCTGTGATATTGTCACCGAAGGCGTTTAACTGTGCTGGTTCGATTCCGGGTCGTCGTCTTTTTAAGGGAATCACCATAACCGGGATAGGAGCGCAAAATGAACATGGCATGGGCTCTTGGAATTGCAGCCGGAATAACTCTTGTAGTATTTGTAGGATCGGCAATCTGGGAAACAATACGGAAAGACGGTCGTGGACCCTATTGTCCCATATGTGGACGCAATGATGTCGGATGCGATACACAAGGAAAGTCTGGAATCTGTAAATTCTAATGGGCATATATAGTGAACGGGAACAATTGAAGTGGGCGGGATGGGATATCTCATTGTGGATACTGCGTAGATGGTGTCCCCAACATGGCAAGTCACCATCAAAAAGATGTCCCGTTTGTAATGGAATTACGAAAAGTATGTCGGCGTACTCGACGACGGAGGGCGATGCGACGGCGGGGGGATAAGGGGGATTTGTGATGATAATCAGTAAAGAAGTAGCCGAGCGCGCCGGTGAATTAACCAACCAGACAGATGGATGGACTGATGAAGAACTTAAAATCATGATCAAGTTCCAAGGGTTGGTACTGGCGTTTCTGGACGGCAAGGGACAGGGGTGGTGGTTAGCAACGACTAAACTTAGTGCGGAATTGAATCAATTCAAGAGCTTTATGGATTGTAGAAAAATGGGTGATTGAAATGATGACATTCATAGGGATATCCCTGATAGTTCTTGGTTGCGGTAGTTTTATTAAACTCGGCACACAAATAGATGATATAGAATCGGGGTGGGCTTGGTTGATTCGGTTAGCGCGCAATGGATGGGTAGTATTCTGTGGAGTGTACCTTTTATTGTAAGGAATTAAAATGGAACACCACCTACGAATCATAGGCGATGTCCACGCACATAAAGACCGGTATCTTAAACTGGTTAAAAAGGATGAATATTCCATTCAAGTTGGCGACATGGCATTTGACTACGAATTCCTCAAGTCCGTAAGCGCGCAGCACCATAGATTCCTGGGCGGTAACCACGACAATTACGATAAAATCAACGATTCGCCGCACTATCTAGGAGATTATGGAATCCACACTATTCCGGGTGTTGGAGAGATATTCTTTGTACGTGGCGCCTACAGTGTAGATCATATGGAACGAACAGAGGGGGTCGACTGGTGGAGGGAAGAGGAATTAAGTTACGCCGCAGCAAATATGGCTCTGAGAGATTACGAAAGAATCAGACCTGATTTTGTGATCACCCATACATGTCCATCAAGTATCGTATCACAAGTAGTATCTAGTACTTGGGTTAAAAATACGACGACAAGTACTTTGTTACAGGAAATGTTATCTATTCACCAACCTGTAATGTGGATATTTGGGCATTTTCACCGATCATGGACACGCCGAGTGGAACGAACAAAGTTCATCTGTCTAGATGAATTGGAATGTTTCGATTACTATACTGAAGGAGATTGAAATGGTGAGCGCCGAAGAGTTAGCGGATATCCGCAAAAGGCTTGTTCATGTATCCGATATACTGGATAAGCTATTGGATTATGACTTTGATTTTGTCGCAACAAGCCAAGCATCTATATTCACAAAGACCATGCGGAAAGCAATTGGGGAACTAGACAACATCACAAGGGAATGGGATAATGGCTGATGAACAGAGAAACACAGAGAAGAACGCACGAACCAAGAACAGAAACGCAGCGCGCAAGCAGTGGCGGAAAGATAATCCTACACAGTCTGGCAAGAAGCTAAAGAAGTGGCCGTTGGAGAATAACGATGTCAAAGCCAGTGTGTGAGCGTTGTGATGGAAGAGGTATTATTGAGACCTTCGGCGATCGTTTGGATATATTGGAAGAGTTAGTCCAAAAACTTATCGATATGGGGCGGTTACGATAAATGTCATACGTCAAGATGCTAGACACAAAAAGTGGGGAAGAAACATTCGTCGATGTGGACATGGCATCCGAAATGAGGATGAACCCCGGTGGGAAAAGTATCACTTTAATGATCAATGGCAGGTGGTACTTCCGTAAGTGTACTGATGGGATTGAGCTTGGGCGTATCTTGGGGATGAGATAATTATGAGTGATACATGGATTCGTCTGAAACCTATCTATCGAGCATTAGACAACGATGGTCATCAGTCTGTGTTTGAGATTTGTGAATTAGGTTCTTGCAACAAAAAGGCCGAATGGTTGGATTCGAAAAGTCGTTGTTTTTGTACCAGTTGTAAGGGGCATTTTATATTTGTAGACAAGTTTCTCGCAAGTGAAATGCCACCAGAACTGATGGAACCAACATGATATTCTACGTCTGGCACATGACAAAAGCATTCAAATCTACTGGAGGATTCTTCTCTCAAGGGGCACAAATAGAAGCTGAAAGCGCCAAAGAGGCACTAGAGAAACATCGTAAGCAACTTGACGAAGCTGGATATGAAACAGCGGGAGGAAAAACATGTACGCCGAATATGGACTAGTTAACTTTGGATTGGCATTTGTTATTGGGTGGTTTTTCGTTACTATCGTTAACGTCTTACGCAAACAAGATATTAACCTTTTTGATTTTGCCCCAGTCGCCTGGGGCTTGGGATTTATGGTCCTTAATTGGATTGCAACACTATGATAGCAATAACAACAATTATCCTCGGTGGCTTACAGTTGTTAGGCACAGGAGTATGTGCAAAAGACTACTCCAATAGCGAAAAAGTGATATCTCTAGCGTCGTCATGTTGGATATTGTACGTCGGAATCTACCTTTTAACCCATACATGTGGAGGTTAAAATGATTAACCCAAATGATTACAGACATCACGATCTAGGCGACTTCTCGTATGTGACAATGGAAATGGTCAGGCTACACCATTCTGGCGCAGCATATGACAACTTCAAGCAATGGATGACCGGTCAACCGTGTGGAGTAACAGAAGACGGGAAGGAGTCTGCCATCTATTCTTGGGATTACGAACGATGGGAGCGCCAGGGGAAAAAGACAGCACAAAACTCAAATGATTGGGATTAATATGCCAATTGGAAAATGCAACAACTGTGGTTCTGTCACCAATAGCTGTACCTCTAATTATTGGCAACCAGTAGATGAAAATGGCATCGTAAAGGAAATGGGAACTGTCACCATCTGTTATGCCAAATTCATAGGAAACAACTGGGAAAAGGGATGTTGGTACGACAAAATTGATGCTCACAAAAGGGCGATCATGGATACGTTGATTGCAGCAAGGAGATAATAATGCAATGGACATACAATCGTCTCAAAGGTGAAGCGCGCGAGTGGGCAGTGGCTAATAATCAACCACGAGGTGAACGATGTATCAAGGTCAATGGTGGACATCAGATGCGTAAGTCCTCTATAGACGACATTGCTGGTAATGGATTGCATGGATTCTCTACCCGTAGGGGGAAGCAAGACGAAGATAAGGGCATGGTTCGTGGCATGGATGGGCAGTGGAAGGCTAAGAGAGGATCGGTTGCTAAGAGGCGGAAGAATACGTCGAGGATGGCTACTACTGAGCAGATTAAGTTTATGCAGATGGATTCCTTTGAAAGAAAAGAGAGGGCGGCGCGCCTGAACGAAACACTTATGCGTAGGCGAAAGGATCTTAGACGTAGGAATAGGAATCATAGGGCGCGTAGGAGGCATAAATAATGTCTAAGCCTAGTTATGAACCACAAGTCTTGGGGTGTACATTTTGTTGGAAGAATTATGGGCGATTTGTTAAGGCCATTATAGTTGCGCCCCAATATACTGGCGGTGATGATGATGAACCCGCAACGTGGGTACCGACTTGTGACGTTCATTTTGAAGATTGGTATACTGAATTCGAAGGGGATGATATGCCTTTCGAAGATAAGCTACCCTTTTTTCGTCTAACAGAAGGGCGTCTTTTTTAGGGAACAAAAATATGAAAGTCTGGCTAGTAGAAAGAAGTGGTGTTGAAGATTCATATGTAGTCGGTGTTTTTAGTACAAAAGAAAAGGCTGCGAAATTCAGAGACGAACAAGAAGATCCACATATGTATAGTGTAGATTTCTGGGATGTAGAATGATGAAAGTAGCAATCCAGATTGACTGTCCGAGATGCGGTCGGGGGGCAAGGGTACAACACAACGAAGACACGGGAGATCCTGAGTATTGGTGTACAAGTTGTTTAAATGTAACACCATTGAGTAAGAAGGGTATCGGAGAGATTCTAACAAAAATCAATAGAGTCGTTAACACCCTGTCTAGATGGAGATAAAAGATGACCATATTAATAATCTTGGCTTGTTTTGTTGGCGGCTTATGGCTAGTAGTTGATAGTGGGACACAGCATGTATGTGTAGGTGGTAATATTAAAAAAGGTGTCATTGGCCTGCTGATGGTTTTTTCTGGGATATATTTGATGGTCAGCCTTATTAATGGGGCAATGTAATTGGGAGATCTAAAAATGAGTCTTAACAAATATCGTGACGAAATCAAAATAATCAGAGAAAGAATGCAATCGCACGCCAGTGATCTTGAATACAAGCAAGATCATATTGTTAAAAATACAAAAGAAGAAGCGGAAATCCTACAAATACGTAAGTGCGCCCATAAACTCATTTCTGCTGAAGATCATCTACAACCAAGGGAATAACATGCTTTGTACATGCGTTAATCCAATACCGTTTGACAATGACGACGGTTTCTGTTCAGTCTGTTCCAATCCTATAATCTGTCCAGATTGTGGACAAACTATATGTGATTGTATGGATAGACTAGACATAATGAAGGATGAAAGAACAATCTTCGATGCGCGCAGTGAGCGTACCGATTACTTGGGATTGGACACTACTCCAATGGTGATCTAGCTTGGCTACAAGCTAAAAAGGACAAACTACTTTAATGATAATGTCTGAAATTGACAAGAAAATACTTAGAGACCTGTTGGTCCGCAATGGGATCAATGGAACAATGTGTAACATCCAAGCAATGCTACGAGAACTAGGAAACGAAAAGAACAATGCGTACTGGCATAGGTTAGCAGATAACATAGGTAAAGTTGTCGAATGGTCGGAAGAGAGATAAAAGCTCCTATTGGAGCCATAGGAGAAAGTTCAAATGAAGTATAAGGCTGTAGCCAGAGTTTTCGAATCCGAAGCATACGAATTTATAGTTGAAGCAGATTCGGAGAAAGAAGCAAAACAAAAAATAGAAGATAGGGAAACAATTTCCGAGAGACACATAAAAAATAGCTTAGACGGACATGGATATGAAATTGTATCGGAAATATCAAAGGTATAACATATATGTATTATATCATATTTTCCAAAACAAGTTGGCCGTATGTCGTGTCACGATTACACAAAGAAAAGCATGGTCATCACTCAGTGGTCGGGCCATTCACACTTATGTTGGATGCTCAAGAATACCTATACTCCCTAGCAATGAAGGAGAACGAAAGTGCAAGCGCGAATGAACCGAGTCCAGAATGTGCCGAAGTCCATCACACCGAGACAGTTGACTGATTTGCTTAACGCCACTATGAGAAGTCGTGGTGGTAAGTGGAAAATAGTTAGTGTATCTGATAAGTCTTATAAGGAAATGGAAATCAGATATGCTAAGGAGGTATGTCTTATTCCGGGACGGTAATTCAATTGGCAGAAAGCAAGACTTTTAATCTTGAGGTTGTGGGTTCGAGTCCCACCCGTCCCATTATAAATAAAGGAGATTCTTATGTCCAAAAACTGGGATGAACTTGCCGATGCCGTTACAGATATCCTAGATTACGCACAACGGGATATTTATGAACTTCACAGTCTCGCTGAGAACCAAGAAGAAAAAGACGAAGCAGACCAAGCGGTCGCTGAACTAGACAGAGTCTATGATATTTTGGGGATTGAACATGGGTAAACCAGCGACGACATATTTCTGCGGCAATGGTCACTTGTTAGAGGATAATGCTCATCACGAATTTGGTCCACGCGACATGCGGGATTGGGAGGATGGTAAGGGACAGGAATTGTTATGTCCCTACTGTGGATCAACAGAAGAGTTTATGACTATAGAGTGGACAAACGAGGACTATTGGCAAGATGGCGAACCGGAGGTTCCATTGGTCCCCATTAGGTACCTCGATTTCCCACAAACAGACCACAAGGGAAATAAGTATTTTGCAGAGATTGGGGTGTACGATATCAGTGCCCTTCGGGCACGGAGGAAGGGGTCATGAAATGACCAGAGAACACTACGAAAAGTATGCGCGCCTAGCGGAGTGTGTACCTGACGAAGTAGTGGACAATTTATATGATGATCCAAACTGTCCACATCTACCAATGCATAATATTTGGAACTTACAGTGGCTTCACGCCACAGACGAACATCTAAATAATATTCCTCTAAAAAGATTCGATGCTAAATTCCCAGTCGTCCAAAAACTGATTCGCACAGCGAAACTGACCCCTCATGGTGGTTTGTCATTAGCAAATAACGTCTGTATCTTAAAACACATCTTAGTTTTTAGAATCCTTGGTGTGGAGCCCCCACCTTATGAAGATAACAATTGATATACCTGATCACCTAGTAGAAGTTGTGTCAGAAATATTCCAAGACATGAATTTCTACGACGATTATGATATAGCAGAAGCAAGACACATGAAAGACTTCTCCTTAACAGTAGAGGAATATGTAAGAGCCACACACATCGTTAATCATCTAATAAATAGACTGTCGAAGGAAGCTACAAAAAGGAGGTCGGAATGCTAGCATGTGGATCTTGCGCCATTACGGCAATGCCCATTATTGTTGTCAGTTGTCTATGCGCAAAATGCATCATTGTATATCTTTGGTATATATTAAAAGGAAAAGCGATATGGTTCTCAAATGGCAAAAAGTAGGCGAAATAGATGTCGATGCCGGATTGTGTTGGATTGGTGATCCTTGTTACATTATGGGAAAAGATGCATCTAGTCATCCGTGTGTATCCTGGTCAGAATTTTGTGAGAAGCTTGATGATTCACCCAAAGCTCTGTGGCACAAATGGAATCACCCTAGCGGACATTCGGGGCTAGGTGTAACAGTACGAACAGGATATGGAGATGGAACATATCCCGTAAGTGTCAAACTTAACAGTGAAGGCCGTGTTTTAGCTGTAATGGTTGATTTCGGCGACGAGGGAGAAGTTACATAATAATGTATTACATAATCTATGTATGGGGATGTGTTGAACCACAACCACTAGATGGTCCATACGAAAGCTTCGAACTCATGCGCATAGAAGCAGAAAAGTTTTGGCAATCTGAAGATGCAAGACCAGAAAGGGATTGTATTTTCTACTTATTGATAGATGGGGATGGACCGAGTGTTCATTCGTTTACAAATGATGATTTGGGAGACTGTTAAAGAGAAACTAGAAATGCAAATTGATTACTGGTCAAAAAACAATATTCAATTTCCTAGACTGTTGGCAGAAATTAGGGCAACAGGATCTCTAGACCCACAAATATTAGCAGATGCTATGGGTCTTGGTAGTGATGATATTGACGAACTATTTGATCGAGCCCAAATAGAATGGGAGGATATTAAACAATCAGTGTGGGAACAAACGCACGGTACAGAATCGTGACCGAAGGTCACTGCTATGGTACTAAACCCGCTTAACAAAACGGGCCAAGGGAAGAACCGAAGACCGGCTGGGGACTCCAGCATGGCAGTGAGAATGGAGAAGGTATGTTTATGACGTACCGGGATGAATTGGTTGGTGGGGACCAATATTATAGATAGACAAGGAATCAATGATGAAAGTTGAAACGATGGATGGATGGAAGTCTGAGAGTGAAATAAGAAAGTTAATGCAAGGCTGGATCGCAGAGGAAGGAGCGGTTTGGGAAGAGGACAAGATGCATGGGGCCATAAAACTGATGATAGCGCAGGGGGCCATTAAAGAGCGAAAGACGGTTGACGGACAGCAATGGTATCGGATCGCTCAATGAAACTAAAACCACGAGAAAAACGCTTCATTTTAAGAGCAGCGCGCGACTACCCTCTAGTTATCATTGATAGTATACAAGAAGCGATTGAGGTTAGCAAAAATCCAGAGAGGCTTGAAGAATTAAAGGCAAGATATAGAAAGTGGATTATGAATGGAATAGGGATGCAGGACGACGAAGTGATAGGATTGTTTTTGGCAAGTAAGTGTCCGAATCCAGACAAATATAAGAAGATACGTTCGTGGTTAAGGGGAATATAATGATTACACAAAATGAGATGTTCAGGTTCGTGGATATCAGAAAAAGGTTATTTACTATGATAGATCGTGCTCTCCAAGAAGATAGTCATCATAAGTCTTACGAAGGTGCAATGTCTATACATTTTCCAAATAGATTCGAAGACTACGAAGGGCATATAGGGATTGAACTGTCTTGTTATGTTTTAGGTCCAGGTGGTCGACACCATAAATGGGAAGGAAAAACTCTTGGCGAAGCATTAGACAAAATGGAGAAAGATATGGACCAGTGGGCAAATGAGGAACAACACAATCTTTAGGAGAAACCAATGATTGAGAAAGGAGATATGATCGTCCTAGAAACGGAGGACGCTATTTACAAACCGTGTGAGGTGGTATCTGTGTCGGCTACGGGGCTACAGGTAAAGTTTCGTAAACCCGAATGGGATACTAGGTGTATGTGTTATTGGACATCAGAAAGTTGGAAAACAGAAGTAATTAAGAAGAGTAAGATTGTTTCGATTCAAAAACTTGACTAAGGAGATTACTATGAACTGTCCAGATTGTAATGGTCGTGGCTTTATTGACATGTTCACTTCGACCGTACCCTGCCCTCGTTGTCAGGGAGCAAATGCGGAGTCACAGTCTAGTAATATGTTGAAAGTACAATTCGTCGCTAATGACGGCAGGCGTATTTTCGTCAGAGGAAAAGGTAAGAGAATATAGGAGTAGTTGTTATAATCGAGACATAGAGATAGAAGAACACACTGTCGATTCGGAGGAAGAAAATGAGAATTCAATACAACAGAAACCATGACGTGGAACAAATACTTGGGGATATCTTGCCAGGAAATGTAATACCTATTTACATGGGTGCAGATCGCGGAGACGAATTGTTTTTGATTACAGATTTCCGCAACGGCACAGATGGACAGGTTCTTTGTGTTAATGTGGAAACCGGAAAACATGAATTCATGCCAACCAGTATAGAGTCTCCAGTATACGATTGTACGGTCGTTGTTAATAATGATCCTAGAAAATGATTAACATATGAGCAAGCACATTCCCAAGCTCCGAATTGGCTCTATCTGGGAGAGCAGGGGGCGAAAGGTACAGATAGTACGGTTGGTCATTGACTTCGGGGGCAGGCATGAAGTAGAAGTAGAACATCTTGATTGGCCTGAACCAAGAAGATTCTTCAATTGGAAAGCAGAGAGTTTTCAGGGTATGAAACCAGTGGGGAGTTCAAAATGAAACTGACAACAGTAGCCACATTGATTATGGTGGGTCTAGTATATTGGGCACGATAGTGCCGTTGGGCCTTGCGGCGACGGTGATCACCATGACAAATAAAGAAATTTATACAAGACTCAACAAAAAGAAAAATACATCTATTAAATGGATGTGTCGTTTTCACTATTGCTACCAACGGGACAGGTTTTTAAACGATTCAGACTACAATCAAAATCATAATACATATTGTGATTTCTTAAAACAAAAAGTATCCTGTAAAGAATGTGGCAGTAATGATTATGTATTGCGATTTTGGAATGTTGATCATGAAAGAATGGGTACCGCACTTATAGAAATAAAAAAGTGGTTTGTTGGTATGCAAGGCATATTGTTTCCTATGTAAATAGAGAAAGGAATAAAAATGAACAGACAACTAATACTTGAAAATTTCATCACAGCTACACATGGCTTAGGTCAAGGTCTTTTCCCAGGAACAAAAAGTAGATGCGCATATTTTCCCGAAAGTCATCCGGGCTGCGCAATTGGTTGTCAGCCAAAATTTAAAGAACAATTTAAAGGAAAAATAAACGTAGATATTGGAATTGTAGAATTACTCGCTGGCAACAAGGGACTAGAAAAGAAGTTGATATCCTTTTTTAAAATTAAAGGTGACGGAGATATACAGTTTCTTAGTAGTATGCAGGATTTTCATGATGAACCCTATAACTGGAATGATGATGGAACAATAAAAAAGAAACATCTTGATGAATTTTGTGATGATTGGGAATTAAACAGTAATTTTAGTAAAAATTAACTAATAAGGACGGCAAAAATGCAACCTGATAAGCGCAAAACGTACAAGTATCGCGGGATCACCATTGAACCTAAGCCACCCAGCGGGTTGCTTGGTAGACATTGGAAAATAGATTTTGAAGGATTTGGATGGCTTTTGGTGGGAAACCAACTAGAAGCCAAACTAATTATCGATAGTGTGTTTCGTTCTTCTGATATGCGATTTATAGGAGCATCATAATCTACTTTATAGGTCTTTAGGAAAAATAAAATGAACAACATTTCTGATAAACCTGACCGAACGGGGGCGGTTTGCCCAATTTGCGACGGTGACGCCGAAGAATCAGGGATTGCAGGACAAGTAAATTGTTATTCATGTGGGTATGTCGGACCCCCTTTAGAAGTGGTGGATAAACCAAAAATTATAAAACCTTTTCCTTCAAAATCCAACCAATTTACATTAACAGAATTAGTCCAGAGTTATTGTGAATTAACTCAAAAATGGGCGGTAATTGCCGAAGATATAATCATTATATGCGACTCCAAAAAGGAAAGTAGTAAAATCTTTGATTCAATGACTGGCGATATAATACGTGTACATACCGTTAAACCCAAAGGATGCTAGACAAGAAAATTAAAGGAGAAGTGTAGATGAAAACAAAACGTATTATTTGTAGAAAATGTGGTCGTAAAGATAGTGTTGATAGGAAATTCCCCATAGATAGACTGAGGTGTGCCAGACAACTACAACCTAAAAGTCGTCTGAATGATGATATTTGTGAAGGACGGTTTAAGTTGGATAAATAATGATGCTCAATTGCACACGATGCGAAAACACTGGATTCCTAAATTTACACCAAGTTCCGCGAGCCGAACTATATGAAACATCCAGAGAGGGGCTGCTCGAATGGATTGAAACCAACGGAAATCACGATGTTCAGGTGTGTGATTGTTGCGGTGATGGAGAAGGCTGGTACGGGGAGCCTGGAGAGCATTACGGACCCGACGATCCTCAAGGTCTAGATGGACCGTATGCGGGGAATGGTGGATTATGCCAGTGTCACTAATAAAAGGAATTAATTATTATGTATGAAAAAATCATGCTTAGCCTAACGATCATTGTTGTGTGTTGTGTTTTGTATAGCTTTGCAAAAGGAAGTCCTCCTGGAAGGAAACGATAATAATGAAAATACAATTACACTTTAAACGTTGGTTACCTATGGTATGGGACTTTCTTTACTGCGCGTGGGGAGATCTTATTTGGAGTCGAGACGAATATGAAGATGGAGCCCGTAGTCTTTGTATTGGACCTATCTATATAGAATGGGGCGGCGATAACCGCCAAAGGAGACAATAATATGGATGTCAGAATGGACAAAATAGAAGACGCAATCGACGGACTTAGGGCCGAGATTACTAAAACTAATCTACGGGTTGAACCAATTAAAGGGAGACTAAAAATGTTGGAAGACGGAATGAGAGCAGTGGAAGGTGATATTTTCGCAATCAAGGTCGCAATACACGAGTTAAATTCTAGGACACTGTAAATGAAAACCGAAAAAGAAATTCGTCAACGGCTAGAAAAGCTGGAGACTATGACAACTATAGAAAAACCAGAAGGAGATACACGAACGTTTACCAGCGTTTTGATAGAAGCCAATCAATTTGAGGCTGCAATCAATACTTTAAAATGGATACTAGATGAGGAAATAGAATGAATGGTTACAACTTACCTCCTGGCGTAACAATGGATGACAGAGTGGAAACTAAGGAACAGGTGTGTGTTAACGGACATACGTGGTATGCGGATATGATTTGTGAACTAGGTGCGTGGTATTTCGTAAGTCAAGACGAGGATGCATGTCCTGAGTGTGGAGAGTTATCTGATGTCTAGAAAAAGTTTTTATAAAACAATTATTGTAATAGAAATTCTTTCGGATAAACATACTCTTTTTAACGGACTAACACTGGAAGATATCCACAGCCTGAATTTTTTGGGCTAGACGAAGAAGGTAATGACCTATCGGAGATATAAAATGTTTACATACCACAGCAAAGAACCTACGTGGCAGTTAGCTCCATTGGGGGAAGATCTTTGGATTAACATACTAGATATTACTGCCATATTTAAAACAGACTATGGAGACACCATTATCAGACTTAAAAATGGAAGTTGTTGCAATTCAGAGTTAAAAGTCGAAGAGGTTATATCTAGAATCAATGAAGTCCTAAACAAAGATAAAAAAGAAGAAAAATAACCACTTGGGTTGCGTGCCAGGAAAGGATATTGTAAGATGGATTGGGAACTAATAATGATTTTCGCAAAATGGACTGTTCTTACATCTATGGCTTTGTATATAGTTGTCAAGATATTTGGAGAAAAGAAATGCCCAACAACAAAAGACGGGGAGTAACGATTGTATTGGTAGCGGTATCTATGTTTATGTTGCTGGGATTCGCAGTGCTGGTGATAGATGTTGGAGCCATGTTTAATGTGCGCGGAGACCTTCAAAGAACCGCTGATTCAGCAGCGCTAGCTGGAGTGTCCGCATATATATCCGATGAAATGAATATGGTTCGCTTTGGTGGTGGATCTATAGGTCCAGTAATTACCAACGGAAGAAGTCGTGTTCATGAATACGCAGGCATGAATGCTACGTTCGGATCTTCGGGTATAGATATCAATACTTCAGATATAAAAATGGGCCAAATAGATTTGTTATCGGCTACTAGTCCCGTAGATTCAGATGCAATGCCTAATAATTTTAACGCAGTCAGCGTCCTGGCTAGACGAGATCATCTAGCGAATGGTCCTCTAAAATTGTTTTTTGCACCTATATTTGGAAAATCTTCTACTAATATAACCGCATCAGCAACAGCGGCCTTTGATGATAGATTTTCTGGTATAGATACGGAAGATGAAAATGGAGCGGGAATATTGCCATTTACCATCCATAAAGACGCATTTCAACAAGAATTGTTGAATGGTGGCGATCAATATGGATTCTCTGAACCAAATGTCTATAACGGTCCCGATAATATAAGAGAAATTAGACTGTTCCCATATCCATTGTCGGGAGATCCACTAGCATACGGAGATGGCAACTTTGGCTATCTAAATATCGGCAATCCAAGCGAAAGCGCTGCTATTGAAGCTGTGCAAATTGAGGAAGGTGTCAGTGACGATGAATTCTTAGCTGAAATTGGCACAACAGACCTGAAGTTTAAAGACGATGACGGTTATCCAATAACATATCAAATAGATGGAAGTCCTGGATTATCGGCAACGGCAGAGAGTTCTATTGAACTAAGGGTTGGAGATATCATAGCCTTTTTTCTACACGACAATGTTGTATTAAGTGGAGCGATAGCCCAATATACTATAACTGGAATGGTTTACGCACGAGTTATGGGTGTGAATTTAAGAGGGAGAATGGAAAACAAGTACTTCTATGTCCAGCCTGTAACTTATGTTGGGTCCGATGTAATTATAGATGAGAATTCCCCGAGTTCGAACGGTTTGGTGGGTAGAATCGTTTTAGTACGATAACTATCTAAAAACAACGATAAACGCAAACTACCCCGTCATTGTGGCGGGGTTTTTTATTAGAAAAATAGAACGATTTGACTTTGACAATCCAGTGCATATAATACGAGGGCGAGTACCAGAGCGGCTTATGGGCCTATCTTATAAATAGGTATACGTGGGTTCGATTCCCACCTCGCCTAGTTACACCGGAGTAAATCTCTATGGAAGTCATTTGTAAAAATTGTAAGAAACCCTTGCACAGACTGCCTAACGAAATTAAAAAAAGTAAAAACCACTTTTGCGACCATTCGTGCGCAGCAATATACAACAACAAACATTCTGACAGAAAATACGGACCAGCACCACAAAACAAATGTTTGTTTTGTAACAAAACTATCAATGCTGTTCGAAAATATTGCTCAGACGAATGTCTGCGAAAAAATAAGAAACCAATCAATAGAAAACGAAGTAAGGCAATTGTTGGTAAAATTCCATTCAACAATTATTGGATATACGGACCATATCTTCACAAACAAATGCAAAGAAACATGATATTCCTTATACCCATAGTCCCGACAGATAAAAGAACAACTATAAGCTACGCAAGATATTTAATGTCTCTTCATTTAAAAAGAAATCTTACGCAAGACGAAGAAGTAGATCACATAGATGGAAATAAAAGCAACGACACAATAATCAATCTACAAATTTTATCCAGAAAAAAGAATCAACACAAATATGTATTTATAGATAGCCCAGCCAAAAAGAAAATGGTGTTTTTGTGTTGTCCAGAGTGCCTAGTAGAGTTTATAAGACCTAGAAATCAAACACATTTATTAGGTTTCAAAAACGCCACCTTTTGTAGTAGAAAATGTTGTGGCAAATTTACCGGACGAAAAAACAGAGAAGACGTTAGTCAAAGGTTAGCCAACAATATTGTGCGAGAATATGTAGCCCGTTGTCCATCAAGCATTAAAAATTCTTAATAATAATTTGACAAACCATTTGCTTCTGCATATTATAAGTTGTAGACAATACAGTTTCTAATACAGGAGAAAGCAAATGGAAACTAGTACACCACCACAGATAATTTCTGATCCCGCATTTGGAATCGACCTTCTAAGTAGGGAAGGTGATGAAGTCGTCATAAGGGTTAAAAGAGGAATACTCGGTGCTTTATCCAATCAATTAATTAAAACACACAAACATTACAGAGACACGGAGGGACAGTGGAAAGCACGGAAAGGAGCAACTATAATCCGTAAACTAGGCTTTGTCCTCGCGCAGTGCGGCGACTATCTATATGACGACAAACTACCAGAACCAGAATTTATGAGATTAGAACAATGAATTTTCTAAGAAACGAAAACGGACCAACGGCAACAGAATACGCTATTATGTTAACGTTAATTGTACTCGCTACTGTTGGAGCTATTAGCTCTCTAGGTCTGAATATGTCAGATATTTTCGCAAGCTTTACCGGTATTTAAAATGAAACAAAGTGAAATTTTAAAACAATTAAGTAAAATTTTAAATAAAGATGATATAGATAAAGAAAGTCCGATCTCACGATCACTTTCTTCCAAACACTCGTCGTCTATTGAAATATTATTGGAACACGTCACAATTCTTGTTGCCGAACTACGGCATGATGCAGAATCTAGTAAGCGAGAACTTTTTGAAATCCGAGATATACTGGAGTATGATTTCGAAGAATAACCTGCAACTACTAGATTTATATCGTAGAGTTAAGCGTATGCAGAAAACGTATGCGCTTTCTCTATGGATAAACATAGTCCTGATTATCGTCGTTATCTACCTTACCTGTTTTTGATTTTTTTACTAAGTCTGTGGTCTAAATATTCCTATAGGGGAGAAGAGTGATGGAAAGCTTTAATACGAAATTTAGAGATTACTGCCTGTCTGGTCATGCTATGTTGTCGGTCAACACTCATGAAAAAGATAGGGCTATAGAAGAAATTAAACAATCTATAGACAGAAATATTCTATCATGGTCTGTTGCCTCTGGCTGGAAAATCTTAAAAATCCTAAGAGGGGTTAACCCTGAAATCAATGGGATAAACGAAGCCAACACTGATGCAGTAGCAGCACTCACGGCAATCGACAACTTTCCAGAAGAAACCATTTGTATCTTAAAGGACTTTGGTCCATACGTGGACAAAGACACATGCTCTAACTTCGATCTAGTAATAGGAATGCTAGACGCAAAAAGAGAGGCACTGTCCAACAACGGTCAGACCATAGTGTTCGTGGGGGCAGATTTTAAGGTGCCGAATGCTTTAAAGCATGATATTACCACAATGGATTTCGACCTACCGACCTATGATGATATTGTTAAACAAATAAAGTTTGTTTGCGATGGTGTAGAACTGAAAGATGGAACCAAGTTCGTACCCGATGAAACCAACATCCCATTGATTGCAAATGCCTGTAAGGGAATGACCCAGCAGGAGACATTGGACCGAGTCGCATTAGCCATACGGAAACATAAAGATTTAAATGACGACGCAGTACAAACAATCATTAGGGAAAAAGGTGCTGTTATTCGTTCGTCTGGCCTCTTAGATTTTGTAGAACCTCCCGATGGTGGACTAGACTTGGTTGGAGGATACCAAGCGCTAAAGAACCACGTCAAGTTAGACAAGCCTTGCTTCTCTAAGAAAGCAGTAGATTTTGGTATTGATTTCCCCAAGGGAATTTTGTTAGCAGGTGTTTCGGGATGCGGAAAGACTCTTCTGTCTGCTGCTATCTCGTCTGAATTTGGCTTTCCAATGATATCTATGGATGTAGGTAGTCTTATGGCTAAATACGTCGGAGAATCAGAAGGGAACATGAGAGAAGCTATTAGAACAATAGAGAGTGTTGCACCATGTGTGTTGTTAGTAGACGAAATTGAGAAAGGTTTTGGTGGTGGAGATTTAGATGGGGGATCATCAAAAAGAGTATTCGGTACGTTTCTTAAATGGTTAAATGACCATAAATCCGCAGTATATGTAATAGCCACCGCTAATGAGGTACAAAGTCTTCCGCCAGAGATATTTCGCAAAGGAAGATTTGATGAAATCTTTGGTTTAGACCTGCCGTCGCATGATGAAAGACGGGACATTTTCGATATACATATATCAAAAAGAAATAGAACAACTGAGTTTTATGAACTTACATCTTTGGCGACAAGCACAGAAGGTTTTACTGGAGCAGATATAGAACAAGTAGTTAAACTGGCTCTTAAGATCGCCTTTTGTCAGGAAAAAGAACTATCTCGAAACCATCTAGAAACGGCTATCGATTCTATTGTCCCGCTAATTAAGACAGAGCCAGAGAGGGTGGATAAGATAAGAACTTGGTGTAAAACACATGCAAAAGAGGCGAATCCTGTTTCTAATAGCGTTGTAGCTAAGTCATCTAAGAGGAAGGTTACTGTTTAATGTCTGTTAAAAACTTGATGGGCCAAAAATTTGGACGACTAATAGTTGTTAAATATGCTGGATCCAACAAGGATAGGGCTGCAACCTGGGAGTGTGTTTGTAACTGTGGTCAAAAAACTATAGTTAGAGGAAATCATTTGTGTAGAGGGTTGATTAAAAGTTGTGGATGTTTATCGTCAGAAATGACATCTAAAAGAATGAAAACTCACGGAATGACCGATTCCCGTGTATATAATACATGGGAACATATTATTGCCAGATGTAATAATCCAAAAATTCAAAATTATAAGAGATATGGCGGCAGAGGAATAACCGTCTGTAAAAGATGGTTAAAATTCATTAACTTCCTAAAAGATATGGGCGAACCACCAACTGGATACTCAATAGACAGAATAGATAACAACAAAGGGTATTGTAAAAAAAATTGTAAATGGTCAACAAGAAAAGAACAACAAAGAAACACTAGAAATAATCGTTTACTAACCTTTTGTGGACAAACTAAATGTTTAATAGAATGGAGCGAATATCTAAATATTAAATATAAAACATTGGCGGCAAGATTGGATAGATTCCATTGGTCTATAGAAAAAACGTTATCGACACCAGTTCAAGGATGCAAAAATGACTACAACAATTGAATTGCCAAAAATTAGCGATGACACTATTTCACTTTTCAACGTTGGATGTCTTATTAATTTAAGAGTCGGAACATGGTCCGCTAGGAGAATGCTAACCCGTGAAGACATGGTTAGTATGGATGTAGATCCACATAATTTACCGGAAGATTTGGTAAATCCTGGTCGTAAACTTTTAGTTCCAAAGGCTGAACTACAACTATTAACCCATCTAGAACAAAAGGCTAGAAAATATCTAGAAAAATGGAGTGTCCCATTCGGAATTTCTAACTGTCATTTTGTACCAATCAATCTATTGAATGACGTAGAACAGGAGCTAAGCAGCACTAAAGACGCATTCTTTCGGGAAGTAGACAACTTTATTGGCCGATTTTCAGAAATGAGAGAGGTCATGCAGGAATCTTATGGAGAATTCTGGGAAAAATGTCTGAAACATCTGTACCCAGCAACTCCCAGACTACTAAGACAAAAATTTAAATTCGAATGGCATATGTTTAGAATTGCCGGATTAAATAGTATCCAAGAAACCAGTGTAATAGACGCTATGGCGCAAGCAGATATTAGAAAAGAAAAGAGTAATGAGCTAAGATCTCAAATGCAAAACCAAGTTAGCGATTTTGTAGAAAACTATGTAAGCACAATGCGCCAAGAAACAGTTAACTTCTGTAAATTAATGAGCGCAAGAATTAACGAACAACCATTTGGAGACGAAACCGAGCCCAAAAAATTCACGGCACGGGCGTTTACTATGTTTAGGAATCATGTTAAAAAATTCCAAACAATGAATATATTCGGCGACACAGAAATTGCAACAATGCTAAGTAAATTTGAGGAACGCTTCTTAGATGAGCATGTGTCACCGAGTGATTTTGATTGTACGGAAATGAAATATGCCGTCACCACTGAACTCGCTAAGATTACTAAACAAGCTGAAGACGAGGGAGAATTTCTTGGGAAACTGAAGAGAAGGGTAATTATATAAATGAAAGAAATATGGAGAAATATCCCTGATTATAATGGAGTATACCAAGCTTCTAATGCGGGAAAAATTAGGTCTTTATATATAGGGACAAAATTAACAATAAACAATACAGAAAAAATAATTCGTAGACTAGAGATAGGGCATTCAATAACCAGTATTGCTAAAGATTTTAATGTCTCATATCAACATATATGGCAAATAAAAAGAAAAAACATTGATCTTCGACCCAAAATATTAAAAGCGGGTATAAATACCAATGGATACAAAATAGTTGTTTTGTGTAAAAATAAAGATAAAAAAACACACACAGTGCATAAATTAATACTAACAACTTTCGTTGGAGAAAAACCTAAAAATATGGAGTGTCGTCATTTAGATGGCAATAAATTAAATAACGAATTAATAAATTTACGATGGGGCACACGCCATGAAAATGCAAAAGACAAATTTAAACACAACACATTTAAATCGCCCTTTAAAAATAATCACAAATTAAACCGTGGAGAAAAACACCCCAATTCTAAACTTACGGAACACCAAATACTAGAAATTAGACAACTGTTAAAAAACAAAAATTTAAGTCAAGCAGAAATAGGAAGAATGTTTAATATCAATAGAGGACACGTTTGGGCTATAAAAAATAGAAAATTATGGAAACACGTCAAGGAGAAATAGTATGAGTTTATATTGTCAAGTAGCCACCGAATTCAAAGACCAGCAATCATTAATCGCGGCTTTAATGGAAACAGGAAATTGGAATTCTGGACAAATAGAGATTCATTCTGAAGCTCAGAATTTGTTCGGGCACACAGGAGATATGAGAAAAGATACTGCCCATATTATTATTAGACGTAAATATATTGGTAAGTTATCAAATGATATCGGATTTCGTCGCACAGACACGGGAGAATTTGAAGCTATTATTTCTGAATATGACAGAAGTAAGTATGGCGACCAGTTTATTGGTCGTTTGAAAGGAAATTATGCATTCCGTACAGTAGAGCGTAATCAGAAAGCGCGCGGACGTACTGTGATGAGGGAGAAGTTGCCGGGTGGTGGTCAAAGAATTAAAATTGGGGGCTACAGATGAAAACTAAAGATGGACACACAATCAAAACTAGGAGTGTATACTATTTAGTCTCGGGACAATTAGTTGGTATATCTAAATGCAAGTGTATTAAAATATGGAAGGATACAGATCGTAGCAACATTGTCAACGTGGAAACTAGAGAAAGAGTCCATTCACTATACACCTTCGAAACGGAAAGGCTATTCAGAAGCTTGACAAAAGCCAAGCAATTTTGCTTAAAAGAAATCCGATCAGACATGGATCAATTTAAAGAATGTTTTAATCT
>SDBT01005115.1_pt1 | contig 22122 bp, 10 predicted proteins | sample 2277101 | NCBI WGS metagenome assembly SDBT01 (sample SAMN10404973, study PRJNA504765) | marine sediment metagenome | isolation source: marine sediment core GS10_PC15, 103 cmbsf | place: Arctic Ocean: Southern Knipovich Ridge | collected 2010 | reverse complement strand
ATTCAAGTTCATCTCGTATGCCGTGTGGTGGGTGCGGCAGTCCATCTTGCAGTCCCTGTCCGAGCATTCCCGCATGGTGCGGGTTCCTCTCAACCGGCAGAGTGATATCACCAAGATTGTGAAAGCGGCTGAGGAGTTAGAGCACCAGCTCGAGCGCCGGGCTCTGGTGGAGGAAATCGCCAAGCACGTGGACAAGGAGCCCCACGAGGTGGCGAATACCATGCAGATCAGCTGGCGACACCAGTCGCTTGATATGCCTTTCTCCGACTTTGAATCCAACTCCCTAAAGGATATTATACCTGATCCAGGGTCGCAGGAGCCGGACGATAACCTCTTCGATGATTCTCTCAAGGAGGATCTCCGGTTAGCCCTCTCTACCCTCAAGGTTCGAGAGCGAGCTGTTCTTAAAATGTACTTTGGGATTGATCAGGGCTATGCCCAGACCCTGAACGAGATAGGAGAAATGTTCAACCTCACGCGCGAGCGGGTTCGGCAAATCAAGGAAAAGGCCATCCGTCGCCTACAGCATATATCCCGCAGCGTCTATCTGCGGCCATACCTATAGACACCCGGTCGAGATATTCACCATATAACGTATGGAATCTCCTGATTATCCGCCGGTTTTCCTTGATCTTTCCTTAATAGCCTGAGTAATCCCCTGGATTTATACACAGTTAACAGCAGCACCAGCTAGTAGACTCACCACCATCATTTTACCAGTAAATACTAACTTAAGACCTGTACCAGTTTTTTTAGGCAACGGCAGATTTCAAACCTGAAATCATGTTGCATGAATAGAGGCCTGCTTTACGCGAGCACTTTTTTTAGCCAGTAGAGTTCTGAATCAAAGGGCTCACTATCATAATTATCCAGTAGCAGTCCTAGTACTACTCTAAGGTGGTTGATGATAATTTGCTTTAAGTCTACCAGTCTTATTTTTCTTCTCGAATAACTAACTATATCAGATTTCATACTGCCACCATGAACAAGACTACTCCGCATGTGATAGACTTCCTTTGCCTCATTATATTTTTCAAGACGATCATCCGGAGGGAAGAGTGAAGCGTAATTAGTGCAAAATCTATACGTTAGCTCGCCCCTAGTCTTCTCATTACCAACTTGATTTAGGAGGAGAGATTCAAGACCTATTACTGCATCGATTATGCTGTCTTGTGCTGATAATCGGATTTCTGCCTCGTGCAGCTTATTAAGTGCAAGATCGAATGAGTTAGTTTTCAGGGAACGCAATTTTGCATATAATGATTTCCACTGTTGAGCCTGATCTTTTGAAAGTGTTACGCTGGGGCCATGAATAGCAGTAAAAGACTTATGAGATGATCCACCTATAAAGTTTGCTGCATAGCCTTCGATTTGACGAATTCGAGAAGTACAGCCAAGTGCACCATCTGACACAAGATTGAGAGAATGGATAATGTGATCAATTTCTTGATCAAATTTTAATATGGGATCTTCCCTTGCCAATTTTCTGTTCATGTCGAAAATAATGTCGTCTTCATAAGAAATGATAATAGCAGATCTACAAAGTTCAGTAAAATCTGGAAGACCGTATAGATTTCGAAAGAGGTGCGTTAGTTCATCCTCATCAAGTTCTCTGACTTGGATGCTTTTACTAAATGATACTTTGGTTTCACGGTCTGGTAAACGAAGATTTCGCACAGGAAAGTACGTAATCATAGTATATACTGGATCTGATAACATGCATAGGAACATCTTTATCTCGGAATCAATTGCTGATTGTAAATCAGTAACTGATGGGGGTGCATGCAATATGTTGTAAATCAGTTTTTGAATCCAACGTTCTCCTCTATAACCCATAGATCCGTATCTACTGCCTATCTGCCCATTTAAATAGGGATAATTCTCTTCAATGAATTGATTAAAATTAGTGAAGTCATATTGATCTATTATTGATCTAGCCTGGATATTGAATGAATGAATGTAGTCTGGTTCAGCAATATCTACTGTTCGTAGGTTGTCATCCTCTTCTATTACGACTTTTTGCAATTGTCTTTGAAATATTGTATAAGGATTTTCTATGATTTTTGCCAATAACTCATTTAGGCAATTTTTCAAAGCCTGTCTTAGATCATCCACATTTTCTCCAAATCTAGACTGTTGTTTATGAAGCCTTTTCCAGAGTCTTGAGTCCTAGTAATTCCTACTTGAGCAAACCCATATCCCAGGTAATGTATCGGTTCAAAGCCTTTTGGACATTCAGGGCTAAAAACTAAGAGATACAATTCGCTGTTCCAAGGTTTAGTTCACGCCTCATCTGAAGCGTCCTTCGCTTGATCTCCCGCCTCATGGAACTCACCACAAAGTGCCCCGTCGGCTATTTATTATCGCTATCCTTTGCGAAAAGAGAATCAATAGCCTCAGCAACACGCTCCATAATACCCAACGCCATTACTGGTGTCATGAATGTCACATGCTTAGGATGGGAACTATAATTCCGGTATTTCCGCACATTATGCCATCGATTTCTAGTGGGCTCGTCAATTAGACCGTGCTCGGCTAACCAGTCGATCCGTTTTTCAAAAGTATTGGTAACATTCTTTGGGCCACCCAGCTTTTTACACATGTGCACCGTCGCAGAATCGGCAGATAAGATTGCGCGCTCCATCCCAACTGTGAACAGGGGGTAAAAATAGTAGCCGTATGTGCATATTGCCTTCGCCAGTTCGATCTGCTCAGAGATATCTTTCGGTACATTAGGATTCAAGGCTACCTTTTCTATTTCCTTCAGATAATCCTCACCTGTATAGTATTGCCATCCGCTTTCATCTTTTCCTTTAGCCTGACCAGCACTAGCTGGGTCAGGTTCTGACCAATTGGACAAGTTGATTCTCTTGAAGGGGAGTTCAGTCATCAGTGTTACACCGGCCCGTTACTCCTCCCTCTCCCAAACCACTTCTGAAATCGCCTTAAACTGGCTCAATGACAGTTGGCCCCTCACATTCCGTGCTTTCGATCCAGGTTTTTGCAGTGCCTTCATAATGGCTGGTCGGTTCGCCTCACATATTTCAATCACATCATAATTCTCATTAAGTAGAACGAGCATAATCGTATCCCACGGTTTCGCGATATCGATTTTCCCGAGTCGCCCGTATTTGGGGCCAGTCAACAATCTTCTTGACTTTATCTGGACTTTTACTTTCTTTCTACCAACCCACCTTATAGCATCATACCCCGGCTCCCTGGCAACAGCAAGCTCCAGCCCAAGCAGCCTGGCTGCCTCAACCTCAGCTACTTCACCTGTAACGCCAAGTGGTTTGCCCGTAAGGGCATAGTACTCTTTCGCCAAAGCCTTTACTTCAGAAATGATTTCAGTAACCCGCCACATGGCTTTTCAACTCACTCCCTCCTCCACAATTCGTATCTCCTCCTCCGTCAAACCATAGAGTGCATAGACTAGCCTGTCGATTTCCCTCTCCAATTCTGTAGTGGCTGCATCAAGATTATCTTTCTTTATCGCTAATATAGTACCGACTATCTCCTCTAATTGTTTTCTCTTAGCAGAAGGGGCGTCTGGGATCGGAAATTGCTCAACGTAAAGATTTATCCAACGTGGTACGCCCATTCCGCTGGTTTGCGCTATTAGCTTTAAATAAAACTGGATAACTCTTGAATTAAGAATAGACAAGAGGTAATTCTCTGAATAGCCCCGAGGAGCTAGCATGAAATACGAACTGTTGAGACACCAAATGCCAGCTGAACAATGAGTGAACCGTGCTTGATCAGTTAATTCTATCCACACAATCTTTCCTTGGTCAAAATCATCATAGAACGCACAAGCCCTTAGGTTCCACCAATTTTGGCCTTGAGCTCCACGTTGCCGAAAGTCTTCCCCAAATGTCTCAAAATAGTTGTAAATAGCACCGTAATCACGACGAATACTTACTCCATTCTTTGCTGCAATTAGAAAGACTTTGGGATTAAGCAAGCCGTACCTCTGAATGTCCTTCCCTCGAATTATTGGCACAATTATGTCTGCAGCCGAACTCTGAGCGGCGACAATCTTTTCCTTTGTGGATTGCTCAATAATGAAGGCTTTGTTGAAACCGGTGGCTATGCCCAGTCGTATCTTCCCACCGAGCTGTTTAATAGTTTGACCACTCGATTCAATCTTTGACTGGATTGCCAAGACCTCCTGTTTGGCAAGACTCCATTGGCTAGAATTGAAATGGGTGATCGGAATTTGGTAGGAGCTGTTAAGAACATGTTCTCTGAAACTTCCTGTGTTCCAAGACCGAATGCCTACTAGAGCAGTGCCTAATCCCTGGGAGCCGATTTTCTCTGCAAGCAAGATTGCTACATTAACTATCGCCTCAGAGAAGATTTGAGAAGCTTCTAGATTATGAAGCATACGGATCGTGCTATTAGTAGATAGAAAAGTTCGGAGATTAGAGCCGTATTCTGCTTTGAGATACGAATTTGATGTTACAAAGCACAGAAGCCCACCCCGGCGAGTTATCATTAGCGCACGTTCAATGAATACACAGTATATATCAGCAAAAGCGCTGAATGATTTGAACTGGCGCTTCAGAACACGTTTGTCTTCGGTTATCTGGTCGTGGCTAATATACGGCGGATTGGCTATTACAATATCGAATCCACTCTTCTCGTGGTACACTTCGGAGAAATAGATTTCAAAGTCGAATACTTGATTACCACCTGTGAGTTTATGGATCAGGTCGTCAATCTCGGTCTTCAGAGTCGCCTTTATGGCTGGATCAGTCTCATCGAAGTAGCGTGGTTTCAAATCTTCAAGTCGCTGAAACAGTTCTTGATTGAAAAGGGTCCTCCCCACCCCAAACAGGGAATTCCCAACGACCATCTTGTAATCGAGGTTCGGTAATGGCTTAATTTGTTTCACGTCTTCTTCATCCACAACCAACGAGAGCCATGCCCGTAATCTGGCAATCTCAACGGCCCCGGCATCAATATCCACCCCATAGAGACAGTTCTGGATGGCGTGTCGTTTGAAGTGATAGGGAGTACGCTCGTGAATATCATTGAAATAAGGCGTAAGGGCGGATCGCGCACGGACAATCTCCATCATCATCCCCACTGGGAACGCCCCGGAACCGACGGCCGGATCGCAGATGGTGATTTCCTGGAGTTTCTCATCGATCAACCGGGCATATTGCTCAATGCTCTTCGGCATCTTCACGCGATAATTCGTTTCAACAGCTTCATAGTGGGAAATCTGCTCACCGATACGGACAAATGTTTCGATGTCAGCGCGAGGTACGTGTTCCTCGTAAATGGTGGTCTTGAATGTGCCCTGCTCCTTCTCAGCAGGTCCGAAGAGTCTCTTCTGTACTGGTTTGCCGGGTATCATGGATTCAGCCCGTATGTTGACGGCGCTATCGAGGTAATGGATCAAACTCTCCTGGCACATGTAGTGGACGATCTCGCGCGGGGTGTAATAGGCTCCCATTCCCTTGCGCCGGTTTTCTTCGATCAGGTTCTCAAACACTTTCCCCAGCATCTCGGGGTCAATAGCCACCTCTTTTTCCAGAGGCTCTGCCTCGTTCACCGTAAAGTTGTAGCGGTCAAATACGTCGAGAATACCGGTGCCGGTTATGCCTTCTTCAACGAGCTCGGAGTTAGTGAAAAGTTTGTTCGGAAGTACGATGTCGGTCTTTTGCCAGTCATAGTCCCCAAGCGGCTCGAATAATCCTCCGTTCAGAAAAGGAATACGGCAACCGAAACGTGATTCCCAGGCTTCATGCCCCCTGTCGGTGGCCAGTGTATCGTAGAAAAGCGGTTCGAGAACATCGTTGAAGAAGTTTCCGTACTTGCAGTAATCGCCTTTGGCCAGCCTGCGAAGAAAGTCACGCGGACCGGTCCCCCAGGCATGTCCTTTCTGCACACCAAGCCAACCTTTCCGCTGGAGGAAATAGAGGAATACGATCTGCCCCAGGATTTTCTTGGCAAAGTCCACCATGCTGATATTCTTCGCCTCGAAGTCGGCGCGGATGGTTACATCCTTACTAGAGAGTTTCTCCAGGGCGTCATGAAGTTCCTCGAACAAACCGGTGTACAGCTTGAAGAATTCCTTGGTAACAGCCTCAACGCTGAAGGCCTTTTCGATTGCTGATAGGGTGGGATCGGTGCTTGTATCCTGGAGAATATCCAGAAAGCGTGTCTGGGCCGTATGGCAACTCTCTCCTTCCCCAACAATGTAAGAGAAACGGCGAGCAGGTGTTAGACGGGTCTCAACGCCTACCTTACCTGTTTCTTCCCTGACGGCCGCATACTCCATTTTCACATAGGAGAAACGCCACAGTGTTTCCGTTGGTGATACGAAGGCAACCAGCGCCGCTTCCTTCTCGTCGCGTTGCTTCAAATGATCGGCAACAAAGTCGCGGATGGCGGTCCGGGCACGATCCAGTTTGGATTCGTGGGTGAGATGCACGATGAGTACATCCAGCCTATCCTGATCAGGTGTTGAATAGGTGCCGATTCTTTCGTATCGGCTGACGTAATTCTTGAAGGCGTTCTTGATATACTGGTTGCCCCACGCGGAGGCCTTTGACTCATCCACCCGGTTGAGCAGGTTGATGATGAAATTGCGGAATCTGGCTTTATCGAAGGTCTGGGGGAAGGTCTCCTGAACGAGATGGTAAGCCTGCTCGCGGTTCATTTGGTCTCTTCCAGCAGGTATGAGGAAAGGATGACCTCACGCGGGCTGAAGACATTCGAGGTTTGCGCGGCACGGGGTGCCTGGAAGAATTCCGTCGGTATATCTCGTCGTAGAATTCCCAGCACTTTCAATGGTTCAATCTCCTTCTTCAAGGCAGCGGCCACCTTCTTCGTGGTAGGTTTGGGAAGCGCCCCATCAATCAGGAGTTGTACCACACGCTGAATGTATTGCTCGTCGTCCTCAGTGAAGCCGTGATAGTGACGAATCTCTCTTGCTCTCAGGCGCTTCAGAATATATGCATCGTTCGCTCCGCCACGGTGTTTAGGGATGGCGTCGTCTAGGTCGAAACTGGTGGCAACCTCAAATGCGTGCCGATTCTTCTCTAATAGTGTGTAAAAATCACGGGGGACGTTTTGACGTGTCTCTGTGGGCTCAATCGGTTTGAGAATGTTCGCTGTAGCAAAGAAATCAAGCTCGATAGCCTCGTCAGCATCGGGCTGGGCCAGAAAAAATTTATCGAGCCGGCCTTGACGGAAATAAGTCAGCAGAGATGGGACTTGATCCACGTCTCCACGATTGTCTTCCGATACAAGCCTGGTCGACCGGGCCTTCTTCGGTAGACGTTTGATACGGGTGAAGAGTTCAGGTTGATTGTCGCGCACCTCCCGGATCTCAGTCAGGTATTCCAGTTCGCTCTCTTCCTCTTCGTCCTCGCCGGTGATGGTCTTTTTAGAGGTCAACTTGGCGAACAAGTCATGTGACTTAATCTCCTCACCTTCTGTAAGAAGACGGGAATCTGCACCGAGCATCTCGATGAAAGCGTGGATCTTGGCTTCGGCTGCCTCCTTTAGTTTGATCTGATCATTACTCTCTTCCGTCGGAAAAAAGTTATAGGTATAAATCGTGTCAAATTCAGTATCCACACGGTTCACACGCCCGACGCGTTGGATGAGGCGGGTCGGATTCCAAGGGATGTCGTAGTTGATCACAATATTGGAGCGGTGCAGATTGACCCCTTCGGAGAGTACTTCGGTAGCAACCAGTATCCGATATTCGTCCTGGGGCTTATACGCCCGGGCGTCGAAATTGGCGATCACCTTCCTGCGGATAGACTCATCAGAACTGCCGGTAAATAGCAGCTCCTTGCTCTCGACTTCCTGCGATATCCTGTCGGCAAGGTATTCAGCCGTCTCCTTCGACTCCGTGAATATGACGATCTTGCCCTCCTGCAGTATGGATTCCTTTTGAAGCACCGTCCTGAAAGCCTCCCATTTGGGATCGCGCTTAATCCTTTTCCAATCCGCGTATATCTTTCGAAGAATACTCCGATCATGCTCCAGGTCCTGGACGAACTCCGGGGTGAAGTCCTTCGCATCCAATTGCTCTGCTTTATCCGCCTCTAGTAAGCGCTCAATGGCTTCTTGGTCGTCGGTTTCAAGTAGATCGAAAATCTTATTGATATGCTTCCGGCTGATATAGACGTGCCCTTTGTGATACTCCTCAATGACACGATCATAAGTGTGGATGAAGCGATTAAGGGTCAAGCGAAACGCATGGAAGCTGCTCTCAAGGCGCTTGATCATGAGAATTTTCATGAACCTAGCAAGGTTCCGTTGGCTCTGAATTTCTCGTTGTTCACGTTTGCCCTCGTAATAGGTCAATGGCATGTAACGGGCGTAAGCTAAAGCCTGCGTCAACAGATGAACGGTCTCATTGAATATCTCATTTTCAGTTTGATTAAACTTATAGAAGAGAGGTTGTGGATCGGCAACATCGGGAAATCGGAAGCCCTGGAGTTTTAAGTCCTCCCCGTAGTAATTCATGATTTCATTTCGCGTGCGGCGAATCATCAGGTACTTGAGTATGTGTTCGCGTGTTGCTTTGGCATTCGCCTGGACTACTGCAAAATACCGTTCTCGGTCAGCTTGGCGGTCAAGGTCCTTTAGGTTTCTCTCAAGGCGGGTGAAGAAGGCTTCAAGGTTGCGAACGTTTGGGATTGTGCTGTTCTTGCCGTTCTGGAACAACTTTACCTGACTAAGGATGTCCCTGGGGGTGTTATTCAGTGGCGTCGCTGAGACCAGGATCACTCGTTTTCCTCGGCAGATTTGCGCCAGCATCTCATAGGTCTGGTTCGTCTCGGTACGGAAGCGATGCGACTCGTCGATGAAAACGTTGTGGTATTTCGATACATCACGTTCTAGCAAATCTTCTAGTTTCCCAATAGACTCAAAATCGGTGTGCGGCACACGAAAGTCTCCGAACACATTCGGCCATGAACCCCGATTGTGCTTGTCTAATAAGTGCGGTGGTGCGATCACCAGCGAACGTCCTGTCAGTTTCTTCGCGAGTAGAGCAGACATATAGGTCTTACCAAGGCCTACGACATCAGATAAGAACAGGCCGCCGTACTCCTGGAGCACTTTATGAGCGCTTAGCACGGCCTCCTCTTGGTACGTCAGGCGCTTAAAGTCTTCCGGCACATAAACGTCTTCAAGTTCAGCTGGACGGCTCAACCCATCCCTGAAGTATTCGTACAAGAACTTGAGGTAAAGTTCATATGGAGTGAAATGAGCGAAAGGCGAACGGTTAACGATGGTGTCTTCATATGGGCTTGAAACATCTACAGCCACCGCCCAGAGTTCGTTGAACTTGGCAATGGCGAAATCATAGTCTGCACGGGTTTTCAATTCTACATTGAACTCAAGGTTATCCTGCAGTCCCGATTGGGTCAAGTTGCTCGACCCCGTAATCACACGCCCTTTATCTCGGTCCCCCTCAGCAAAAGTCATAATGTAGACTTTGGCATGTAGATTTTCCGTCGGGTAGGCTCTGATTTCCAGTTTACCTGAACGAATCCACTCAACAAACCTGTGAACCCCCGCCTCAATTTCAGCGCTATCTGACGATTTTTCGAACTCCCCTAAAATATCTTTCGGGACCTGCTCAATTACAGATGCATGGGAGTTTAGCGGTAGATCCTCTTGCTCCCTGGCTCTCTCCAAGAGATCATATGTTTTGCGGTCTGTCTTCAGTCCAACGAGGATACGAATCTTCTCGACATTATCCAGCGCTGCATGAATTTTATAGAATCCGCTGATGTAGAAATATCCGACGAGGCAATCGAAGTAGCGAGTAGTATCTTTTAGCAAGATCGAAAATCGATCACTCAAGCTGTTGCCGGGCTCATTCGTAAGAAAGGTTAGATCAGAAGACATTGTTAGGTCTCAATGTTGTATTCGAGAGCCGCTTCAGAATGCTGCTCTTCGGTGGCTGGCGACTGACAAATTGGGCATTTATCATTCATGCTCGATCCTCAGGATTGCTTGAAGTTAGGTAGAAATTACTCAGAATAGAGAGCCAAGGGCTTCAATATTCGGTCAAATACAGCCCAGTACCGTTGTTTGTAGGCCTTCAGAGTCCTTTGGACACTTGGGGCTAAAAACTAAGAGATACAATTCGCGTATCCAAGGTTTAGCTGACGCCTCTTCTGAGGCACGACAGCGTTGCCTCTAGATTGATCACCATTGGGCAAATCCTTATCCCATTTTCCTGTCCCGAAGTGTCATTTAACGACGGGAGATCAATGAACTGAAAAGACACTGCACTACCGCCAGAAAGATAAACTCCACAGAAATCCAGGGGATTACTCTCGCAATTCAGGAGGACACCGACGATTTCAGGCTATTATTCAGGAGATTCCACATCATATCTGCTGGATCTGACTGAAATTGCAGCCTTTCGTACATGTGCCCTTGAGACAAAGCCAAATTCGCTACAAAACCTACGTTATCTAGCCAATAATACCAAGAATCCCCAGGTAATCTCGCCAATCGCTCAGGTAATATAGCCAATCCTCCACAAGATCTTGGAACGTTTTGCTCGCTGGATCCTATTTCCAGCGGCTCACGACGAGGATTTTGGGAAGTGTGCAGTAATTGTGCAGTTTTTCTGAACGCTGGCTTGACAACACTACGTGTTATCGACGGGGGATCCGGTCAATTCTACAATATTTATTACCAGGATATAAGCCTAATAGCTTGAGCACCCATTCGCTTAAGCAAATAACACTTCAATCGTGTTCAGGTCTATCCTCCTTCTGACGAATAAGCTCTGTTCGAAGTTCACCCAGTTTTTCTGCAAGCCCGTCGATCAATGGGAGTAACTGGTGGGCGACCGCAATGTTTTCAGGTTCTTCACCCATACCATGCTCACCTAGTTGTGTTGCTCTTGCAAGCTGGGCCTGAGTAAAAATATTTAGAGCCTCAACGAGACGTTGCTCCTCAACACTGAGGATTCCTGCTGGTAATTGTTTTTCCTTATTATTCCCGAGCTGCGTCAGATTTTCAGCTAACAATCCAACTGTTATTCGGCATAAATAACTATATATATCGGCTGCTATTGAATTAAACCCATTCAATCTATTCATTTCCCATGGACTCGCGTCTGGACGCAATACATCCAAAATTCCAATAATATCCTTGAACGGAGTTAGCGGATACGCATTGCCAGGAAACGAAGCACGGTGCTCCCACACTTTCAAAATTGTATCAACCGCTACCGCAGAGGCTTCTTTTTGTTCTTGAGCGGAACCATTCTCAGCCTTGTCAATCAATTCTGCCAAGTAATGGGACATCCATCGTCCCAAGGTATCGACTCCATCAGCAAAACCCAATTCATCAACTAGATAAGATCCAAGAGCCAATACGTCCTTCGGCAGCGTAGATGCCTCCATCTCTTTTGAGGAGGATGATTCTTGAGAACCTCGCTTCCTTCTGGGTTTCTTTGTTAAACCGTGAATGTCTATCTCTGTTTTTTTCACGAGTTATCTGCACCTCCATAATTAATTCGAACCCTAATTCATTGATGTATGTTGCTAATGCTTTGCGGCCAATACTCAGTCGACAGCCTCCAGAATCGGGATCTGTGCCATATAGGCGATTATTTTCATCTTTATCGCCTGGCGTATCCCCCCATGCCTCGTATATACATGCTGGTGAACCGCTTTTTTCGTCTACCCATGTCGGTTTATGATCAAACTTATAGATTAACCCAAGAATTTCAATAACCTCAGGCGCAGGCCGGCTTGCAATCATTCCAACACCGTTCCGGAACGGATCCTTTCTTTCCGCAAGCAAATCGCCTTCAGACTCAGTAAGCCACCCACGTAACTGAAACGGGATATGATCAATTTCAAGACTATGTCCATTAGGGGGTAGCCTATAATCTCTGGAATCATTCGCTGTCTGTAGTGCTCGTACAAGTGCATCTGCAGTTTTGGGGGCAACTAATGCAGTAGAGACACTTACATTGGAATTATATCTCTCAGATCGATTTTGGTGATACCCGTCGACGACAATCATGTTTTCTTCATTATCAAGGCCTATCTCAATCAAGAAGTCATCATTGCTGATATCATCAATCCACTGCTCAACTGGTATCTTAGGTGCAAACCAGATCTGTGATTCTAGAGGTTTGACACCCCTTAAATCTGACAACCAAAGTGGCGGTTCTGTAAGTCCAGCATTTGACAGCCAATATTCAAGAGTCCCATACTCCTCGTCATCCTCTGATAATGCCAACGGCCTGGATTTCATTAATTCACCAGCAGCACACCACATCGCATGCCACTCGAGATAATTATTGTATCGCTCGATAGTTGGCATTGAGCCTTGCCCATGACTCCATAATCTATAATCACCTTCGGAGAATCTGCTTATCCTCTTCTGCCAATCCCAAAGCCAAACAGAATCTTTTTCGGACCAACGATCTATTATCCAATGCTCAGCCATACGCAAGAAATCTTCTTGATCTACATCGGCGAATACTCGAATCGCGCTGGGATACCAGTAAGGTAAAGTATCAAGGCTGTCGAACTGAAATCTTCCCTTTTGTTTTCGGAATCTATCAACTCTAGGATATTTTTGATTAGCCTCTTTGCGGGCTATCGGTGAAGTATTGATTGCATCAGTTGTGGCTCTTTCTCCCGGCGTTAGTAAGTCGGCATCACCGTTGGATAGACTAATCAGAGTTTGTTTAGCATAGCTTCTGAGTAGAAGATGAGGAAATTCATCATCCGTCGCCACCCGGAGTAAAAAGGGGGCCAATGGCGTAATCGATGATGACGATTCTTCGGCGATCCGGTTCAATGCTATGAGCAGCCAGAGACGAGCGGCTATCCAGTAAAAAGGAGCATCAGGAGCTCGATAATTAGGCTCCAACTTTTTATCATAGAGGGCTGTTATCTCATTGAGTAAATCCTTCTCGCCAAGTCTTACCACACAACGCACAACATGAGCGGCACGCCAGCGAATCCGCACATCGACGTCACCCATAAGAGCATAAATATAGCGAGCGCAGCTCTTGTCAATTTCATTTGGCAAATCATCTAGTTTGAACAGTTCACGATCTTTCTCTGGGACTCGCTTCAACAAGCGTGAAGAATATCGATCTATGATATCAGCGGCATCCCGCGCTGGAGAATACTTTGCAATTAACCCAACCAATGCGTACAATGTACCGACGTTAAAGTGTTCGGAGTTTGTTTCAATTCCGTGAAGTATCAGGTCTACTTTGCTATCATCAGAAAGGCCCAGCGAGTCAAGCAACTGTGGTAAGTTATATTCCCAATGCCCGTAGGGATAGTATCTACTGAAATCAGGTAAATTTTCTTGGATTAGAGCAGGCAAATGCTCCCGTTTAAAATCTCGGACTGCAAGCGATGATTCCGACCATAGATATAAGAAATGCATAATAGTGCGGGCCCAGTCATAAGCTAACTCCTCCTTTAATTCTTTTTTTATAAGAGTTTCAATAAACGCGATTTGTTCATCCAATTTTATATAATTACGTGCAGCACAGATTATGTCAAAATTGCCCAAGTACGTTTTTTGCTTCTTCGCTAGTAGCCTAGCCTCCTGAAGAAGAGAAATAATGCTCTCAGCCTCGTTTAATTGGTATCTAGACCAATCGATCTCGGAAAATATTTGTGATTTTTCTGTGTCCCGTTGCAAGACCTCTTCTGCTGTAATCGGTTCGGTTGACTTATCAGAAACTTTATGCTTCTCCCAAAAAGAGCAAATCTTTCCGAGCTGCTTTACCCAATATCCAGCGCTGTCCAGAGAAGGCATTTGACTGATAATGCTCTCATTGACAGTTGTCCGACCAATTTTAGAGAATCGTAGCAGCTCTAGTCGCGCCAACTCCTCTGCAATTGGGACAATGCTCATTTGGTCAGTATTACTTAATATTTTTGTTAATTGATCAGCATCTGGACGATCAACAAGGTGGAGTAGCCCCGTCGCAAAGACTGAACTCAGACTGCCACCTTCCAGACCTGTACTTATGATAGAAGACAATACATAATAGCAATCTGCAGTTCCAGTGTCCTCCCAGATGGCAGCAGTAGCTAAAGCCAGCGAAATATCCAATGTGGCAACCGCGGTCACTGATTTATCCCACGGGAAATGATCGTATCCTTCAAGACGAATACCAGCATCATTAGTGATTGCTGCTATCCGATGGGCGATATCGCGCTTCCGTCCAATGTCTAAACCACTCACTGCACATTTGGCCATTGGTTCAAAAAGTGCGATCTCATGCATTGCATCAACATCAACCTCGCTCGCTACACCGATAGCCAAGTTGAAAAGCGACTTGGATTCATTTCGGTTTATTGGTAGCATGATGCGGGCAAGCGCTAGCAGCGCTTCAATCTTCTCGCTTGCTGCTGTTTTTTCTTGAATCACTGTATGAGCCATTTCTTTGACTTCAATCTGAATTTCGGGATGCAACGGTTGCACTAAAGAAAGAGTAGAAAGTGCCTGCTGTTGTCCTTTTGAAAAACCGTTTGGCCACGCCTTGAAAGCAGCTTTTGTCAATCGCCAGACCACGGCTGGCTCCATACTGGGTATTGCGTTAAGATGCGTCATGGCTTGCGCAAGTTTCGTAGTTACGGTCCCTAAATGGTGTTGTCGCGAGATTCTCCAACTCTCGCTATGAAAGTTCTGAAGCGCCTTGTTAAGCTCCTTTTCGACGAGATCAGATTTAACAAGGCTTAGCAGAACTTGTGCACGATAATCATAGATAACAATCAGTGGTCCAATGATATCTTTGAGTTCTTTCTTTTTCTCCTTATCATCTTGATCGAACCGTCTGCGTTCCGTTTCCGAAATGCCCTGCGACGGTTCCGGTGGTGCAATCCAGTACGATTCTAAATCTGGGATATTGCCATCCATTCGCTCTAGTAGGCAAAAGGCGCGAACACCCAAATCGATTTTCACATAATCAGATGAAAAGATCTTGTCTCGCCGTCGCCAGTAATCAGGAAGAAAGAGGTGCAACAGTGGCCTAAGCCTCTCCTTGTCAGCACCATTCGAAATGGCAATTTCGCAGCCAGTTAATACCAAATCCAGATAATCATCCGAGCGTTCCTCATCACCGAAATGCGCCAACCGGTCAGTGCGGATTAATCTCCGGCACATTTTATGACCTAAGGCATTTACGAGCGAATGCATATCAATAGCCTCACCAGCAAGCGCGAGAGGAATACTAAGTAAGAAACTCCACGGTTCAGGAATACATCCTTGATCATGGGATGTCTTTACAAGAGACACTTCACTGGATGCGATCAATTTTTTTACCAGCAACGAAACAACGTGAAAGGATCTAGACCTTGGATGCCATCTCAGGAGATATTTAACCGCTTGTTCACACCCTTCGCTCCTGAGTTTTGCTTCAGTGGCTGCAGCAATATCAGTAGAATTAATAGGCCAAGCATTGGCGTGTCTGTGTCGTCGTCTCTGTTTCTCCAAATCCTCCTTACGCCGCTGCATCCACTCGTGAAGTAATCTAGCCTTATCACGAACAGCTATGCCATCTCCTGCTTGTGCATCCTTAGCCAACAGATGAAACAGGAACTTGCCGTGATGCTCGACATCTTTGGCGTTATAGAGAACGGCTCTGCCAATAGTATCGCGAGAAAAATGAACCGCAAGGTCCGGATTTTCGATTATAGTTCTATGAACTGCTTCATCAGTTTTCATAGCCTCTGCACCGACCAACAGAGTATATAGGGCGTCTGGGATATCGCCCGACGCCCGGCATACTTTCATTGCAATACGCAAGCGTTGTCGTTGAGCTTCCTGACGCAGAATCTGATCGGAGACAGCTTTCGGCACAGATTCCCTATCAATGAGATCTATTACTTCATTACCTCGGTCAGCCTCGTATAAAGCACTTGCAAGATGCATTGACGCATATTCATCAGTTTCGTAGTTCTCCAAGAAATGATCAGCGATCCGATCCCGTGTGTCCAAGGTCTTCTCTTGTCCCTTTTCACGGATGTAGTATTCAAAGTCTTCGTCAGCAAAACCTACAAGATCGTCATTCAACCTTAATCCGGGCAAATCGGCAAAGATATCACGGACATGCGCATCGTTTAAATTTGTCACAGCAGCCAAGTCTTTTATAGGGACTGGGGAAGGAAGAGATATCAGACCAGCACATAATAATTTGATCGACTGGATGTCACCATCCCGTCGCACCGCTAAATCGAAGAGCCCGTCGAAAATCTGATCAAGCGTTTTTCCATTCGGCCTTAAGAAGGTCAAAGCATCCTCTGGCCTTGAACCAGCTTGATCGAATACATAGCTCTGTGAACGTGGATTACCATTTGATAGAGCGTGAAAATCTTCCACCCATGTATCCGGTGCCTCTGGCCAAATATTTCGAACATATTCTTCTGTTTCGCGCGGATTAAAACCAGTAATCACAATACACTCAAAGCGGTCAGACAGATTCAGACTGGATAAACGGCCAGTTCGAGTAGTTACAAGAATGTGAACATTTTTGGGCAAACTGCCCAATTTGGAAAATTCATGAACAAAACTTACCTCCGGTGGTGTACATTGCCCCGCACCTGCTACTGAGCAATCAGCAGCATCGATAACGATTACCAACAAGGCATTTTTATCCTTCGCCTCTATAATTTGACCCGCATGGTCCAGATGCCGCTTAAAGACCTTAGGATAATTCAGATTTGGATCGCGTACAACAGGGAAAGGTGCTCGCAAAACGCTGGCCAGCTCGTTAATTAGCTGTAAGAAGGCATCTTGTGGTCGATGACGATACGCATCAGAATCCAAGTAACGACCGTCACCATAGCAGTCAAAAACAAGCATTGTTGATGTCGGAGGTAGTAGCTCTTCAATTTCCTGTAATACTGTTGTCTTCCCGCACGCACCCACTCCATGCAAACATAGATATTGCTTGCCATTTTTCATCTTCTCGATGACTGTGTGAGCAACTTCACGTGATACATAATTGACTACTTTGGTAATTTCCGATGAACAAGGAAACATTGCTGCCAGATCGTGTAATCCCATCCAGCTGAGTACAGTTTCCTTCGAGATAAATTCGCCCTTTGCTTCGGGCAACATCAATCGGTGTATACGATCTTTAAGATCCAGTGCGGTTCTCTGTGCATCACCTTCGGTTAGACTTGAGATAGTAAGAATCGCCTTTTCTTCTTGCCGAAATCGAGAATCGGCACCGCATAGGCTGAAATCAAGCGCGGCTGCGAATTCCTTAAACTGAGCTAATCTAAGTCCACTGGCACTTCTGAGTGCCTTGTAATCTTCGGATTTACTGTCAATCAAAGCCCTTGGAATATCACCATCAAGCGGCTGGTTACTGACAAAGCGAATCTCCAAATTATTGGAGGCAGATAAATCCGGATGTTTTCGAGAGAGTTCTAAAAAGGCATCAGCTAGCTTTTTGATGATCGAGTTATTTTTCTTGTGTTTGGGATAGTATTTGAGGCGTGAAACAGTCCATGGTTTTTCGGGATTAGCGGCTGAATATTTAAGCTGTTCGATAACGATACGGTTTATCGTATTTGAATATTCGCAACCATAATAGAGCGCACAGTCAACTCCATCCCAAGTATCTGGCTTTGTGCCCACCTCATCTTCGAGGCGTACACCTTCCACGGTTAGCATGATTAGACTTGAACTATCGTCCAGCAACGCCATTGCATGACGCAACGCCCACCATTCGTGAAAATCGTCTCCAGTACTGGACCCTCGAGCTCCTCTGAAGTCCGGTTGCATATCTATTTTTTTACTCCCAAGCCATATGTTAGGTCTTCAAAGCATATTGGACATTTAGGAGTAAAAACTAAGAGATACAATTCGCTGTTCCAAGGTTTATCTTACGCCTCCTCTGAAGCGTCCTCCGCTTGATTATCTCCCGCTGATCCAGGGTCTGTCATCTATCCACTGAAAGGGAATAAACGGTTCTAGTGTCAATCGGTATTCACCACACAACATACCTTATGTTGCGAATATACAGCTAAATCAGCAGGTTTTGTGCTGAATCAGTCAGGAAATGTGGTGGAAACCGATGTAGATTAGAAAAAGGGGCTGAAGGGCCCCTTAATCAAGCCTCTCGAGGGCTTCGTCGAGGTCTTTGCTCACTACGGCGCTGTATACAGAGGTTGTCGAGACGCTCGAATGCCCCAACTGCTGCTGAACCAGGCGTAGGTTGTAACCGGAGGCCTTATAGAGGTTGGTAGCGTAGGTGTGCCGAAGGCTGTGGATTGAGTAATTGGAAGGCAATCCAGCACGCTGAGCCCACTGTTTGAACACTTGGCTGATGCCGAACCTGGTTATCTGCTCGCCACGTTTAGATGGGAACAGATATGGGCTGTCTGTTTTCCTGTATCCCAGGTAATCCAGTATCAACTTCTTCAGTTTCGAACTGAACTGCACGACACGGTCCTTACCGCCCTTACCGTTCCTCACATGAAGGGCGTTCTGACCTTTTTTGAGAAACAACTCTTTCACTTGAAGGTTGGCCAGTTCTGATACACGCAGACCAGTGCCTATGGCAAGTTCGATGATCAATTGATCGCGAACGGCCATCTGGGATCCTCTAGCCCTGGCTAGTGTTGCTGCGTCCTGGATTGTCTTGCGGAGTTGTTTGACCTCGTCGTCGGTAAGGTATTTATCGGGGGATATGATCCAGTTGGACATAAGATGCTCCTTCCTTTCTATGGTTCTTATGCCCGATTGCAGGATGGATTTTCAGCCCAGCGCTATCCCATTAGGAAAAAGAGGTGGGAAAAAAGAAGAAATATATTTCTATGGATATAATGTTCGCTGGTATTGCTTTGGATTATGAGTAGTGTATTATGTCGTAGAGAAAAAAGAAAGAGGGATAAGATTAAGGGATAGAGGATGAGATTAATATATTATTTAGGATTTAAGAGATAAGAATTATTAATCAATTTGGAAAAGATCTAGACTATCCATAAATGCAATGCCAATATTGTAATAACTTTCATATTCATGATGGTATTGATCCATAATCGAATTAAACTGCAGTTCGTATTGCATACTATCGGTGGGAAATGAGATGCATGTAATCTCTGATATTTTATCAAGATTATTCTCATTCTTCAATTGCCATAATAATTGTTGCTGAAATGATATTTGCATTGCAACTTTTATACTGAGGAGTGTGAAATCTGGATCAAGATTATATGCATGTAAATAATCATCCTTAACTTGATCAATACGGTCTAAATAAATGTCTCGATGCATATACTCTCCGAGTGGTAGATATTTAGATAATTCGGCTTTTAGGTACCACATAAAAGGATTGTCTGGCTCTTTCTGAACTAAATTATCAAGTTCAGTTTCGATGTAATCGTAAATTCGTTGAGATTCTGCATCATTAGGATCCAACATACTTATTAGACTTCGTATGATAATATCCTCTGTTAACGGGTTTGAGTGTTCAGTTTTCTTTGAATATCGAGTACGGTAATAATTTTCAGCGTCATAACGAATATCATTCATGAGTGCGTTGAGGCTATCTTCAAACATTGGTAAAAGGCCAAGGCCGAGGGCAACAGCAAGAGTATCGTTTCCTTCACTAATAATTTTAAGAGTTGATGATTTTAAGAATATTTCCCATTGATAAACTTCATCCATATTCTTCTTATAAATAGAATAAGTATTATAAGGGAAATACGGATTAGCTTGGATTGAGTTAAAGAGCCGCTGTATTGCTGCGAAATAATTTTTCTCCAATAAGTACAACTGCGCTATGGCTCTATTAATACTTGCGCTCATGTCATTGTAACTTTGGTCAATAAGTATTCTTGTAGCATCATTACTATGTGAGGATTCCAAATGATACGAATTCTCTAGAGAGATCATGGAGTCGTCAAGCTGGGCTCTAGCTGTCTGAGTATTATTGAGGTGTCGATTAACGTCCGCAGTAAGACAACCGAAAGTGGTGACGATATGATAGGACGTAGTTTTTAATAAATTCTCTATAGATAACAGAGATTTATTCGATAATTCATTCAGATATACGAAATCATTCTGAAATGCTCCGGGCTGAATTATTGACTCAGTATCGAAAGCGAATTTGAATTGAATCTTCCCATCGGCTACATGAATACAAGGATGGAGTACCGCGTGTGTGTAAAAGGGTGAAATCATCTGAAATAATTCTAATATTGATTCAACAGAAAATATATAATAAAAAAATAGTGGGAAATCCGGATTACTTAAATTAGAAAAAATAGTTTGTGAGAGAGAAAATGAATTACTGGAGAGATTATAGGCAGAATGATTTTTCTTTGCATCGAAGAGGTAGAAATTGAATTGTTCATCTAAGTATTCATGATTCTGATCCATATAGATATGGCCTTCAGGTGCAATGGCGACAATATTCAGAATTACTACATTAGAAACTATTGCATTGGGATAGAAGTTATTTTCTCCTCGAATCTCTGTATATAAACGAAGTAGTACTAGCAAGACTATGGTAAGTGGTATAAGTATATAGTATAAAAGGTGATGGTTAATTATTTTTAAAGCGGTTTTAAAAAGTTTATTAAATCTGTGGCGAAAATAGAGGAGAATAATTAAAAATACTATAATTATGGAAGCTAGAGGAAAAGCATAATGGAAAATGGATGAGAAGCAGTAACTAATGAATGAGCGAAGAGCAACAGTTATAGAGGATGGGAGGAATAAAGAAAAAATAAACGTAGCAATTACTATCCAGAAGGCATTCTTAAGACCAGGTGGGAATTTCATAGACACAGTGCTGAGAAATTGAGCCATATGGATATTATATCATGAATTTTACATTAGAGAGTAAGGAATATAACCATATAAATATTAGAATTGCCACAGTAATATAATAGTATAAACAGTACAGAGGATATACCTTATCCGTCGTTGAACAGCCTCCAAGGAAACGGCGGCGGGCAGTCAAGGGCGGCCTGGATGGGCGCACCATAGGACATAGCATTCCACGAGATTAATCCGCCCCCTTCCTGGTATAAGGAATATAGCCCACCCCCTCCTCTAACAATTCCATCCGAAAGGAGATCCTATTGTGGAAGGCATTTCTGCCTCGTGAGACACAGCATACACTTCGTAAGATAAAGAAGGGAAACTTGGTTCCCCTCACCCTTCCTTTTTCTTTAACCCAATAATCACATGACCCTCACACTTCCTCAGGTCCTTGTAGATATCCTTCCACCTAACCAACCTGATTGGTTTTTTCCACGAGGGTGAGGCTTCGGCGATAATGACCCATTCACGCCGTCCCTCAAATTTTCCCTCTTCGTTCCGACTCTGAGGTTCCTCGAAGTATCCCGCCAGGAGCGTGTAATGGTTACGCATGTGGTAGATGAGTGCAGTATTTGGATCACTGATGCAGGCCTTTACATAGGTCCATTCCTGTTCAGCACTTTCCTCATCTTCCGGTACAGTGCTTAACAGCACATCTGCTTCACCCTGCAAACCCAGGCCTTCACAAACCTTATTCAGGCCTTTGACCATTCGCTGATTCCCAATTTTTCCACTTAGGACAAAACCGCGACTCCAACCGGTGAATTTCAGGACATCATCAGGAGTAATGTGCTTGTTGAACACGGCGTTAACAGCGCCAGTCAATGTGGTTATGGAGCATTCATTTGGTCGCTGAGGCCGGTGCAGTACCTCAAGAATCTCGTTCGCAACGTAGCGATTATAGATCATAAATACCTCCAATCAGTTGTTCATTGATGTCATTCGTTACCGTTCTTATACCGACATTTCCGGTATAAGAAGAGTGTAGCCTACCCCATCACACTCTAATACTTTCTCTGAAAGGAGTCCCTATTGTGGAAGGCTTTTCTGCCTCGTGAGGTGACACTCACGCTGAATCCTGCCTTCGATCCCCATGAGCAGCAACTGCGGTGTACATACCAGATCGATGGTATGCCGCTACTGGAATGGGTCGCCAGGCAGGTCGTGAGAGTCATGGGAAACGTGAATATCAAACATATCAAGGTGACCCCGAATGAGATCATCTTGAGCATCCCCAATCAGGATCTACCCTACAAGATCACAAACATCGCAGTTGGCGATATCACCATCAAA